>JAEEGH010011528.1_pt1 | contig 20026 bp, 8 predicted proteins | sample 9134181 | NCBI WGS metagenome assembly JAEEGH01 (sample SAMN16246544, study PRJNA631951) | gut metagenome | biome: gut microbiome; feature: rumen; material: DP-attached | host: Bos | place: Iran: Karaj | collected 2018-10 | reverse complement strand
AGGCATTCCTTCCGTAACATAAAGCGTTCCATTTATCACTTTATCATCGTCCATGTATTTAGGCGGATACATCACGTCTCCCGAAAAAAGGAAGGAGTTTAACGACTGCTGTGTGAAAACATACGGAACATTGCCCTTTTTGTATTCTTCCTGATATAAAATACTACCTATGCTCGGCCAGTCAACGTTATACGGTTCAGGACGACCTTCGTAGCACATATTGCCGTTTTCGTGTGCCCAACCCATGCAGTGAGAGAATTCATGCCAGAATGCACTCGGCGAACCTTTTGAAAACGCGATAATAAAGTCAGTAGTCATTGTAAGGATGTTTCCACCGCCTGTACCTGCGATATTATCCCTGCCCAAAATAAAAGACCACCTCTTTGTTTTTTTAAGAAGTTTCTCCATCTGCTCCCTTGTCAGAGGTACTGTAAGCGCTTCGTCCGTCACAAGAAGCTTGTTATCTACTGCCTCGTAGCAGCGTCTTTCGTATTCTTCGGAACCGATTATATACGCCACGTTGTACATACCAGCTATAAACTCACGAGCATAAACAGGGCGGAATGTCTCTGTAGAGACAGAATCTGGTGTTGTTGTCCGGCGAACGGCGAAGTCAAACGTGATATCCCATTTTACCTGACCTGCAACAAGCTTTTTGTAAAGATCATCATTAACCGTAAGTGTGTAATCACCTACGCTGTCGGTAAGGAAATCAAAATCACACAACTCCATCCGGGTAAACGGCTGTATCGTCTTGTTGCGGATTAATGCCTTGCCGTTCTTGTCAGTTACAGTAACGTTCGCACAAGGTAACAGCATTACAGAAGTGATGACAAGCTTATCATCAACTTCTTCTAGCATAAGTGGCTGGTATGTGTTGACTTTGTATGTGCTCCATTTCCAATACGGATCATAGTCACTAAAGACGCGGGTAAAATCCTCTTTGATTTCTTTTGACTTATCTTTTGTGTAACTGTTCACGTCAGAAAGCGCGCCGCAAAGGTAATAGCCGTTTGCCCTAAGGCACTTATCAGTAGCAGTATTCTGTTTTGCGCGGATAACAGTTTTGTCGTTAAAAGCATTTTTTCCGATTTCCGTAAGATTGTCACCGATATCAATTCTTTCAAACGGCAAATCTTTGAACAGCCCAGCTTTAATAGACGTATTTGAAAGCGACAAACGCGTCAAATCAATTTTATCTATATTGTCCTCATCAATACCAACGATATCTACTAAACAGCTCTGTTTGATTGCACGGGTACAAGCCGGACTTCCAAGCCAGCAGTGAAAAACTCTTTTCCCCTTATTCTCAGTCATAAGATTTTCAATCTCGACTTTCTTGATAGACTTTGGAAGGTAGACGGAGAGCAATTTAGGACAGTTGACGAAAGCATATACGATTACATGTTCAACGCCCTCTTCAAGTACTACTTCTTCAAGATTGGCGCATCCTAAAAATGCCCAATCACCAACAGCTTTAACATTTCCGGGTATAACGACTCTTTTTAGTCCTGTACAATTTTCAAACGCACGGGTACCGATTGCTGATATTGTTGTCGTTGTGTCTTTGAAACGAATCTCTGTTATACTAGTTTGGTTCTTAAATTCCCCGTCTTTAATCTTCGTTACACCGTTACCAATATACAAAATGCCGTCATCAAGTATGTTGTTTTTTGAGTTTGCAATCCACTGCTCTTTTGTCTGTTTCGGTTTGTTATTTGTGAACGTCAATGCCGAATAAATGCTAAAAGCGGCGTGTGCCTCGGAGTATTTATCAACTTTGATTGCAGTTAAGTTCTTGCAGTCGCTGAAAATCCCAGCTCCGAATTTCGTAACAGTAGAAGGGATTTCAATTTCTGTAAGATATTCGCAGCCTTTGAAAGCCTGTCCACCTATTTTTGTGACTGATGAAGGAATTGTTACTTTTCTTGCACCGGAACCTTCGTATGCGCTTCCTTTTATCTCTTTTGTACCTTCAGGGATATTAACAACACCGTTAAGAAGAATAGTTCCAACTGAGTCTGTTCCGCCGGCCGTTTTGGCTTGTGCCGTGAGCGCAATTGTTCTTGGCGCACTTGTAAGGGTGAACTTGTAAACCGCGCTCCGTGGACTTCCGCCCGCAGATTTTTCCGTGCTGTCAGTGAAAACTGTTTTGCCGTCTGCTGTGATTTTAACGTCTTTCAGGCAAAGCTTGTGATAACCGTCCGTATATGTAAATGATATGGTGTTTGTTCCTTTCGTGAAATTTTCAACCGGGAATTTCCAAGTGTATTCTTTCCAATCCGTTGTGAATTCGCCACGTTTCCAGCCAAATTCCGTGGGCTTTATTGTTATCGTGCCGTTGGAATTGGTTCCGCCATCCGTGCGGGCTTTACCTTTGAGGGTAATAGTTCTAGGCGCGGATGTAAGGCTGAATGTATAACTTGCGCTTTTAGGGTTGTTTCCTGCGGACTTTTCCGTATTGTCAGTAAGAACGATTTTGCCGTCAGCAATAATTGTAACGTCTTTAAGGCACAATTTATGACCGCCGCTCGTGAAATTGAACGAAATCGTGTTGCTTCCAACCGAAAACTTAGAGGCATCAAACTCCCAAACATATTCTTTCCACTCTTTAGTGAAATCATTTTTCTTCCAACCGGTCGGGTCAGCTTTTATCTGAGAAAAAGCTGCTGCGGCAATTAGCGCGAACGCTACGATAAAAACGGCTTTACGGGTTATCTTCATACGTATGGTTTTCACGGATATCCTCCTGGCAAGCGCATATCCATAGCCTAGTTCTTTAAGAAATAGTCATCCGCCCACAACACTTTTGTTGAAAGGATAGTGTCGTCAAAGTACGGAATATCGCCAACAGCCGCAAGCTGCTCAACAATCGTCGCGAACTCGTCCTGATATATTATCTGATTCGACTTGTTACGACAGAAGTTAGAATCGTGGTCATAGCCCATGTTGTGCATCATTTCGTGTGCTATAACCGCATATTCATACGGGTCGTAATACAGAGCACAAAGTCCCTGCTCCGAAACGCAAAGCAATGAACCGCCCTTTGAGCCTACACCGGCATACTCATCTATGTGTTTACCGTCTGTCGCACCGAGCTTTGTGCTGTACTGAACCATCTTCTGATAAAGGCTTCTAACCTCAGCATCAGAAAGATAATTCGTCGCGGTGGAGTTCAGTCCAAGCGTATAGTCGCCGGTGAAGAAACGGTGACTTGATGAAAGGAAGTAGTTTTCAAATGAATTGCTTCCGATTATGTACGCCAACTGAGTTATTAAAGAAATCCACTCGCGGCACATAGCTCCGTTCATATCGACGGAAATGACGCTTGTACCACTTCCCTTCGTGCTGAAAGCCATCTCCCAGTTCACGGGAATATCATTAAGCTTCTTGTAGAAACTGTCGCTCGATGTGACAGTATAAGACGCGCTGTTGTCCGCTTCCGCAAGAACAACGTACCGTGCCAAAGGCTGAACTTTGTTGTATGTCGCTACAGTCGTCTTTGTGCCATCGCTTGCTTTTTTAGTTACAGCGACATTCTCGCACGGATAGAGCATGTAGCTCGTAAGCTCAAGCCGTCCATCAACAACATCGAGCGAAAGCGGATGAGTTACATTGAAGCGATATTTTGCCAGCTGTTCTGTAGACTCATCGTTGCACAAAATGCGTGTAAAGTTCTCTGTAATCGCAAGGCTTCTTGTCTTTGTGTACGTGGAAAGGTCAGCCAGTGTCTCGCAAAGATAGTAGCCGTTCTGCCTAGCCCATGTCTCAGCATAGCTTCCGCGGACGACACGCAAGTTTGAAACGTTGTTGAAAGCCGAGAATCCTATGGACGTTACAGTCGCCGGAATATCGGTCCTCTTTGCAGTGCAGTTCACAAAGGCACCGTCCGGTATTTGGCGAGCCATACCGATCGTAATCTGCTCTACGTTTTTGCATTTTACTTCCACCGGCGGAATTGTCGTGTTCTTTCCGTACACAAGAGTCGTGATTTTATCGGCGTTCAGCTCGTCAATGCCAAGAAGCTCGATGTCAAATCCCATCGCACGGGCAAAATCGTAGCCTGCACTACCTGCGTAGCAACGGACGACAAGCTTGAAGTTATTATGATAGAACCAAGTTCGTTTGTACGGACTGATTTTCTTTACTGATTTTGGAATCGTAAGCGACACAAGGTGCTTGTTACACATGAACGCAGCGAATCCGATTTGCTCAACACCCTCGTCAATTATAACCTCTTCAAGGTTAGGACAATTATAGAACGAACTATCCCCTATATATTTGACCGTTCCAGGAATTATAACCTTCTTGATTTCGGTATTAGCCTTATAAGAGCTCGCTCCAAGCTGTGTTGTTTTCGTTCCGATTTCAAGAATACCGTTTGTAAGTTTTGTTGACTCGCTGCGTACAGGTGTTGAAGTTGTAGCCACGGACGTCTTCTTTGCATTAGACAGATCGACTTGCCTTGACGGCTGACCTACAGGAGTTCCTTCTTTTTTCACCGCAGAATTACTAGAAGAACTGGTACTAGGTGTATCTGTTTTTTTAGCCGGTTTCGATGATGCAGAAGCTGTTGTAGATGCAGGTGCGGCATCTCTGTTTACAGTGATATTCGTTCTGTACATATCGACAGCATAGCCTGCGTTGGAGTGTGTCTCTTCTTCGTAGACTGTATCGTAGCCGATGTTGATGGACGTTACCTTCGTGTAGCGGAAAGCGTTCGTACCGATGTATTTAAGCGTTTTTGGAAGAGTTACTGAACTAAGCTTACTGCACCCTTGGAAAGCAGATGCGCCGATTACTTCGGTAGAGGACGGTATATTGACCTCTGTAAGGTTCGTCATACCGAAGAACGCGTATGCATCTATCGTCTTTACTGTTTCAGGCAGCACGATTTTTGTGATTGTCGTGTTCTCGCGCGCAATTAATGGCGATACAAGAGTTACGCCACTGTTTATTGTAAGCACGCCGTTTCTTATTGAGTACGTTCCCTCTACAGCAAAGCCGTTCTCCAAGCAGTAGTTCTTCTGCTGCTGTGTGGCACAAGAAATAGTACAGTATTTAAGGAGCGCGCCGTTTTCTATTGTCGTTACGCTTGAAGGAATAACGATTCTTGTGGCGCTCGTTTCATCAGAAAGCACCCATCTTGTGAGCGTCTTTACGCCGTTGTTTACATTGATTGTCGTTCCCTGCTTTGTGTAAAGCTTCGGAACAGCTGTTATTGTACCGTAAGACTCCGTGCCGCCGTCAGTGCGGAACTCGCCTTTAAGCACGAGTTTGCTTGTGTTTGCCGGAATATTCGTACACGATACTATGAACGATCTTGGGTTTGTTCCAGCGCTCACCTCATCGTTGGAGCGGGCGATTTCCCTGCCGTCCGCCATAAAAACGAGGTTACGGGCGCACAGTTTTTTCGCACCACTTGTGTATGTGAACGTCACCGTAAGCCCACTTGCGCCAGGCACAAGCTGCTCTGTCATGTCATAGGTGCGCTCCGTCCAAGTGGTTGTGAACTCATTTGGAACCCACTTGTCATTGTTGTGCGGATGATTTGCCACAGTTATTGTACCGACAGAGTTTGTGCCGCCATCAGTACGCGCCTTTGCTTTCATAACGAGCGTTCTAGGAACTGACGTAAGCGTGAACGTGTAGACCGCGCTTCTTGGGTTTGATCCAGCGGATTTTTCAGTGTTGTCCGTAAGAACTGTACGGCCATCAGCGATAATAACTGCGTCCTTAAGGCAAAGTTTTTTGCCGCCGCTTGTATATGTGAACGTTATGCTGTTTTCACCGACAGCAAGCTTTGTTACTGGGAAGCTCCACTCGTAGTCTTTCCAGCTTGTCGTGAAAGTGTCTTTCTTCCAACTTGTCGGGTCGAGCTGCGTTGCTCCCGATGAAGAAGCGGCGGCTGGCTGCGTAGTCGTCGTAGTAGTCTGTGTAGCCGCCTGAGTTGTCTGTACTGGAGTAGTCTGTGCCGTACTCGTGTTTGTCGTAGTTGTGGCCGGCTGCGCTGGCTGTGTTGTCTGCTCTGGTGCACCGATAACAACAAGACGTTTGTCGGACTTAAAGAACGTATGCGCTTTAGAACCGTACGTAACCCTTATCGCTGTAAGGCTTCCGCATTCTGCCACCACTTCGTTTCCAATAGTCGTAACGCTCGCTGGGATAGTGATATCCGTTATGCCGGAACCTTTGAATGCCCTGTAATTCAAAGTTGTAAGACCTTCGTTAAGCGTAACTTTTGTAAGCTTCTTGCAGTTCTGGAAAGCTGCATTTCCTATGGTCTTTACAGAAGCAGGAATCTCGACTTCTTTAAGATTTCCGCATGTTTGGAAAGCAAGTTCGCCAATCTTTGTCACCGTGGACGGAATCACAACTTTTGTGATTTCATTGTTGTTTCTGTATGCGCTTCCTTTTATCTCCGTAGTACCGTCTTTTATATAGAGAACACCGTTTTCTATCCGGTCAGCATCCGCGGATGCAACAGATGCAGATGTGGTAGTTGCGCTAGTCTGTGCCGTGCTCGTGTTTGTCGTGGTCTGAGTTGAGCTCGAAGCGGGCTGCGTTGTCTGCGCCGTCGATGTCTGCGCAGGACTTGAAGTCGTTGCCGAAGTTGTTTGCGCCGGTTGTGTAGTAGCTGTCGGCGTAGGGATTGTACGGCACAGACGGAAACCTACGTCCGGCCAGTAATCGTCCTGTGCACCTTCATCACGCTCCAAAGCATCCACAACTTTTGAAGAGCCTTTGCTGCAACCGCGCTGCACGCGCTTAGTGCCCGTCGTAGCTCCTGTCGGATTCGTGAAAGTGCCTGTTTTTATGTCACCGCTCAGATCTATACACCACTCATAAACGTTGCCTATCATGTCGTAGAGGCCGAGCGAATTAGGTGTCTTAAGACCGACCTCGTGCGTAACACCGTCACTATTTGCTTTTACCCATACGTAGTTGAGCGCACTGCTTTCGCTCGTCGCTCCTGCATATACTTTATTCCAGTTTGAACTGTTGTTCGGGTTTCCTCCGCGTGCAGCGCATTCCCACTCTGCCTCCGTCGGAAGTCTCCATCCGTTTTTCGTGATGTCGAAAGTCACGCGGTCGCCGCTTATCGTAAAAACTGGCTCCAATCCTTGAAGCTCGGAAAGTTTGTTGCAAAAACGGGCGACTTCAAAAAAATCAACCTGCTCAACAGGACGAAGCCCTTGTTCCTCGCCAGCAGCAAGAGTATCTGCCTTATATTTGCTCGGTGCCGTGTATGCATCCGGTATCTTTTTGGCGACGGCTTTGTAGAAATCCTGCGTCACCGGATATTTTCCTATTATGAAGGAGCTTAAGGTTACAGTTCTACCAGAGATGAACGCCCCCCTGTTTCCACTACCCCTTATCGTTACTCCGCTTACTTCGACAAAACCTGTCTTTGAGTATGTAGTTCCGTCAACAGTCACATCTGCGGTCAACGCACTATTCGATGTCTGTGCTGACAAAACGCACATAACAAAACAGAAAATTGAAATAACAAGGAATAGTTTCTTCATAATCTTTCTCCTAACAAAAAAACTTGCTACCATTATAACATGGTAAATCTAAATTCTTCCTAAATTCCTAATGAAAACTTTTAGACAGTGCGCAGAAACGCTCCCTGTCTTGAAAATAAAGACACACAGCGTTAAACTTAAAGTATGAAACTTTGCCGTTACGCAAGCAGCATTTTTTTCGCGCTGCTTTTTATATACATTGCGATCGCTCCTTTTTCGTGCAAAAAAAACGACACGGAAGATGACGGCGGATTTTCCATTGCGACAATCCGCATTGATGCGCCAGACACCCACACTTGGTACTATCTAACGAAAGACGGCTATTCAGAAACGACTCATCCATCACAAGCTCCGCGGGCTGTAAGCAAGCTGTGGACAGACGCGGCAAGGCTTTCCTCGGCGGCACAAAAAAACGGCAATGCGTTTTTCACCGTAAATACAAAAGGGCTTCTTGTTGTGGATGAAGCAGGAAATCTTTCACTTAAAAAGGATTTGAAGCTTTTCCCCGAAAAAACAGCGGGGAATCTTGTAATGGCGGGCGACAACCCAGTTTTCCATCTTTACGAGAATACAGTTCTGGAACTTGAAGCAGACCCGGAATCCGTTAATACAGAGCGGCTCGCGGATATTCCGTTCCTGGCGATGTACAACACGGATAACGGAACATTTTTCCCCGGCCCGGACAGAAACTCTTTTAAGTTCCCGGAATCTGCCGAGGTAACGCAAGTTTATTTTGATGGAAACGAACTTTATCTTTCTGTTAAAAACAGCATGGAAAAAAGAAATGACTTTTCATACTACAAGATGAAAATGCCTCTTCAGCTTGCGGATTTCATTCTTGCAGCAAGGAACAAATCAACATCTTCATTCAATTTGGAAGAGATAGATGAAGATACGTTTGAAGCCATGCTTACTCCGCAGCCGTTCGAGAATGCCCCGGAACGCCTAAAAAAACTGCTGGATGTGATTCCATCTGATTTTCCGTTCAGTGTAACGCTTTCTGGTGCTGCTGTTGAAAACGAAACTCCGCGCACATGGATAAACAACGACTCGCCGGAAGCTTTGCTTGAAACAGGAATCCCGACGCAAATTGCCAACGCAATGCTCGAAAAAGATTACGTTATGGCGCTTTTCCCGGACGGAACCGGATATTTCGCCGGATGTCTGCCAGGAAAATACATTCTGAACAAGGGAAAACCGTTCTGCTTTATTTTGCCACAGCTACCGTCCGGCTTTAAGTACGGAGTATTCGCTATTTCAGGTACAACGATGACCGCCGCATGGGAAGAGAACGCATTCTACGAAACTGGCCGAGCGGGATTTATCGTAATCGATTTAGGAAAGGTCTTTTACGGAGATTGAACCCGTAAAAGTGTGCGCGCCAGCGCACGCACACTTTTACGACGCCTGCACTGCATCAGACGCTTCTTCGAACGCGCCCGTATACAGCCTGTAATAACGCCCCTTCATCGCGATAAGCTCGTCGTGGTTACCGCGTTCGATAATCCGCCCGTCCTCCAGAACAAGAATCATATCAGCGTTACGAACCGTAGAAAGCCTGTGCGCAATTACGAACACAGTGCGGTTCTGCATAAGGCTGTCCATGCCTTTTTCTATAAGAGCCTCGGTGCGTGTATCGATAGAGCTCGTCGCCTCGTCAAGGATAAGGACGGGCGGATCCGCAACAGCCGCACGCGCAATGGCAAGAAGCTGCCTCTGTCCCTGGCTAAGGTTGCCGCCGTCCCCAGTGATAACAGTGTCGTATCCCTGTGGTAAGTGGCGTATAAAATAGTCCGCGTTCGCAAGCTTTGCGGCGGCCTCAACTTCTACAAGGCTCGCGTCCAGCTTTCCAAAGCGGATATTGTCTGCAATCGTGCCTGTAAAAAGATGAGTGTCCTGCAAAACCATACCGAGCGACCGCCGCAAATCGGCTTTCTTTATCTTCGTTATATTTATGCCGTCAAACCTGATTTTACTGCTTCCCTGCCCGTCTTCTCCCGGCGGTACGTCATAAAAGCGGTTTATCAAGTTCGTTATCGTCGTTTTGCCGGAGCCCGTAGAACCTACAAGAGCTATTTTCTGACCGGGCTTTGCCGTCATCACGATGTCGTGAAGAACTGTTTTCTCCGGCACATAGCCGAACGTAACATCATCAAACTGGACTTCACCGGCGAGCGGCTTGTACGTAACAGTTCCGTCCTGATGCGGGTGCTTCCACGCCCACTGACCAGTCGGGAAAAACGCCTCGGCAACAGTTCCGTCCGGCAGAATGTTCGCGTTCACAAGCGTAACATAGCCGTCATCAACCTCGGAGGCCTCGTCAATCAAAGCGAAAATGCGCTCAGCACCCGCAAGCGAGTTGAGTATGCCGTTGAGCATCTGCGCCATGTTCGTCACTGGCTGCGAAAAGTTTTTAGAGAACATCAGGAACGAAGCGATTGTTCCAATGTCGAGCGAGCCGGTAATTATCAGCAGAACGCCGGCAATAGCCGTGAGCGCGTAACTGATGTGGCTAAGGTTGTTCATCAAGGGGCCAAGAATGTTCGCGAGCGTGTTAGCGCGCGTACCAGCTTCGCAAAGATTGTCGTTCAGCACGGCGAAATCATCTTTTGACTGCTTTTCGCGACCGAAAACCTTTACGACCTTCTGGCCTTCAATAAGCTCCTCAATATAGCCGTTGACCTTCCCCAAGTTCATCTGCTGGTCGCGGAATGCCTGCGCTGAATGCTTTGCGATTGCGCCTGTAAGCGTTACCATACCGACTATACAAAGACATACAAGCAGTGTCAGAAGCGGGCTCAGCGTAATCATCATTATGAACGAAACTACAACAGTGAGCGAGTTCGACAAAAGCTGCGGAAGAGCCTGGCTAAGCATATCGCGCAGTGTGTCGGTATCGTTCGTGAAGCGGCTCATAAGCTCGCCGTGTGTGTGCGTGTCGAAGTATCGTAACGGAAGAGTCTCCAAATGATTAAAAAGATCCTTGCGCACACGGTACAGCGTCCGTGAAGAGATGTGCAGCATTATGCGGTTGTTCAAATAAGTCACGAACGAACCGACAAGATACACGAACACCATTACGATAAGCAGCGTCACAAAACGCGATAAATCCGGATGCTCTTGTCCTATAAGCGGGATTATGTAATCGTTAAGAATCGGCTTTAGAAGCGAAGTTCCTAATATCATCGATCCCGATGAGAAAATGATACAGAAGAACACGAGTACAAGAAGTCCCTTGTATTCTCCCATATATGACAAAAGACGCTTTATGGTCTTTTTTACGTTCTTCGGTTTCTGTGTCGGGCGACCGAAACCACCCCTGCCTCCTGGTCCTGGCATCAGTCTTCCTCCACCTTATCCATATCGCCGCTGCCTTTAAGCTGCGACTCATAAACTTCGCGGTAAATATCACATGATTTCATCAAACTGTCATGCGTACCTGAATCAATAATGCGTCCTTCATCAAGGATGAATATAACATCCGCATCCTTTACAGAGGCGACGCGCTGCGCAATGATTATCTTTGTCGTTTCCGGCAAAGTCTCGCGCAAAGTCTTTCTTATTGAAGCATCTGTAGCTGTATCAACGGCACTCGTGCTGTCATCAAGAATAAGAATCTTAGGCTTTTTAAGAAGCGCACGGGCAATACAAAGACGCTGCTTCTGTCCGCCGGAAACGTTTACGCCGCCCTGCCCCAGAACAGTCTTGTAGCCTTCCGGGAAAGACGTGATAAACCGGTCCGCACAGGCGGCGGCACAGGCTGCCTTAATTTCTTCATCCGTCGCGTCCGGGTTTCCCCAACGCAAGTTTTCTTCGATAGTACCGGTAAAAAGCACGTTTTTCTGAAGAACCATGGAAATGCTTGAACGGAGCGCGTCCAGGTCGTACGAGCGCACGTCGCGACCGCCGACCTCGACGGAGCCGTCAAGAACGTCGTAAAGGCGCGGAATCAAGTGCACAAGCGTTGTTTTAGACGAGCCTGTGCCGCCGAGCAACCCGACCACAGCCCCTGACGGTATATTGATGTTCACGTCACGCAGAACAGCCGTATCGGGGTTCTTGTCGTAACTGAACGACACGTTCTTAAAGGAAATAGAGCCGTCAGCCGGAGGAACAGCCGATTCAGCCGTTGCCGCCGGAGAATTAAGGTCTATCTCTTCATCAAGAACCTCGCAAATACGCTGCACGGAAGCACGCGAAATGTTCAGCATGACGAAAAGCATAGAAATCATCATCAGCGACATGAGTATTTGCGTAAGATACGTTATGAAGCTTATAAGCTCACCAGTCTGCATGTCGCCTACGATTATCATCTTGCCGCCGAACCAAAGAACGGCGATAACGCCAAGATACGTGACAATCATCATTATAGGGCCGTTAAGAACAACAAGCTTTTCTGCGTTCACCTGCAGCTTGCGCAAATCGTCCGCAGTCTTATCGAACTTTTCTTTTTCATGCTCTTCACGGACGAACGCCTTAACAGCCCTAATTCCGATAAGGTTCTCCTGTACGGCGGCATTAAGCGCATCGTACTTCTTGAACATTTTCTGGAAACGCGGGAACGTCTTTACCATGATGATTCCGACCGGAATCGCGATAAACGGGATGCAAACAAGGAAAACGAGCGCAAGGCGGCTGTTCATGTAGAATCCCATGACAATCGCGCTTACGAACATGAACGGCGCACGGAAGCACATACGCACGATCATTTGGAAAGTGTTCTGTACGTTTGTTACGTCCGTTGTAAGACGAGTAACAAGAGAAGCCGTGCTGAATTTATCTACGTTGCCGAATGAAAAATCCTGAACTTTATTGAAAAGGCGACGACGAAGATTGCGGGAAAAACCGAAAGCGGATACAGCCGCGAACCTGGCAGCAATGCAACCGCATGCAAGTGATAACAACGCGGCTCCAACCATGAGCGCGCCGACTTTTACGACATAACCGACATCACTGTTAGCAATGCCTACGTCAATTATGCGCGCCATAATGAGCGGGATAAGTACCTCCAAAAGGACTTCTCCCATTATGGACAGAGGAGCGACAACCGTGGCTGTCTTATATTTTTTTTCCATCCCCTGCATTAGTTTATTGATAACGGACATAATTTAAATATCACAACATATTTGCAATATGTCAAGCAACTTATCGTTGCAGCAACTAATAGTAGCAGTAAGGATAAGAACTTTCCGGTAACAATCTATTATAGCTTGAATTCCGCAAGCTGCTCTGCCAAAAGAACCATCTGTTCCTGATTCGTCTCTGAAGATTTTGAAACCATGCTGATTGCGTCAGAAATGCCCTGCATGCTCGAAGTCATATCAAGCATCTCGGCGTTGATGTTTTTCGTTACGTCAGAAAGGTTTTCCATTTCCTGGACAATATGTGCGCTTCCTGCCACAACTTCTTCAGAGCCTTTCTTTACGCCAGAACTTGAAGTATTGATATTCTTTATCGCATCAAGAACCTGCTTGTTACCTTCTGCCTGTTCGTTCATCGCGTTCATAATCACATCTTCCTGATGCATTACAGTTTGCGCTAAATCATAAATCGCATTGAATTTTTCCTGAACTTCTTTCGTGTTCGTGGAAACAAGCTGAATCGAAGTTGAAAGCTCCTTAAGGCTGTCGTTTATCGTCTTGCCCTGTGCGCTTGACTGCTCCGCAAGCTTTCTGATTTCATCAGCGACAACGGCAAAACCTTTGCCAGCTTCACCCGCATGCGCAGACTCAATTGCTGCGTTCATAGCAAGCAAGTTCGTCTGTGCCGCAATCGTCTGGATTATCGTCGTTGCTTCCATCAAAGTTGCGGACTGCTCAATAATCTGCTGCGATGTGCTGACCGCCGTCTCTACGGATTTACGGCCGTCATCGGATGCCGTCGTAAGTGCCGTAACAGTCTGTGTGTTCTGGTTCAGAATCTGCGTAACACTGTTGATATTCGCAACCATCTCCTCCACTGCAGAAGAAGATTGAGTTACGGCGGTAATCTGCCCTTCTATGCTGCTGTTCAACACATTCGTCTTGCTGATAATCTGGTTAACGGACGAACTTGTTTCCTCAACGCCGGCAGCCTGATTCTTCATCTCGCCGTTTACAGATTCAATACCAGCATTTATGCTCTGAACATTCTCCTGAACGATGACCATCTCTTTATCAAGATTTTCCGCAATCTTTGCCGTTGAATCTACAGTCGCCTTCAAATCTCTGAACAACCCTTTTGTTGAGTCACGCAAAGAGTTAAGATGATTCGCCAGCTCACCAAGCTCGCAGCGGATAAGAATCGGAATATCATCCGTCCGGTAGTTTTTGTTCGACAAATCTTCAGAAAACTTCCCGATATATTTGATACATCTATTTACATCGCGGAGCTGGACATACATATCAACAAGCCCCATAAAACCAATGAACGCCGCAAAAGGCGTGACTTTCTTAAGCAAAAGTTCCGTCATCGGCAATTCCCTGTTCGCCGGGATATAAAAAATTGCCTCAATCATCAGAACCATTCCAAGCAGGACGAAGCCCGAAATTAAAAGACAACGCTGCAAGAAAGAAAAAGACATATACTTGCGCTCGTACGGGAGCCACCCGACGACTTTCTCCAAACCGGAAACAATAAGGATATATGAAAAAACGGAGAACATGCACAGTCCGCCGAAAATCATGCAGAAACTATAGAACAAATATGAAGAGCCATGGAAAGAAGCCGGAGAAAAACCCAACTTCTGATTGTACATCGTTACAACTATAGGATCCAGAACAGCCAGCGTAACAGGAAGCGCGAACGAAAGAAGCTCGGCAATCTTTATGGATTTATTCAATTTAGCAACGGAAGATTCGTCACCAGGAACATATTTTTTTGTCTCGCCGTTCAGCCAGCAATAAATGATGACAGGGGCAATGAGAGCGGCTGCCATGAAAAGGTAAGAATACAAGTTGTTGCTGGTCATCATACATTCGTCATATGTCAAACCACCCATAAACATGTTGAGAGGAACATACATAAAGAACGGCAATAAAAAAGCCATCCACATATAAACAAGGATTCTGAACGGAATTGTTTTTTTCGCGGTGCTGCTCAGAGCATTTGAAGTAGAGTCCATAAGAAGTATTCTCCTGCTGCATTTATTGAATAACTTAATTCTATTACAAAAGAATCATTTCTGCAACCTGTTTGTTTATTATACCTATTTTCTCCATTAACTCTTACGGGTCGCACCAACCTATACGAGTTTTACGGCTTCTTCAGGTGGAAGCGGCTTGCCCCAAATAAAGCCCTGAATGTAATCGCAGCCCATGTTGCGCAAAGCTTCAAGCTGCTCAGGCTGTTCAACGCCTTCTGAAATAACCTTCAGGTTCAGAATGTGCCCAATGGAAACAATGGACGCAACGTACTGTTTAGAAGATTCGCTCGTGTTCAATGTGTCTATAAATGATTTGTCTATTTTGAGCATATCAGACGGAAGCTTGTTCAAGTAGTTCAAGGATGAATAACCTGTTCCAAAATCGTCTATCGCAACCTTTATGCCCAGTTCTTTAATTTCATTTATGCGGCGCAAAGCTTTTTCGGCAGAATCGACCATTATTGACTCTGTAATCTCCAGTTCAAGGTGATTGATTGGAACAGGACAGTTTTTTATCACTTCCCTGATTTCTTCCATAAAGCCGTTCTTCATCAAATGGCGGACGGAGATATTGAAACTTACGGTAATATCTGAAGGCCCTTTTTTGAGCACATCCGACAAAAATTTCACAGCCTGCTTGAACACGCACATGTCGATTCTGTCAATAAGTCCGGTTTTTTCAGCAACAGGAATAAAGTCCGCCGGGCTGATAAAAGCACCGACCGCGTCTTTCATACGCGCGAGTGCCTCGAATCCGCGCAGTTTATGGTCCATATCATACTGCGGCTGCAGATAGAAGAATATAGAATCGTTCTTCAAAGCCGTACGGATTTTCCGTTCCATCTCTATATAACGCTCAGGTTCCCAGAAAGCCGGTGTAAAGCGGAGGACGCAATTGCTTAATCCCTGTCGTTTGACAGCATGTACGGCCGCATCCGCGCACGAAAGAAGCGGCGCACCGACATTAGAGTCTGTCGGGAATTTCGCGTAGCCGAAAGCCGCCGTAATATAATAGTCGCAATCATCAATCGTAATGATTTTTTCAAGTTCATTTCTATAAGCGGTTATAGTTGCGATAATATCGTTGTTGTCATTGTATCCTAAGCTAACAATGGCAAATTCATCGCCACCAATACGCGCCACAAAATCGACCGTTTTTGTCCGTCTGGAATCCGCCATCGCTTTCCAGCGTGAAGCAATTTCTATGAGCACCTTGTTTCCTACATCATGTCCCATAGTGTCGTTTATGCTCTTAAAATTGTTGATATCAACAGATATAACAGTAAAATTTGTTTTACTTCTGACGAAATCATCTATAAGCTCGGTACAGGCAAACCGGTTTGGAAGCCCCGTAAGCGTGTCTGTTACTGCCTGATAACGGATTTTTTCCTGATATTTCCCGACGATTTTGCTGTTCAAATAAAGAATCATGACAACGCCAACCATAAAAAGGGTCGTGAACAATCCAGGAATACTCGCGCTTGTGTTACGTACGAAAAAATTTATGAATATAAGCGGGAACTGAATGAAAAGGATTATAAGCGAAGTGATAAAGCCCAGTTTCCGGTAGAAAATTACCAAAAAGATTATGCAGACGTTATCGAGTAAAGACAAAACACCTGTAAAGGCGCTGAAGGGAACCGCATTACCGAATAAAGTAAAAGATTTCTGACTTCTTGCAACAGTCATAAGAAGGAACGAAAAAGCAAAATACAGAATTACAAGAATTACGTACATCACTTTTGACCGTGGTTTGCCAAGATAGATGTTATTAATCGTTTTATTCAAACTGTTGCTAAAGGTATTAGAACTGTCTTTCTTCATCAGCCACCCTCTTGTGATATGAAACGGCAATTTGTTAAAATCTCTAAATTTTTAGTTTTTAGAGATTTTGAATATTTATTAAAACTATTTTAACACACAAATTTTGATATTCAACGAATATATACTTTTTTTGCGCATAAATTTACAAAAAAAAGGCTTGTAGAATCCAAACGATATCTACAAGCCTTTATTTTCAATTGAAAATGCTTACGTGCAATTAGAACTTGAACTTCTGTGTTGAAAGCTCGCGTCCGTCCGCATACAGATCGAACCAAACTTCCTTAGAAGTGTTCTCAGCAAGTGCCGCATAGAACTCACCGACGGTCGAAACCTTCTTTCCGTTTACGCCCGTGATTATGTCGCCAGCCTGCAAGCGGAGCAATGCCGCCGGGCTCTTTGACTGAACGCTCGTAACAACGACACCCTGCACTTTCTCGTCAGTAAGCTTGAGCTGCTTGCGTGTGTCCTCATCGAGCGGAGTTGCTATGAAGCCCGGCCACAGTTTGGAGCTGTCGTTAACGACTGCGTTCTCGCGCGAGTCGATCTTAACGTCGAGCGAAACCTGCTTGCCGTTACGAATAACCTTGAACTTGGCAATTTCGCCTGCCTGAAGGTCACCGACCTCGCGCACAAGCTGGTCTGTATCTTTCTGAACCTTGCCGTTAAGCTCGATGATATAGTCGCCCGGCTTAAGTCCGGCTTTCGCCGCCGGCGAATCAAGGTATACGCTGTTGATGAACGAGCCGTTCTTTCCTTCAAGACCAAGAGATTTCGCAAATTCGTCCGTAATGCTGCTGAGCGAAACGCCGAGCCAGCCGTAAGAAATCTTTCCGTTGTTGATAAAGTCGTCAATAGCGCGGCTTACGTTGTTTATCGGGTTACTGAAACCAATACCCTGTGAGCCGCCGGACTGCGACGCGATCCATGTGTTGATGCCGATAATCTCGCCGTAAATGTTCACGAGCGGGCCGCCAGAGTTACCCTGGTTAATAGCCGCATCCGTCTGGATAAAGTCGCTTATGTTGCCGATGTCGCTTCCTGTGCGTCCGAGCGCGCTCACAATACCCTGCGTCACAGAAGACGTGTAGCCGAGCGGCGCACCCATCGCGAAGCAGATGTCGCCAACGTGAACTGTGTCCGAGTCTCCGAGCTTTGCCACAGTGATTGTATTGTCATCGGACTCGAACGAAACGAGCGCGATATCCTTTCTGTCATCCGTTCCGACGAGCTTTCCTTCGAATTCCCTGCCGTCATTAAGCTTAATCGTTATCTCTGTAGCCTCACCTGCGACATGGTGGTTCGTAAGCACGTAGTATGTGCTGCCGTTTTTCCGTACGATAACGCCTGAACCAAGGCCAGACTGCTTGTACTCACGCTTCTGGTTCGAAGAATCCTCATCGCCGAAGTTGAAGAAATAATAGAACGGATTCGAATTGCTTACGGTCTGCTCAATAACTTCAACAACATCAACTTCTACAACGCTAGGAAGAACCTGCTCGCAGACAGATCTGTAAACCGTCTGAAGCGATTCTACAACAGAAAGAGGCTCAGCCGGGATAGTAACGGCCGGGCTTGTATCCGCAAAAATTGTTCCGGCAGACACAACGTTCGCCGTAGAACTGTCTTTAGTACATGAAAAAGAAAACAGCACAAAGGCTACCGTCACTGCCAACGCAAATCCTAATAAACGCTTTGTCCACAGTTTCATAATTACATCTCCTATAAAAACTCTGGCAGTTTGCTGCCATAAGTTTAATGTTTCATCGGCTCATCAGAATACACCGAACGACTGCCCAAGAGCGATTCTTAGGCTCTTTTCTAGTCATAACGCAATGTATAAACGAACCCTTGAAACAATCTTAAAATAATAATTTTTTCGCAAAACGTCATCTTTTAATGACAAAATTTAAAAAACGGAGATGTGCTACTGGTTACAGAAAATTACATTTTCACAAGCACATCGTCATGTAAATCGGGATATATGTAATGTCCGCATCTTCATCACGATACAAATCTTTGGTGTAGATTATAAAACGCTCGTGTTTTTTCTGCTTGTATTTTTTTACGAAGCAGTCAATTGACTCATGCTGCTTATAACTGGAAGATTTTACCTCGATTGGTATAAGCTTTTTGTCTTTCACAATCAAAAAATCAATTTCATATTTTTTTTCTGCGTTATTGTTTTCTTTTTGATATAAAAATTCATGAAAATATAAATCGTAATCGCGAGCGCGGAGCATCTGGGCTACCATATTTTCAATGATCATTCCCAGATTCGTTCCCAATTTGTTAAAGATGAGTTTTCTATAAATATCACCGCTTGTTTCTTTGGAGTTTTTCATTATCTGCGTCACCAAAAGTCCAGTATCGCCCATAAAAAGTTTGAAGTTGGAAGAGTCCGCAAATAGTTCAAGAGAAATTTCAGGATTCGTAACGTTTTTGCAGCAGTTCGCCATCATTGAATCGTTCAAAAACTTTATAGAACGAATGTAGTTTTTGTACCGTGCGTTCTTATCAATAAGAGAGAACTTAAAAAGCGAGTTGTGATTAGAAAGCTGCTCCGCCAATGTCGCAAAAATTGCCGAAGTTTTTTCGGTATTCTCATCATCATATTTTTCCAAATCTTCTTCATAAAGAGAAAGTATTGAACGTTTTACTGCATCGATTCTTGTATACGTCTGCTTTTCAACAAAAGCCGCAACAGCCTGAGGCATACCGCCAACCGCAAGATATGTTCTGAATGTTTGCATTATCGCCCTGTGAATTGCATCGCCAAACGGAAGCCGCTTTTCATAATGTTCTTTGATTACGTCTGCAGTAACTGTATCTCCGGTTGCCCACAAGAATTCCTCAAAATCCATTGGATACATTTTGCATTTATGTTCTTCAGACGGAATAAGGATTTCTGTACTTTTCTTCTTTATAGTGATAAGAGAACCTGTTTCGATGTAATCAAAACGGCCGTCCGCCACCAGATATTTGATTGCTTGCCGTGCCGGCGGAAAAAGCTGTATTTCATCAAGGATAATAACACTTTTGCGTGGAACAAGGTGCTTATGTTTCAGAATAAAAAGATTGTTGAAAAACGAGTCCATATCGGAAAGATTTTCTGTAAAGAGTTTTTTTACATCTGGACTTTCTTTTGCAAAATCAAGCAGTAGGTAATGATTGTATTCATTTTTAGCGAAAATTTCAGCAATAGTTGATTTACCTATACGTCTTGCGCCTTCTATGAGGATGGCATTCGTTCCATTGTATGTTTTTTTCCAGTCTAATAATACATCGTAAAATTTTCGCTTAAAATCCATGAGCTAATTATAAAATTTCTTCACGAAATTTGCAAATGTTTTTGGCCGAATTTTCACGAAATTTGCAAATGTTTTTGGCCGAATTTTCACGAAATTTGCAAATGTTTGCCCTCGGAAACGCTGCACGCGAAAACTCTTCGCAAAGCGCCGCGCACAACTGACGCAAACAACGCCGGATTACTCGCGGGCGGGCAGGACTTCCGTGTGGTCGGCGAAGACCGCCACCGTATGCTCTTCGTGGC
>JAEEGH010011526.1_pt1 | contig 20028 bp, 17 predicted proteins | sample 9134181 | NCBI WGS metagenome assembly JAEEGH01 (sample SAMN16246544, study PRJNA631951) | gut metagenome | biome: gut microbiome; feature: rumen; material: DP-attached | host: Bos | place: Iran: Karaj | collected 2018-10 | reverse complement strand
TATCTGCACTATCAAATCATACCAATAAGCATACAGTTGCTCATCGAAAATGCGATAAAACACAATATTGTCAGTGCACGCCATCCCCTCACCATAAGCCTTGAAACCACCAACAAAGGCACTTTCCGCGTCAGCAACCCGATGCAGCCAAAACAGGAAGACACCGGCAACAATGGCCTTGGGCTTGCCAACCTCGCAAAACGATACCAACTGCTTTGCCGCCAAGAAGTGGTCATCAGCAACAGCGGCAACACATTTTCAGTAGAAGTACCACTAATCGAACCCCTGCAAGCAGCCAAGATTATGAGCAGCCAACCGAATGGGAACGACAAAAACTGAACATTTAAACTTTCAAACCAATACACACAAAAATGAAAGCCATCATAGTTGAAGACGAACAAATTGCAGAACAGAATCTCCGCCGCCTGCTGGCAGAGGTGAAGCCTGATACAGAAATAGCGGCAACATTCCAAACCGTCGAGGAGACAGTTGAGTATTTTACCGACCTAGACACACAGTTGCACCCTGCCTATCCCGACATCGTCTTTATGGACATCCACCTCGCCGATGGACTTGCATTCCATATCTTCGACAGCGTCACCATACGTTGCCCCATCGTTTTCACCACCGCCTACGACGAATACGCGCTCGACGCTTTTAAAGTCAACAGCATCGACTATCTGCTGAAACCCATCAGCAAAGACGACCTGGCACGAGCCATCGACAAAATCAAAATCCTTTTCCACCACAGCGAAGAATCACAAAAAAGCTCTCCGGCATTAAGTCCTGAAGTCATTTCAAAAATGATGGAAATGATGCCACCGCGCAAATACAAGTCCCATTTCCTGTTGCCTGTTCGCGACAAACTGGTGCCGCTGCCAGTCGACGACATCGCCTATATTTTTGTCGACGAAAAACTCACTCACGTCGTAACCTTCAGCGGACAGTCATTCCTCCTCGACAAACCACTCGATGCCGTCTACGCCCAACTCAACCCAGCACACTTTTTCCGCGCCAACCGCCAGTATATCATTTCTCACCGCGCCGTCAAGGATATCTCCATATGGCCACTCAGCAAGCTGCACGTCACCCTGACCGTCTCAACGCCCGAAAAGATCATCATCTCGCGTGCCCGCACTTCCGAGTTCAAGGACTGGTATACAGCCTGAACATACTGATATATAGCAATATTCATTATGTGTAATGCCTTTGTGGCATTCCCTTTTTTTGCTGACAAAAGGGCAGAAAACCTGCCACAGCAAAAACCGTGCCAAAAAACCGACATCCGGTACGCCGTTTCGCGATAAGCTGTTGATAACCCCAAAAAACAGGCAAAAATCGCCAAATTTTAACGTCCTGATTTCCATATATCATCTTCCTATCAAAGTTTACTCAAAGTTTTACCAAAGTTTACACAAAGTCTACTGTTGAAAACTTTGATAGGAATTTGTATGGACTTTGTGCCGAAATAAGCATAGCACGGACCTTGGGGTGGCCGATGCCATCCCATCCCGTCGTTTTTCAGATCGTGTTCAGATTACTTCATATACTCTTTGGCATACTCGACATAATGCGCCGCATTGTCCGTCTGGCCGGAACTTGTGGGCTTTATGTATCGGGCCGGGACGCCGCCCCAAATCTCGTGGGGCGGTATTTTTGTGCCTTGCAGCACCAGCGCACCGGCGGCGACAATGGCGCCTTCACCCACCTCGCAATGGTCGAGTAGCGTGGCGCCCATACCGATGAGGGCGCCGTTGTGGATGGTGCAGGCGTGGACGGTGACGTTGTGGCCTATGGTGACGTCGCTGCCGATGTGGGTCGGGCCGGTGTCGTGGGTCACGTGTACGCACGAGCCGTCCTGTATGTTGGTGCGGTCGCCGATGGTGATGGGCGCCACGTCGCCGCGCACGACGGCGTTGAACCACACCGAGCATTGGTCGCCCAGCGTGACGTCGCCCACAAGGGTGGCGTTCTCGCTGAAGTAGCATTCCTTGCCCCAACGCGGCGAAAGTCCTTTATATGATTTGATTAAAGCCATATCTTCCTGGTTTTTGAAAGTGCAAAGATACGCAAATAATCTGGTTTTAAGCGGCGTTTGGCATCTAATGGAAAAGTTTTTTTCGCCGAATGCAAATTTATTTGTATCTTTGTAGGTTGTTTTTACAATGGAAAATTAATAAAAAATAACAATAAAATATTGTAATTATGTACACTAAATTCCAACAGCATCTTCAGAAAGAGCTGGCCGATATCGAGGCCGCCGGTCTTTACAAACACGAACGCATAATCGAGAGCCCCCAGGGTGCCGAGATTATGGTCAAAGGCAAGAAGTGCCTCAACTTCTGCGCCAACAACTACCTTGGTTTGGCCGACAACCCCGAGCTTATCGAGGCCGCCAAGAAGGGTATGGACGCCCGCGGCTATGGTATGGCCAGTGTCCGCTTCATCTGCGGCTGCCAGGACCTCCACAAACAGCTTGAGAAGAAAATCGCCGAGTTCTTCGGCACCGAGGACACCATCCTCTACGCTGCCTGCTTCGACGCCAACGGCGGTGTCTTCGAGCCCCTTCTGACCGAAGAGGACGCTATCATCAGCGACGCCCTCAACCACGCCTCCATCATCGACGGTGTCCGCCTCTGCAAGGCTCAGCGCTATCGCTATGCCAACGCAGATATGGCCGACCTCGAGGAGCAGCTCAAGGCTGCCCAGAAGAACCGCTTCCGCATCATCGTCACCGACGGTGTCTTCTCGATGGACGGCAACGTATGCCCGCTCGACAAGATCTATGAGCTCGCCAACAAATACGACGCAATGGTTATGGTCGACGAGAGCCACAGCGCCGGCGTGGTCGGCAAGACTGGCCGCGGCGTGACCGAGCGCTACAACCTGCGCGGCAAGATTGAAATCCTCACCGGCACCCTCGGCAAGGCCTTTGGCGGCGCTATGGGCGGTTTCACCACCGGCAAGAAGGAAATCATCGATATGCTGCGTCAGCGCAGCCGTCCCTACCTGTTCAGCAACTCGATGGCTCCCGGCCTCGTTGCTGCCGGCATCCGTATGTTCGAGATGATGAGCGAGACCAACACCCTGCAGGACAAGCTGCACGAGAACACCGACTACTTCCTGCGCCGTATGAAGGAAGAGGGCTTCGACTGCAAGCCGTCGGAGAGCGCCATCTGCGCCGTGATGATCTACGACGCCGCCAAGAGCCAGCAGTATGCCGCCAAGATGCAGGAAGAAGGCATCTTCGTCACCGGCTTCTACTATCCTGTCGTTCCGAAAGGCCAGGCCCGTATCCGCGTCCAGATCAGCGCTGCCCACGAGCACGAGCACCTCGACAAGTGCATCGAGGCCTTCAAGAAAGTCCGCAAGGAAATCGAAGGCTAATAGCTTGGCAAGGCAATCCCAAGGAATTTGCTGATTAAACTATGCAAAGAGTGCCCGCAATGCAGGCACTCTTTTTTGTATATTCCGTCAACTGACAAGAGAGCAAAAAAATCAATTTTCAGGAACGTAATCCAAAAAATATATATAATTTTTGGATTATATTCCAGAAAATACATATCTTTGCATCATCAAACAAGATGATATGATAGAGCGAAAACTGGATAAAATAATTAAGAAACAGCTATTTAAAGGAAAAGTAATCGTTATTGTCGGTCCGCGTCAAGTCGGCAAAACGACATTGCTCGGCGAATTGGTGCGCAAGAGTGACAAACGAGTGCTTGCGTTGAACTGTGACGAGCCCGAGGTTCAGACGATGCTTACAAACACCAATGTAGCCAAACTCCGTGCCATTATCGGCAACAATGAACTGCTGGTTATTGACGAGGCTCAGAAGGTGGACAATATTGGCTTGACACTGAAACTGATTGTAGATAATATAAAAAGCGTTCAAGTCGTTGCGTCCGGATCGTCGGCATTTGAATTGCGCAACCGCCTCAACGAACCGCTTACGGGACGTAAATTCGAGTATCAGATGTTTCCCATAAGCAGCAGCGAAATCATTGACACCTTTGGCCTTATGGAAGAGAGGCGCACTCTGGAGAACAGGCTTGTCTATGGCAGCTATCCGGACATTGTTATGCACCCGGAGGAGGCCCGGCAATATCTCACAGACCTTGCGCAGAGCTACCTTTACAAGGACATCCTGTCGCTCGATAGTCTCCGAAAACCACAGCTACTTGACAAACTCCTGCAAGCACTTGCGTTCCAGATAGGAAGCGAAGTGTCTACGAATGAATTGGCACGTACTTTGCAGACCGACGGCAAAACCATTGACAAATACATAGACTTGCTTGAGAAATGCTATGTTGTCTTTCGTCTCGGCGGATTGAGCCGCAATCTCCGCACAGAGTTGAAGCGCGCTAAGAAGATTTATTTCTACGATAATGGAGTCCGCAACGCAATCATACAGCAATTTGCACCGGTTAATCTGCGTGACGACATCGGTGCATTGTGGGAAAATTTCTTTATCGCTGAACGAATGAAACGCAACCACTATAGCGGATACTATTGCAACCGCTATTTCTGGCGCACCACGTTGCAGCAGGAAATCGACCTAATAGAAGAGAGCGACGGAGCTATGACCGCCTTTGAGATGAAGTGGAATCCGACAAAGAAGGTGTTGTTCTCAAAAAGTTTCACCGATGCATACAACGTCAAGGAAACAGTCGTGATAACTCCTGACAATTATATGGAATATCTGTAATCAACAGCCGTTCAGGAGTTGGTTATAAAACACTCGTCCAATGCAATATTATCTTGACACTTTCGTTAATAACTGAAAACATATTAAACTATATGAAAAAAGTCAACCTCTACCTTATCGTTACCGCCCTGCTGCTCATAGTGTTGGGCGTGATATGCATCCTCAATCCCGGCGAAAGCTTCGTCGCTATGGCCTCCATCATAGGCCTTCTCATACTGCTCACAGGCGTGTTCGGCCTTCTGTTCGGGTTGAAAGCTCAAAAATATTTGCCCAATGCAGGTTCCACCACGCTCCTGGCAATGTTCCAGATTGTCGTCGGAGTCCTTTTCGTGTGCAACGGCCTCATAGCTGCAGAGAGCCTTGTCGTCGTCTTCGCCATTTGGGTTATGTTCGAAGGCATCTCCCTGGCGGTGCTGTCTTTCGACTACAAGCGTGCCGGCTATGACCGCTGGTGGCTTATGGCATTGCTTGGCTTGTGCAGTCTTATCCTTGGTTTCTTCGCCCTGCGCAACCCTGCCGGCGTAGGCACCATCTTCGGTGTACTCCTCGGTGTCGGCATCTTCGCCAACGGCATCGAGCGCATCGTCGCAATCACAGCGCTCAAGCGCATCCAGAACCGCATCCGCGACCTCAAGGAAAGCGCCGAAGCAGTCAACATCGACGACAACCAGCAGTAATCGCCGCCAGATACCTCTCATCCGTTTACCACAAGCCCCGCAAGGGGTCATATCATATCCGTTGACGCCAACCCACGGCATCAGTTCCGCCCTCACATAGATTTCCCTGGTGGCGATGCACCAGCATCTCCTCCCTTGCTCCCCTATAATATATATTCTTCTTTAGAAGAATATATAAATCAACAAGTTGCAATCAGCGGCAAGTCCGTACCATCCCTATACCAAGCCTATACCATCTCTATACCAAGTCTATGGTAGCAAGTATGTACCTTAGAGGTACCTATAATGTACCATCGATGCACCATAGTCCTTCATATACCCTTGCCCCACCCTTCCCTCCGGGATGACAGGCACTATGATACCCGTTGGGTATGCCAAGGGTATGTCTGCACCTTAGCTAATGCCCGCCTGCAGTATGGCAGCGGCACAATAAAACCGTCCTCCCGTCGTTATAGCACTAAAACACAGCAACTATGGCAACTAAAAAAGGCTCCTCCGAGAGCGGTAAACTCGGCAACAAGATATACTACACCTGGCACGGGCGGCAATGCGAGCGCTCTATGCCCACCTCCGTGGCCAATCCGCAAACCGAGGCGCAGCAGGCCCACCGCAGCAACTTCGCGATAGTTTCCAAGCTCTCGTCATATATGAAGGCGGCCCACCTTGTCGGACTTCATTGGCACGCCCTCAGGGAGCACAACAGCACCTACGCCATCTTCAAGCACCTCAACAAAGACTGCTTCACCCCCGACGGCAAGATCAACCTCGCGCGAGTCATCGTCAGCTACGGCACGGTGGAGCAGGTGGAAATCACCTCGGCCACCATCGACAAGAATGTCCTTACCGTCACTTTCGACAGCCGTGTCTATGGCGGCAACGCCACCGACGAGTTTTTCCTTTTCGTCTACTATCCCGCCCTCTGCACCGGCCGACTCGTCGCCCCCGTCCCCCGTTCCGCCGGCCTCGTCACCGCCGTACTCCCCAAGGAATGGCTCCAACCCATCCCAAACACCCAGGAGGAATCCACTCCGGCAATCCCGCAATCCGACCCCCACTCACTCCACCTCTACGCCTTCCTCCGCTCCACCCGCTCCCGCACCTCCGACACCATCCACCTTTCGTTACACATCTGAACGCCTCCCTCGTGGGTAAGTTCCAATAAAAAACGCATCTTTTGAGAGAAAACAAAGGTTGAAAAACGAAGTTTTTCCAGCAAAGGGTCCACCATATTGTCACCGACATTTGGGGTAGAATGAAAAATTTTATGTATATTTGCAGGTGTAAACAAATAACAACAAGAAACGTATCAATAAGAAAAACAGAGTAATATAAGAGTAGAACATCCTTGATTAGGCTGAGATACCAGAATTAGGACCTCTTGTAACACATCAGTCAGACAAGGCGACGGATGTTCACGCTCCAGTAAAAAATGGGCGTGAGCGAGAGTTGTGTCTGATGTGGGTGGTCCTAAACCCTGGTATCGTCAACCCCACCACGCCCTCTTTAAAAACAAAGAGGGCATTTTTTTTGCCCACAAATGTTTATGGCAAAGAAAAATATAACAATGGTGGACTTTCCGGAAGAGGAGAAGTTTGTTGGAAACATAGGTGTGAAAGTATATGGCGAAACCTCTTACGAAAACCAGATGGCTGTGTTGAGTCATTACTTGCACAACAGTCATAAAAAGTTAACGAAGAAAGAACAGCTTGAGATTATTGAATCCATTCGTGAGTTTCTATCGAGAAAGGAATTCCGCCAAAAGATAGACGTTGATGAACTGACCGACAGGGAGGTCCTAAAGGTCGCAGAAGACCCTGCACAATATGACCTTTTCTCACAATTCTTTGATATACCTTTCCCTGCTCCAGAAAACCCAAGGTTCTCTTTTATAGATCTCTTCGCCGGTATGGGAGGTTTTCGTTTGGCTATGCAATCTCAAGGCGGAGAATGTGTATTCTCGTCTGAATGGAACAACTTTTCACAACAAACCTACTTTGCAAATTTTGGAGAGATGCCTTTTGGCGACATAACCCTAAAATCCACAAAAAAATTCATTCCTAAGAGATTTGACATTCTCTGTGCAGGTTTTCCCTGCCAACCATTTTCAATTGCTGGTGTCTCAAAGAAAAAAAGCCTTGGCCGCGAAACGGGATTCAAAGACAAGACACAAGGCACATTGTTTTTTGATGTAGCCGATATTATCAGTCGTCATCGTCCTAAAGCTTTTTATCTAGAAAATGTCAAGAACCTAACATCCCACGACAAAGGGAACACATTCCGCATCATTCGAGAGACGTTAGAAGAACTCAACTATTCAATACACTACGAAGTGTTGGATGGACAAACATATGTTCCACAGCACCGAGAGAGAATAATGATTGTTGGCTTTGACAACAATGTTTTTCATGGAGAAGAACAGTTTTCTTTTCCAGAGCAACATCCTGCAACAAGGACGGTAAAAGAGATTCTTGACCCCAATATTGATGACAAATACACTCTAAGTGATAAACTATGGACCTATCTACAGAACTATGCAGAAAAACACAAGGCAAAAGGTAATGGATTTGGTTATGGGTTGGTAGACCTGAATGGTATTACTCGTACATTAAGTGCTAGATATTATAAAGATGGCTCAGAAATACTTATTCCTCAAAAAGGCAAGAATCCCAGAAGACTATCTCCACGCGAATGTGCTAGGCTTATGGGATACCCCGATGAGTATATCTTAAACACCGTATCTGACGTCCAAGCGTACCGCCAATGTGGAAACTCTGTCATAGTACCACTTATCACAGCGGTATCAGAACAAATTGTAAATGTTATATGCAACCAATAACAATATGAGCGAGATACTTGATATAGCTATCCAAACAGTAAAAGAAAGCACAATATCCTTTTGCCGTTTCATTACTGGTAATGATGCTGGCACAACCGGTTCTCACCAAGCTGGGTTTTACATTCCAAAATGTGCTGCGCCTTTGCTTTTTGGCGAGGAATGTCGTCGTGGCGAGAATCATGAAAAATGGGTAAACATAAAGTGGCAAAATGATTTTGAAACAGCTAGCCGCTTTATTTACTATGGACAGGGTACACGCAACGAATACAGAATAACAAGATTTGGACGAGACTTCGAGTTCCTTCTTGACCGATACGTCGGTAGCCTTCTTGTCATTGCAGAGCAGGCTGACGATTACTACCAAGCATTTGTGTTGGAGAGCGATGACGACATTGAAACATTTCTCTCATATTTTAGCCTTTCAACCGAGCAAACAAACCAACTTATAGACAGCTCACTTGCACAAAGCGACGATGAACGATTGCTACAGGCTGTCAATGATGCAATCAATCCACTGCAAGACTTCCCTCAGACAAGAGAGATGGGGCAAATGGCGCAATCGATATTCAACGCGATTCACAAAATAACTGATGAGCAAATATGCAAATCTCCGGATAAAATACTATTTGATTGGCGTGATGTTGAAAGCAAAATCTTCTTCAAACTAGAAGATAAATTATACCGTGATGTATATACTCGACCATTCGCCAACTGTAACGACCTTATGGATTTTGCCAACAGCATCCTCAACCGCCGTAAATCACGGGCAGGGAAATCGTTTGAGCATCACCTTTCAGCCATATTTACTGCAAATAAATTGATTTTCGAAGAGCAGGCAATTACAGAAAACAACAAGCGTCCCGATTTTCTCTTTCCAAATAGCAATTGCTATCATAACTTTGAATTTCCGTCAGATGATTTAACTGTCCTTGGAGCAAAAACCACATGTAAAGACCGCTGGCGTCAAGTTATCAATGAAGCAGACCGCGTAGATGTCAAATACCTCTGCACCCTACAACCTGCTATATCGAGAGCTCAGCTAAAGGAAATGAAAGATTCGCATATTGAGCTTGTAGTGCCTAAAAGTCTCATAGGATCATACCCAAAAGAAAACCAGTCGGAAATTCTCTGTCTTGCAGATTTTATTTCTATCGTAAAAAATAAACAGAGCAAGATTCCCAAACACTATCTATTATAGGCAATATGATTGTTTTAGTTTGTTTTTTCACTACACTAATTGATTTTTTTAAAGATAATTTCGAGTTAATGGTTTCAATTCTTGGAAATATAATAGTTGCATTCATAGCCTTTTGGGCTGGATCAAATACACAACAAAGAAGCTATCGAGACGAGTACTATAAAACCGTTATCCAAAAGAGAATTGAGGCATATCAGTTTGTTGAAAAACAATTGGGAGTTATGAGAATGACCGTTTTCGATGAATGTGACAAAAAACAATACCACGCTTTCTTTGATAATTCTGGAGATAAAATAATTAATTACCGTCACAATTTATATCAAGCAATTGCAAGATGTACATGGTTGTCTTCTGAAATGATGGAAGCGCTTGCTTCACTAGACGGATTTTTCTTCGAAATAGATGGTAAGATTGAAGATGATAGAGACGCCAATATTGAGATAGGGAAACAGTATTTCAATAAATTGAAAGCTATTCAAATACGTATAGGCGAGATCCTCATAAAAGATACAGAGAAGTTGTATGATGTCAGATTATTTCTTAAATCTAAACGTGAATCTTATCAAGGAAAGCCATCAAAGCGAAAGTAATAACCTATGACCGACACGATGACACCAGAGCAATAGAAAAGCAAGCTCGGCATATAAAAAAATAATCACTATGGGAAACAATCATATCGACCCTACCCTTTTCACCCCGCAGGAGATGCTGTCGCCGTTCGATGCCATCAAGGAGACGGACGGGAAAGGTCGCGAGTGGTGGAACTCGCGGAAATTAGCACGGTTGCTGGGTTATCAGAAATACTGGAACTTCGAACGATTGATGGACAAGGTGGCACCATTTCTGCAAAAAGAGAAGGGGCTGAACCTCGATGAACATATGATGGAGATTGAGGAGATGGCACAACTGAACAATGGTGGATACCGTCAGGTGAAGTCAGTCCTACTCTCCAGAACAGTGTGTCTCACATTGGCTATGAATGCAGATGCAAAGAAACCTCTTGTACAAGCTGCGCGAGACTATTTCGCTAGTCAGATGACTTCGACAGAATTAGCCACCAGTGTAGAAGGCAATGTTCTGATGTACCGATCTACCACTGGCAAAGTGAATGTGTCGGTAGTGTTCAACAATGATACCTTCTGGCTATCGCAAAAGCGTATGGCAGAGTTGTTTGCTGTTACCGTTCCCGATATCAATTACCATCTGAAACAGATAGACGAAAGCGGCGAGTTGCAATTGTCCGCAGCTATTAAAAAAATTTTAATTCCTTCGGACAATTGCGATAACCAACCCGTGTTGATGTACAATCTCGACGCCGTCATTGCTGTGGGCTACCGTGTGAACAGTTACGAGGCTACACAGTTCCGCCGTTGGGCCACCGAGGTGCTGAAACAATATATCATCAAAGGCTACGTGATGGACGACGAGCGTCTGAATGGCAAGGATGTCTTCGGTGCCGACTACTTCGAGGAGTTGCTCGAACGCATCCGCGAGATACGTACCTCGGAACGCCGCTATTATCAAAAGATAACGGACATCTATGCCGAGTGCAGCAGCGACTATGACCCACAGGCTGAAACGACGAAATTGTTCTACCAGACGGTTCAGAATATGATGCACTATGCCGTCACACATCAAACAGCAGCTGAGATCATCTACCATCGTGCCGATGCCGGCAAGCCCGCTATGGGGCTGATGACGTGGAAGAACGCTCCCAAGGGAAGAGTGGTGAAAAGCGATGTGACCGTAGCCAAGAACTATCTGTCGGAGAAGGAAGTGGAATCTCTCAACCTGCTGACGACCGCCTTCCTTGATATGGCGGAAGACCGGGCCCGGAGACATCTGCTAACCAAGATGGCTGATTGGAAGACCTACTTGGAAAAATACCTGAATATGACCGACCGCGATGTGCTGCCAGATGCCGGAAGTGTATCCCACGAAGAAGCTGAAGCCAAAGCACTAGGCGAGTATGAGAAATTCCGCCGCATCCAGGATCAGACCTTCCTCTCCGACTTCGACAAATACATCAAAGGAATCAAGTAACCCACGATCAACAAAATAAGTGCAAATCATTTAGGGAATTTATAAATATTTGAACGGTTAAAAACCTAAACACTTTTGACTTTTTAGAATTTGATATATGGGAGTCACTTATAACATACGATGCGGCAAGTGTGGCCACGCCTTCACTCGCAGCTATGGTATAGGAATTAACGGGCAGGGGACGCTCTATTGCGACCGCTGCGGACGGGCGCAGCAGGTGGATCTAAGCGGTGGATGGATGATGGAATCCTTGTGCGAATGCGGCGGCACATTCGATGCCGACGCTATGGGATGCTGCCCCAAATGCGGCGCCTTGCTGAGCAAAAAGGATATTGACACTCAGTAAGTCAAGTACTTGCTGAAAACATCATAGGCCAAAAGATTTTTTAAAGAATTCTACCGTATAGGCAACGACCTGCTTGCGGCGACGGGTAATGGTGTGGTTCTCGCCCTCCACTACCTGAAGAGTGGCATTGTTGCCGTAGGCCTGCAGGTAACGCTCGCTGCACCACATCGGAACGATGCCGTCGCGGTCGCCGTGCAGAAGGAGCACAGGTCCCCGATAGGTGGCTGCGGTACCATAAATGTCAAGCTGCTGTGTGGTGACAAGGTATTCGCGTCCAAGCTTATAAATCCCCCAGCAACGTATGTACTCGGGTGGATCCTTGGGATTGAATTGTGCGTTGAAAAAACGGCCTCCCTGACAGGCTTCCTTGATGACCGACCCTGGGGCGATAAGCACGACTGCGGCAGGGGCTTTGCCGCCATCAGCCAGACGGCCAGCCGTCATCGATGCTATGACACCGCCCTGCGAGTGTCCTAACAAGCCGACTTCGCCAACATACGGAAGCTTTTGGGCATAATCCCATACGGCACGGGCGTCGGACAACTCTTTCTCTATGGTCATATCCTGCTTGCGGCCTTCGCTGCGGCCGTGTCCATCGAAGTCGAAGCGAATGGAGGCGATGCCGGCTTTGGCAAGCCCTTTGGCAATCTGAGGCATAGGTGCGTAGTCTTTGCTCGAGAATATGCCGTGCATCAGTATCACCATAGGGCACCGGCCCTTAGTCGTGTCAAATCCTTCCGGCAAAGTAATCTTATAGGCAATCCTTCCTTCAGGTCCGCGAATGGCGGCTTCTTGTGCCTGGCAGAGTGCCGGAAAAGCAAGCCAAAGCACCGCAACAAGTATTGGAGTAACAAAGTGTCTCATAACCAGATAACGTCAACTGGCACATTTTGTTGTATAAACCATAATCATTTAACTTAAACGGATGGGCGATCGCACGGATTCCGCTTCGCTATTCGCCAAGGATTGTGACAGTTGAAGAAAATAGTAAAAAACTTGTTCGTGTAATAGGATTTTTTTGTATTTTTGTGAGCATAAATAACGAACCACATTACACGCAACACGCTGTAATGTCGTTTGTTATGGCATTTTTGAACTATAATAAATATTAAATAACAATGAAAAAAATCCTTATCGTTGGTGCCGGCGGACAGATTGGTTCCGAACTGACACGTAATTTGAGAGACATTTATGGTGACAACAATGTTGTTTGCAGCGACCTCCGTCCGCTGAAGGGCGACCCCTACGAGCGCGGCCCGGTGGAGCGTATCGACTCGACCCAGATTATGCAGATTGCAACTGCCGTTAAGCAGTACAACATCGACACCATCTATAACCTCGCCGCCATCCTTAGCGCAACGGCCGAGTTGAACCCGATGCTTGGCTGGAACGTTGGTATCGGTTCGCTGGTCAACTGCCTTGAGGTGGCCCGTCTGTTTGGCTGCGCCGTCTTCACACCTTCTTCGATTGGTGCTTTCGGTCCCTCGACTCCCCACGACAACACTCCGCAGGACACCATCCAGCGTCCCAACACCATCTACGGCGTGACCAAGGTCACCGGTGAGTTGCTGAGCGACTACTACTTCACCCGCTTTGGCGTCGACACCCGCTCGGTGCGCTTCCCGGGCCTCATCAGCTACCAGACTCTGCCTGGCGGCGGCACCACCGACTACGCCGTCGAGATCTACTACGCTGCCGTGAAGGGTGAGAAATTCGTCTGCCCGCTGAAGAAGGGTACCTATATGGATATGATGTATATGCCCGACGCTCAGAAGGCTATGATCGACATTATGGAGGCTGACCCCAGCAAGCTGGTGCACCGCAACTCGTTCAACGTCACTTCGATGAGCTTTGACCCCGAAATCATCTACAACGCCATCAAGAAACGCTATCCCAACTTCGAGATGGTCTATGAGCCGGAGCCCATCAAGCAGGCCATTGCCGACAGCTGGCCCGACAAGATGGACGACAGCTGCGCCCGCAACGAGTGGGGTTGGAACCCGCAGTACGACCTCGAGCGTATGACCGACGATATGATTCTGAACCTGAAGAAGAAACTGCTGTAATCAACAGCTCTGTCTAATAATAATACAACACAATTATGAAAATCAATAGAATCATAACCGCAGCCCTGCTCGTCGCCTCTATGATGGTGGCCAACAGCAGCAGCGCCTGCACGAACTTTCTGTTCACCAAAGGAGCCACCAAGGACGGCTCGACGATGATTACCTATGCCGCTGACAGCCACGTGCTGTATGGCGAACTCTATTACCGCCGTGCCGCCAGCTATCCGGCAGGCACTATGTTCCAGGTCGTTGACTGGGACAGCGGCAAGCCCCTTATCAAGATACCGCAGGTAGCACAGACCTACAGCGTTGTCGGCAACATCAACGAGTACCAGCTGGCCATTGGCGAGACCACCTATGGCGGCCGCGAAGAGTTGGCCAACGAGATTGAGGGCGGCATTGACTACGGTTCGCTTATCTATCTGACCCTTCAGCGCGCCCGCAACGCTCGCGAGGCCATCGCCGTGCTTGCAGGATTCCTGAAGGACTATCCTTATCACAGCGAGGGCGAGAGCTTCAGCATCTGCGACCCCAACGAGGTTTGGATTTTCGAGCTCATCGGCAAACGTCCAGGCCTTGTCAAGGCCGACCTCGCCAAGAAGCTGAAATACACCTACACCGACGGTGCTGTCTGGGTTGCACGCCGCATCCCCGACGGCTATGTCTGCGGTCACGCCAACCAAGCCCGCATCACCCAGTTCCCGCAGGAACCCAAGAAATTCAGCAAAGCTAAAGGCAAAGGTCTGCACACGGTTATCAGCAGCGCCCACATCGACTATGTCAACGAGCCTGAGGTAGAGTGCGTCTACAGCAGCGATGTCATCACCTTTGCCCGCGCTTGCGGCTGGTACAACGGCACGGATGCCGACTTCAGCTTCACCGACACCTATGCCCCGCTGACTTTCAGCGGCATCCGTGCCTGCGACGCCCGCGTCTACGCTATGTTCCGCCGTGTCAACGCCAGTATGTCGAAATATGAGCGCTATGCTATGGGCGACAAGACGGCAGAGCGTATGCCTCTCTGGATCAAACCCGACCATAAGGTTGACGTGAAGGAGGTTATGGACTTGATGCGCGACCACTATGAGGGTACCGCTATGGATATGAGCCAGGATGTGGGTGCCGGTCCTTTTGCCTGGCCCTACCGCTGGCGTCCTATGGGATTTGAGATTGATGGCAAAAAATACATCCACGAGCGTGCCACCTCGACCCAGCAGACAGGCTTCAGCTTTGTGGCACAGTGCCGCAGCTGGCTGCCCCGCAAGGTTGGCGGCATCATCTGGTTTGGCGTCGACGACACCTATTCGACCGTCTACTGCCCGATGTATTGCGGCATCACCGACATACCGCTCTGCTTCCGCGAGGGCAACGGCGATATGCTTACCTACAGCTCCACCTCTGCTTTCTGGCTGTTCAACCGCGTCACCAACTTCTGCTACAGCCGTTACAAAGATATGATTGTCGACCTCCAGAAGGTGCAGACAAACCTCGAGGAAGGCTTCATCACCGACGTGGAGAAGTTCGACAACCGCGCCAAGAACGCCACCGACAACGAGGTGACCACCCTGCTCAACGACTTCAGCGGCCGTCAGGCTAAGAAGATGATGGACGAGTGGAACAAGCTGGATCAGTATCTGCTGGTCAAATATATGGACGGCAACGTCAAGAAGGAAGAGAACGGCAAGTTCAAACGCACCGAGTTTGGCGGCTGCGCTTCGCCCAACCAGCCCGAATATCCCCAGTGGTTCTACCGCCTGATTGTGAAAGACCACGGCAACATCATCGAGGAGAAATAAAACCTTTTTTGACAAACCTTTAAAAGGGTCGGTTTGCAAAGACCGACCCTTTTTTAAACATTACCGATATGAGAAAGATTGCTCTGATTTCAATAGCTTTGCTTATGCTACCTGTTGTGGCGGCAAATGCCTGTACCAACTTCATCTGCAGCCGTGGGGCAAGCGTCGACGGCTCGACGATGATAACCTACGCTGCCGACAGCCATACGCGCTACGGGCAGCTGCGCTACCACAAGGGCGGCGACCACCAGCCTGGCGAGATGGTGCGCCTATACAACTATGGCAGCCTCAAGTTCCAGATTGAGATTCCGCAGGCGGCACGCACCTACAACGTGGTAGGCTTCATCAACGAACACCAGCTGGCCATAGGCGAGACCACTTGGGGCGGCATCAATCCGCTCGACAAAGGCAACGCCGAGGGCATCGACTATGGCAACCTTATCTACCTTGCCCTGCAGCGCGCCAAGAACTGCCGCGAGGCCATCAAGGTTATGGCAGAGCTGGTAGAGACCTACGGCTATGCCGACGGCGGCGAAAGTTTCTCGCTTGCCGACCCCAACGAGGTATGGATATTCGAAATCACCAGCAAAGGCAACCTCGAGAAGGGTGCCGTGTGGGTGGCGCGACGTGTGCCCGACGGTTACGTCTGCGGCCACGCCAACCAAGCCCGCATCACCACCTTCCCTCAAGAGGTGAAGAAATCGCACAAGAGCATCAGCAGCAAGAATTTGAAGTACATCTTCGAGCCCGAAGTGGAATGCGTCTATGCTTCCGATGTCGTCACTTTTGCAAAGAAGAACGGCTTTGCAGTATTCGCGATGCCTCCAAAGAACACCGATGCCGACTTCTCCTTTGCCGACACCTACAATCCCCTTACCTTCAGTGGCCTCCGCGCCTGCGAAGCTCGCGTCTACGCAATGTTCAACCGTTGTGCCGACGGGATGCAGCGATATGAGAAATTCGCTATGGGCGATGCCACTGCCGAGCGTCTGCCACTGTGGGTCAAACCCAACCGCAAACTCAGCGTTCACGACATTATGGAGCTGATGCGCGACCACTTCGAGGGCACACCTATGGATATGAACGGCGACGTCGGTGCAGGCCCGTTCCATTGTCCCTACCGTTGGCGCCCGATGGACTTCGAGGTCGACGGCAAGAAGTACGTCCACGAGCGCGCCATATCGACGCAGCAGACAGGCTTCTCGTTCGTAGCACAGTGCCGCAGCTGGCTGCCCAACAAGCTGGGCGGCATCATCTGGTTTGGCGTCGACGACACCTACTCTACCGTCTATTGCCCGATGTTCTGCGGAATCACACAGGTGCCCGTCTGCTTCGAGGAAGGCAACGGCTCGATGGCCGAATACAGCGAAACGTCGGCCTTCTGGCTTTTCAACCGCGTCAGCAATTTCTGCTACCTGCGCTACGATTCGATGATAGTGGACGTGCAACGCGTTCAACGCGAGCTCGAAAGCGACTTCATCCAGATTGTCGACGGTGTCAGCCAGCAGTACGAGAACTACGACGACAGCCGCCTTGTCGCTTCCATCAACAAGACCAGCAACCGCTGTGCCGAGCAGATGATGCGCCGCTGGACGGCACTCGACCGCCTGCTGCTGATGAAGTACATCGACGGCAACATCAAGGCCGTCGAGAACGGCCGCATCAAGACCACTCCGACCGGCGTAGTCACAGGCCTCAAACAGCCGCCCTATCCCGAATGGTTCTACCGCCAGATTGTCAACGACCACGGTAAGGTGATTGAAGTGAAATAGCATTATGAGAGTCGCCATTTTATTTGTCGTTTCTTTCATTATAGGCTGTAAAGCATCTCATTGCCAGCAGTTGCAGCCCGAAACCCATAGGGTACTTGAAATCGACTTACGTCAGTTTGCAACTATACAGACGCATCTTAATATCATAACCGCCGTTGAATACCACAACCGCCACTATTGCCTGTTCAACTTCAACCAATTGCGGCCTATTCAGAATAACAAAATGAAGTTGCTGTTCAGCATTGACTGCAAGACTCTTGAATACAGGCTGGAAAACTATCCTGACGAGCTAGAGCTAAGCCTCGGGGTATACGACGACCTTTACGTGCGCCACGACACACTGTTTATCAGCACTTACGGCAGTTGGCATAAGAACGATTACTTCTTCGACACCATCCAGCGTCGATGGATTGAAACAGAAAAACAATCGGCTTTGATTTACGAGGACGATGACTATCAAGTGTTTACCATCAACCACGGAGAATGGGGCAAATTCACCTGGTTCTCCAACAAGCATAATGGCAACCAGTACGTTATGGATGACTGTGGATTCGTACGCCGCATAGACGACACCTTCTTCGTTGTCAGCCGGGCACGCATATCATCAGTTTCAACCTCCCAGCTCGCGCAGTCGCTAACGGCGCCCATCTCATATCGCGAGGCAGCCAATAAATATATGTTCTACAAAGATTCTGCGTTTCTCACAAACGACTCCACCCCTCGCTTTGTCAATCCGATTGAAAGATTCTCACTGACTGACTACAACTATTTTTCCCGCTACGAAGGCGACACGCTCTTCATAGGCTCTTATATCGCCGGCGACACCTTGTTTCTCCTTACAAAACATTTCGGCAACAATGTTTTAATGTATCTCGACGGCAACAAGCCGACGCTCATCGAGAAGCAATTGGATTCTTGCGACATTGTTCTGTACCACAACTCAATACGCGGTTTCCTGCAAACTGACAGGCTGCTGCTGCCTTTTATAAAGGACTATGCGAATATGGGCCTGTTAGACTTCAAGGGCAGGCAATGCAACACCCTCGACATTCGTATAGCCGTCGACACCCTCCGTCGTCTTCAAACCGACCCGTTTATTCAGACAATAAAACACCTGTCAGACAATTGGGGCAGACTGAAAGACAGCGATCTGCGGGAATACGAGGAAAGTCTTGGCGGCTCGTTTATATTTAGCGACCCTCCGTCGGAGGAACCCCGAAACGGCTTTTTCGAGGACCTCGGGCTTCGCAATTGCCACGTTGACTGGTATTTCAAGACCATCGACACCCTTTACACCATTGAAACCGAGTATTGTATCGACAACAATACACATCTGGCAAATGCTATGTTTTTGGATTATATGCCTCCGCTGAACTATCGCGACAGGGCCAACCACAGTTCCGACCGGTATGAATTAAAAAACACTCAAATAACCGCTTTGCTCAAAGAGCGGCTCAACGCACTATGCGGCAAGGCGAAAACAAAAAAAGACCGCCTTTGCTGGCACTACGGACCTCTGACTATCGAGCTCTACCCCCGTGACAACCGAATACTGATATACAAAAAATGAAGTCACTGACTGACAGACATATCGCCCCTGCCCAACTGCACAACATCCTCAGCCTATGCCTGCTGATGGCAGCGCTGCTGCCTCTGCTAACATCCTTCCAGAAGCGCGGTCCGCGCCTCGACGAGATGTACGACACATTCATCATTGTCGATGCAGAGGCAGCCGACTATGATGAATTCGAATTCGAGCAAATTGACCACGAGGAGTTTATCGACATAATCAACCGCGCCCGTCTGGCCTATATAGCTTTCGAGCCAGCGTGGCAGGTCAACCTCTTCGACGACTACGGCATCCGCTACAGCGTCTATATCAGCAAATCCTGCCGCTACCTGCGCATCGACAGCAACTACTTCAAGCTCAAACGTTCAGCATCAAAGAGACTGCAATACCTGTTAGTTATGTCAAGATGAAAACTGAATTTAACAATGACATTGCCGCGGAAAAGAAGAAAAATAAGAGAGCAAATACTAAATGCCTTTACGCATCGTTAGTTTATTGATATGGATACCAAGATACAAAAAGTAGGCCTTTTTGTGCCCTGCTGCATCGACCAATTTGCACCACAGAGCGCTCTCAAAACCATCAAATTACTTGATGGTCTGGGAATAAGTTACCATTATCCTATGCAGCTGACCTGCTGTGGTAAAAAACTATACCATCAAGGCGACAAAAACAGCGCCAAATCGCTGGGTGAAAAACTGATAGAAGAGTTTGACGACTGCACATATGTCGTATGCCTTAGCAGCGGATGCGTGGTATACATTCAAAAGCATTTTGGAAAGCTGTTCCACAACACGACATTCCATAACAGTTACCGTCAGATGATTGACAAGTGCTACGATTTAAGCGATTTTCTTGTCAACGTACTACATTATACGCCTACGGCTACATTCAACCACACGGTGACATATATGGATCATTGCACTACGATGCGCGACTATCGCTGCCTTGCACACCCCGAAACAGCAGGATTGCGCGAAGAACCACGTCATCTGCTGCGCTTGGTGCCGCAG
>JAEEGH010011521.1_pt1 | contig 20036 bp, 16 predicted proteins | sample 9134181 | NCBI WGS metagenome assembly JAEEGH01 (sample SAMN16246544, study PRJNA631951) | gut metagenome | biome: gut microbiome; feature: rumen; material: DP-attached | host: Bos | place: Iran: Karaj | collected 2018-10 | reverse complement strand
GCTTGCTCACGATATCCGCTCAAATGCATATCTCAGCGAAGAAAACATGAAAGCTAAAATCAAGCAGATTTCTACCGAGCATAAAACACCATACATTCTTGTTGTTGGCGAAAAGGAAAAAGCCGACGGTACTGTTTGTGTACGCTACCGCTTCTCAAGTAAGAAGCCGCAGGAAACAATGAAGCTCGACGACTTTATCAAATACGTTGAAGATAAGGTTGCCTCACACTTCATCGGCATCTAATTCTGCAGACACACACAAGTCCGAAGCATGACCCTTTTTAAAAAGTTCACAGTCTGCTTTTTTGCCCTGAGCCTTGTTTTTTCACTTTCAGCAGATGAAGTTGCTTATATCATGCAAAAAATGTCGCTCAGGGATAAAATCTGCCAGCTGTTTGTAATCAGCCCTGAATATCTGAATCCCGAGCTTCTCCAGAAAGAACGTGACCTTAAAAAAAATATAGGTCTCACCGAACTCACTCAATCAGAAAAAAGCTATTACAAGCGTTTTCCGGCCGGCGGATTTGTGATTTTTGCAAAAAATATAATTGAGCCCGAACAGCTGGCACATTTAACCGAGCAGCTTCATTCCCTAACCTCTGCCCACATAACTACTCCTGATATTTCTCCAATAACTAAGCCTCTTATTTTCGTTGATGAAGAAGGCGGAAAAGTTGCCAGAATTGCAAACAACAGTAATTTTGATGTGCCTGTATTTAACAATATGCTAACAGTAAAAGATTCGTCTGAGGCATTTAAAATCGGTCAGTCCATCGGTGAGTATTTGAGTCTTTATGATATTGATGTTGATTTTGCCCCGGTTGCAGATGTAAACACAAATCCAGAAAATCCGGTGATTGGAGAACGAGCCTTCAGCTCAAATCCTATTACTGCCGGCAAGCTTGCTTTTGCAATGTATGACGGTTTGGCTTCTCAAAACGTTGGTGGCTGTCTTAAACATTATCCCGGTCACGGCGACACAAAAACAGACACCCATCTTGGCTATGCCGAAACAACAAAAACCTGGCAGCAGCTTCTTGACTGTGAGCTTCTTCCTTTTATCTTCGGTATAAACAATTCTGTCACAATGATAATGACAGCCCACATTTCTGTCCCAGCCGTAACAAACGATAAAACTCCTGCATCCTTATCATCCTACTTAATAGACCAGAAACTCCGCACCGAGCTCCACTACGACGGCTTAATCATCACCGACTCCCTTTCCATGAAAGCCATAACCTCAAACTATTCCAGTGGAGAAGCCGCCGTCCAGGCTTTCCTCGCCGGCAACGACTTTCTCCTCCTCCCCGAAGACTACGAACAAGCCTTCTCCTCCATCTACATGGCCCTCAAACACGGCCTCATCACCGAAGAACGCTTAAATGAAAGCGTAGAAAGAATAATAAGATACAAATTAAATATAGTACGCTAGCGTACGGTTTTGAAAGGCGTAACTCGACCGGAAGCTATTTTTTAAATCAGGTTTTATCCAGTTTTTATAGTAGAAAATCCATTCTTTTATTTATATAATAAATTATCTTATTTTTCAGGAACAATATATGGACGACACATTACAAGGCGTAGCCGACGGCTTTATGAATGCCGGAAACTCCTTTAAAGAACAAACCTCTTCTTTTTTAAACTGGCTCAAAGGCTTTATGACCTGGGAAAACCTCTTCAAGCTTCTTGGTGCCCTTCTCATTCTTTTTATCTTCTGGATTATCTACAGGCTGATTATCAGGGGTATTAAAAAAGTACCGGAAAGAAAGCTTTCAAAACCCCGTTCAATGATAATTCTAAAGTTTTTAAAATATCTCTTCTATGTAGTTGTAGTGATGTATGTGCTCAGCCTTTTTGGTGTAAAGCTTGGCGCAATCTGGGGAGCTGCAGGAATTGCCGGAGTTGCAGTCGGCTTTGCAGCACAAACAAGTGTAAGCAATCTTATAAGCGGACTTTTTGTTTTGACAGAAGGCGCAATTAAAATCGGCGATACAATTATTGTTGACGGCATTACCGGTATTGTAGATTCAATCAACCTTATTTCTGTAACAGTCCACACACTCGATAACGAAATGGTCCGAATCCCTAACTCAACAATCATCAATACAAATCTTATGAATAAATCCTTCCACACAAAAAGAAGGCTCACTGTAACCTGCCCTGTTGCTTACGGAAATGATTTGCAGCTTGCACTCGAAACTTATATGAAAGCAGCAAAATCTTGTCCTACAGTTTTAAAAGATCCAGAACCTGCTGTTTGGGTAAATCAATTCTGCGATTCCGGAATAGACATTACAGTTGCCGTATGGTTTGATCCTAATGATTTTTTACAGACAAAGAGCGATTTACACATTGCCATAATGCGGGAAAAAGCTGCTGTTGGTCTTGAAACTCCATTCAACCGCCTGGATGTATCTATGGTAAATGGTTGAAAATGGTTTTGATAAGTACTAAAATATCCTCTATAAAACTTTATCTACTTTAAGGACAAAATATATGAAAAACATTCAGAACAAGTGGATTCGCGGTGCTATACCTGCACTTCTTCTTCACTGCAGTATCGGTACTGTATACTGCTGGTCAATCTTCAGCCAGGAAATTGCAAACTACATCGGCTTTTCAAAGGGTGCTGTAGAATGGGCATTCAGCTTTGCAATCTTTTTCTTAGGTATGTCAGCTGCTTTCCTTGGCGGACTTGTAGAAAAGAACATCCATAAATCTTCTTTGATTGCTGCAATTACCTTTGCTTGTGGTATGGCAGGAACAGGTTTCTTTATCTGGTACGGTGGAGCACACCAGCACAGTGTTCTTTCTCTTGTTGGTATCTATATCAGCTATGGTTTTATTATGGGAATTGGACTTGGAACCGGTTATCTTTCTCCTGTAAAAACTTTAATGCTTTGGTTCCAGGACAAAAAAGGTCTTGCAACAGGTCTTGCAGTAGCAGGCTTTGGTGCCGCTAAAGCAATTGCTTCTCCAATCATGCAGGGAATGCTTGACAAAATGGGCGACACTGGTATTTACAAAATGTTCTATATTCTTGCCGCTGTTTATTTTGTAATGATGATGATTGGCCACTTTATCCTTGCAAAACCGGAAGGATGGGTTGAACCACAGAAAAAATCTAAGGAAGAAGGCATTATTGCAACACTTAAAACAGAACCGATTATTTCTTATGTCGGAATCTGGCTTATGTTCTATATCAATATCACTTGTGGTCTTGCAATTATTTCTCAGGAAAAGATGATTGTAAAATGTATTGGTCTTGCAGGAAGCGCTGGTCTTATTTCTACAATTTCTGCTTTGTTCAATGCAGGCGGACGTCTTGGTTTCTCTGCCTGGGCTGATAAAATGAAAGACCGCAATACAGTTTACAAAATGATTTTTGCACTTTCAATTATTTCTACTCTGATTGTTCTGTTTACAAAAGGAATTGCAAACGGAGCTGGAAACGTTGTCCTCATCATCTTTGTACTTGCTTTGATTTTCATTGTAAATGCAGGATACGGTGGCGGTTTCTCAAATGTACCTACTCTTCTTTCTGACCACTACGGTATGGGTAACATTTCTGCAATCCACGGAATTACACTTTCTGCCTGGGCTTTTGCAGGACTTACAGGAAACCAGATGGCTTCTTACATTGTAAACCACGTTGGTGAGTTTGTTGATGTTCATGGAGTAAAGGCTAACCCAACAGGATATCAGACAGTTCTTATTGTAACTACAGTTTTGTATGTTGTTGCTTTGTGTTTGTCTTGCTTCTTTGTACGACCAATGAAAAAAAAGTTAGCAGCCGAAGCCAAATAGCGAACTCATAATCGGGCTTGACCTTTTTGTCATAATCGGGCTTGACCCGATTATCTTTTATAAACACGTGCCTGGTATGGTTCCAGCACGTGTTTTTTATTTAACGTCTTTTCTCCATCACCTTTACCAGCAGTCAGCGTATCAAAAACAAGCTCATAATCACTAGTCACAGAAAAAGCCTTTTGTTTTTTATTTGAAAGATTACAGTCTATAAGATAATTTCCACGTTTATAAACAAATCTGCCTTTTTTACCATTTAATAATTCAAAATCACCGTAAACCAGCTCTTTATTATTTTTTCTCAGCTGGATAAGAGTTTTATAAACTTCGAATATTTCTTTATCTGCCTGCTGCTGTGCAAAAACCGAATAAATGGAATTGTCTGATGAATCAGTTTTATTTTCAAACGCACATTTATTTTCTTTAAACGGCAGCAATATTCTTGCGTGGTCTCTTGTTCCTGCCCTGATAATATCAAATGCCTGTTTTTCGCTCATTTTTTTACAAAGCTCAGCATACAGGTTTCTGGACTCAACATCATTTATCTGTTCAATAGAATCAAACTCGTAATTTTCCAGTCCCATCTCATCACCCTGGAAAATAAATGGTGTTCCGCGTAAGGTAAACTGCATTACGGCAAGAAGCTTTTTTATCTGAGTATGATATGTTTTATTTTTTGTAATCTTGCTTACCATTCGCGGATTATCGTGATTGTTATAGAATAAAGACATCCAGCAGTTATTTCCGTAATTAAGGCTCCAGTCAATCATATAATCACGAAGATAGTTTAAATCATATTCATAATCTTCAAATCGCGTATGTCCCGGGGTTTCAAGATGATCAAAGGAGAAAACCATATTAAGCTCGCGACGTTCTTCTCCTGTAATCAGGCGGCACATCTGCATGCCCAGTCCTGGAGTTTCGCCAACAGAAAAGGCATTATGAGGTTCAAAAGCTTTTTTATTAATTTCGCGTAAATATTCATGAAGATGAGGACCATAAAAATAGTGTTCAATACCAGTCAGCCCCATCATTTTACCAATAAGTTCATCTCCATCTGGCAGGCCTTTCTGCTTTGAAATACAGTTGATTACATCCATTCTAAAACCGTCAATGCCTTTATCAAGCCACCAGTTTATCATGGAAATAACTTCGGAACGCAGCTGTGGACTTTCCCAGTTTAAATCCATCTGTTTTTTAGAAAAAAGATGAAGGGCATATTCATTTTGCGGCTCATAATAATTCCAGGCAGAACCACTGAAAAAAGAAGTCCAGTTATTTTTGTTTTTTCTGAAAATATAATAATCGTGATATTTTGATTTTTTATCTTTAAGTGCTTTCTGGAACCATTCGTGCTCATCGGAAGTATGATTTACTACTAAATCCATTATAAGCCGCATTCCACGCGCATGAACCTGCTCCAGCAATTGGTCAAAATCATCCATGGAACCAAAATCTTTCAGTATCTTCTGATAATCGCGGATATCATATCCGTTGTCGTCCATAGGAGAATCGTAAACAGGAGAAAGCCACAATGCATTTACACCAAGATTCTGTAAATAATCAAGCTTGGAAATTATTCCCTGCAAATCCCCTATTCCATCCCCGTTAGAATCGCAGAAGGTCCGTGGATAAATCTGATAGAAAACTGCTTCCTTCCACCACTTTTCTTCTACTTTTCCATTTGTTGGCGCTGGCAAATCCTGTTCGGAATTAACAAGCTTAATAAAGGCATCAAAAAAGCCGCTTCCAACAATATTCTGAGTAAGTCGTGAAAGTCCCTTTATTTTTAAATTACCAACGACAGGATTTATAATCAGCTTTTCGGATTTCCCCAATTGAAGCAGCAGTTTTGAAAAAATATCATGTCCAACCGGAGTTTTGTAAACATCACGTATTTTACTGTCATAGTTAATTTCAAAACTTTTATAATTCTGCTTCTTCATCGGAAAACCTCTTTTTTATTTTAACTGCAGCTGTCCATCCTTAATAACTGCAAACTTAGTATATCCCTGTTTTTCAAGCATATCATACTGAGGACCAGGCTTCTTTGCTTTTTTGATGATTGCTACGTTGTAATCTTTTCGCAAAGCTTCTGCATTTTTCATAATCTCGGCAAACGGAACTGCATCATCATAAAGGAAGGCACACTTTTCGCGCTCATCTGGGATTTTGTAATTCTTATCTAACAGAATGCTGCAGATTCGTTCAAAACCAATGCTGAATCCAACAGCAGGAACAGGCTGTCCCGTAAACTTACCGATTAAGTTATCATAACGGCCACCGCCACCAACAGCACCGCCGAATGCAGGAGTTGCAATTTCAAAAACAGCACCTGTGTAGTAGCCCTGTCCACGTACAAGACTCGGACAATATTTTATCTTATATTTTCCGTCAGCAACAGCCTCCGCAGTCTGGATTATGTATTTCAAATCATCAGCTACAGAAGGATCAGAACATTTTGCAGCAACACTTTCAAGAGTAATGTTTTCGCTGCCGTCAGTTATAAAATCCTTCAAAGCTTTTACAGCATTTTCCGGGAATTGTTTTTCTGTAAGTTCAGCGGCAACTCCATCGGCACCAATTTTATCCATCTTATCAAAAGAGATACAGACAGAATCCAGAGTATCAGGAGCAAATCCCATGTTTTCAAGCATGTTACGCAAAATGCGTCTGTCGTTAATGTTTATATAAAAATCACTGAAGCCAATACTCAAAAGTGCGCGTGCTGTAACATCAATAAGTTCAACTTCTGCATTAGGAGAATTATCACCAAGAATATCAATGTCGCACTGAACAAACTCACGGCTTCTTCCCTTTTGTGGACGCTCTGCACGGAATACACGGTCTGTCTGAATTACCTTAAAGGGATACTGGAGTTCATTTTTGTTAGCTGCATAAAACCTTGTAAGAGGAAGTGTAAGGTCGTAGCGGAGTCCCATATCAGAAAGTGATTTTTCTTCTACAGGATTTGCAGCAAGAGCTGAATCCAGTTTATCGCCGCGTTTCAGTACCTTAAAAATGAGGTTTAAGTTTTCGCCGCCGTCAGATTTATCAAGGTTTTCGGCATCTTCAAGCATTGGAGTAGAAATGCGTTCAAATCCAGCTTCGCGGTATGTCTGCAAAATCTTTCCCTGAACGTAATCACGCATACGCTGCTCTGCCGGTAAAATATCTTTCATTCCTTTCAATGCATTTATCTTCATATTGTTTACTCCTTTAATAATGGGTATAATATCACAAAAATAAAGATTAGTATATTAAAGTAAACCTGTAATTTATTTTTATAAACTTATACAAAAAAATAGCTTCCGGTCGAGTTACGGTTTTCAAAACCGCACGCTAGCGTGCTACACGCTGTTGTGCCTTGGAACTATATACGTTTGCCGCTAAAGCGGCAGCACAACAGAGTGTTTTTGAAAATCGTCCCTCTCCCTTGCGCTATTTTTTAAGAAACATTTTTATAAAATTGAATTACATGTTATACATTTTTTTGGCAGGTGATACATGGTTTTAGTTTTTGACATAGGTAACACAAACATTAAAACAGCGGTTTTTGATGATGATAAAATGATGCATGTCTGGCGGATTTCTACAGATATTCGAAGGACTGGGGATGAATATTTTTCTATTTTGAGTCCGCTTTTCAGGGATGCTAAGATTGATTGCCAGAAAATTGAAGATATTGTTTTGAGTTCGGTTGTTCCAGCTTTGATTGGTCCTTTTGTAAACGTTTCGCAAAAGCTTACAGGGAAAAAGCCGCTTGTGATTGGACCGGATATGTACGACAGACTGCCTGTAAAGGTTCCTGCAACTGGTGTTCACGAAATTGGTACTGATCTTTTGTGTGACGCTCTTGAAGCCTGGTGCAAATATAAATCTCCATGTATTATTGCTGATTTTGGCACTGCCCTTTCCTTTACTGCAGTTGATAAAAATGGAAACATTGCCGGGGTTGCAATTGCACCTGGTATTCGCACTGCCTTTAATTCTCTTTTTAATAATACTGCGCAGATTCCAGCCATTCCGCTCGAAATACCGCCGACTAGCCTTGGTAAAAACACTACGATTGCAGTACAGTCTGGAATTGTACTCGGCTACAAAGGTCTTGTAGAATCTCTGATTAAAAACATGAAATCTGACATGGAAAAAGAAACCGGCACCAAAGCAACCGAAATAAAAGTAATTGCCACCGGCGGCCTGAACAGTATGCTCCAGCCAATCACCGATGTTTTCGATTTCCTGGACAAAGAGCTTACGATAAACGGAATGGTTAGAATCAGTAAATTGTTAAAGAAATAAGACTATTTCAGAATGTGTTTCCACTCAACTCCGTCGCCGCTTTTTACGTTTTGATTAAGCTCAGCACCTGTTACAGTTTCCAAAAACTCAGGACTTAATCCTGGAGTTAAAACCTTTTCGGTACGCAGTACACCAATATCTTCTGCACGAATCACTTGGCCTTTTTTCATATCGCGCATAAAGTGAAGGCTGCGGTTTGTCCTGCCGTAATTTGCTTTTTCGGCGGCTGCAAGAACTTTTACTCCGTTACCAAGCACCTTTTCAACCTTATCGCCAAACTGCTCACCAATCTGTTCTTTTATGCGAGCAACTCCTTCAACTTCGCCATAATGACGGAGCACTGCTTCCGACTGATGAACAACATGAACCATCATTGCAAACTGTTCAGGCTCAAGTGCAACAGGATCATCAAGCCCCATTGTCTGGCGGCTCAAGGTTATATGCTTTTCTATGATTGTACCGCCACACGCAACCGAGAGTGAAGGAACAAGAATCGGGTCAAGACTGTGGTCACTAACGCCGCATTCAACTCCAAAAATATTTTTAAGATTTGTGATTAACCGTAAATTGTATTCTTCTTCAGGTGCCGGATAACTTGTAATGCAGTGCAACAAGCTCACATTTTCCGTACCCAAAATCTCTATTGCTTTTTCAATATCCTTTAATTTAGAAACGCCAGTTGAAACAATAACAGGCACCGGAGTAACACCAGCCTTTTTCTGCCCTCTTCTATATTCAGCAAGCCTTTCCAGCATAGGAAAATGATTAAGCTCCGGCGAAGCAATTTTTACATAATCAAGCTTGATTTCTAGCAGCTCTTCCAGACTCCGCAAACCAAAGGGAGAACAACAAAAAGTACAGCCTTTTGAATGAACATAGTCCAGCATTTCTTTATAAAAGGATTTATTACATTCCAGCTGCTTGAAGCGCTCATACAAAGGAATCTTACCTGTAGGAAGTTCTACAAAGCCGGTATCAGGATGAAGAATCTCATCTGCATAAACCCACTGAAACTTTATACAATCAGCCCCTGCTCCAGCTGCCGCATCAACAAGCTGACGAGCCTTTTCTACAGAGCCTTCGTGCGATGTTCCGATTTCTGCGATAATCATATTGAATCCTTATTTCTGTAAAGATTTTGCAGCAGTCTGAGCTTTAAATCTGTTACTGTAAATAGAAAGACAGGAAGCTGGAAGCCAGCCCTGCTCAAAAAGATACCATTTTTCTTTTTCAGAATCTGTTGCCATTCCCATAACCTGAAGGATTTCTCCACTTCTGCTGTGACCTGTAGTTTCTGAATCCCAGCCTATTTCTTTTTTGTATGCAACATAAGGGTCAGTTATCAAAGCCCAGGAAACATCAGGATATAAAGCCAGAGGATGAACTTCGTCAAAAACAATCACTTCTTCTTTTTTCTGATTACATGAAAATAATAAAAAAGTCAGAAAAAATACAGACAAGAAATTAAAAACCAGAGCTTTCAAGTTTTTTCCACTAAAATTAATTTTTTTGTCGTATATTGCTTTATCATTCATTTCTTTAACTATCATAATTCGCCCGAATCAATTTTTGAAATAATCTGTTTGTAAAGTAAAATATCCGAATCCACAAAATTAAGCGAAGGAATCTCCTTTATATTGCACCATTTGTATTCAGTATGTTCTGTCAAAACAAAAGGCTTTGCAATTCCGTCTCCTGCAAAAGTAACAAAAAAAGCATAAACCTTACAACTTTTTCCATTGTGTTCAAAGTCGGCTTCTGCAATACGTTCCCCTACTGATACATCTACATTAAACTCTTCGCGGATTTCTCTTTTTATTGCAGCAGCAAAATCCTCGCCTTCTTCAAGCTTACCACCAGGGAACTCCCATCTGCCACCCATTGCACCTTTATTTACGCGCTTTGCAATAAAAACTTTGCCCTTTCTATAATCTATACAGGCAACAGATACACTCATCTTAACTCCAAAAAATCAAAAAAAATACTATCGTTTTACGTTTGCCGAAAGTTCCTTTTTTAAACCGCCCGCTTCTACAATAGCATCTACTCTTATTATATCATAATCATGGCATTTTGTCCGTAAGTATTCTTCTCCTGATTCATATACCAGAGAAAGGGAATCTTTATCCGAAACTTCTTTGTCAGAATTGATTATAAAAAAATCAGCAGTAATTTTTTGCGGTGAAGAAGCTTTAGCTTTCTTTTTATTCACAATTTTAAGACTTGAATAAACTTCCTCATCATAAACAAAAGCCTGAAGTTCAAAACTTATATCATTAATTTTTGCATAACTTCTGGTATTGTTGAGACCGGTATAAATCCAGGCAGCTGCAATAAAAAAAATCAGCGCCATAAATACAAAGCGGTTAGATTTATTCGCAAATAAAACCTTCAATCCGCGCACTGGTCTTAATCCGCCTGCATAATATTCCTGTACTATTTTAGGAGCTTTTTCTATTCTTTCTTCGCGGTTATATCTGTAAACTACAGGCTCTTCACCATCAAGATGGCCTTCTTCAATATCTTCAAACATTAATTGCTGACCTTCCTCTATCAGCCTTTTAGAATTGAATCAATAAGACTATCTGTTCTGTACCAGACAATTCTTGCCTTTTCCTTATCCATATAAAGAGCGGTAATAATTCCATCCAGAGAAAGCGACATTGTATAATACAAATTATCATTATGATTCAAAGCAAAATGCCTTCGTAAAAGCTTTTGATTTTCATTTTGAATCATTTCTATATTAAAACCGTCGTCTGTTTTAATAATAAAATATTTCCATCCGCTTTTTGTTACGCCAAGAAAATCATAAGGAATCTTATAAGTGAGTCGGCTATAATCAACAGTTACAGATTCTTCATAAGGAGGAATAGAAATTGAATCTTCAAAAAGACCGCTTTCTACATCAAGGGTATAGAGCATGGTCTGTAAATAATTTATACCAGACTGCACTTTTGATTCTTCATCAACATAGGAAGAATAGTAATCAATTTTTACATAAAGTTTATAAGCAGAAGGATCAGGAACAACATTTTCAACTGTAAGATAAACTTCTGAATTAACTGAGTTTTCTTTTATTCCCGGAACATTTTTTGTACTGACTGGAATCATGTATTTTAAGAAGCCGTCATATCCAAACCAATAAACTATAAGTCCATCATTTGAATCACAAACTACAATAATTTCATCTTTGTCAGTTGTATAAAGATTTTTTATATAAGGAAAAGGAGTTCCCCCCGGCCCCTGCTGACCAATATAATCAACAGAAGAACCATCCCTTGTAAATCTGAGAATTGCCTGACTGAATAAAATGCCGCCTTCCCCCTGCTCCTGTCGGTTTTTAGGAATTGTACAAACTGCATAAATGCATTTTTTGGAATCGACAGTAATAATTCCAGGATAATCAAAAGGAAAAGATATTTCTCTGTGAACACTCTGAGGCGGTCTTTTTGATTTTTCCAGCAGAGTTTTTATCTGTGAATCTTCATTGTAAAAAAGAGAAAGCAAATCTCCATAGGAATTAAGCTCCATAGTTTTGCGGGCTTCACCATCAACAATATAGAAAAAACCATCCCGCATGGTAATTCCAATCCGCACGCCACCGACATTATTCAAATCTGCGACACTCAACTGCTCTTCAAAATTACCGTAATCAAGGGTAAAAAGTTCGTTTTCATTAATAGACTGGATTATATTTTTTTTGCTGCAACCCGTAAAAAGACTTAGGGCAAGACTTACACTTAGAAAAAATGCAGCAACTTCAATTACAAAAGAAAGTGAAAAACCATTATTTTTTTTCATATCCGTTATTATACAAAAGACACGTCTAATTCTCAACTTTTTTCTTGCCTTTAATGGAATAAAACTAGTATTTTTTAAATAGATAAACTATAATTATCTATTAAATTTTAGAAACATATACAGTTTGTATGTGAATACTTAAAAGGAAAATTAAATGTTAGATAAAGTTTTAACCTTCTTTTTTGGCTCTCAGAATGAAAGAGATTTAAAAGCCATACAACCAATACTGGCAGCAGTAAATGCTAAAGAGGAATGGGCGCAGTCCTTAAAGCCAGAAGAATTCCCAGAACAGACAAAACGATTTAAAGAGGAACTTGCAAACGGAAAAACTCTTGATGATATACTTCCAGAAGCTTTTGCTTTAGTTCGTGAAGCAGCAAAACGTGTCCGCGGCGAAAGATATTTTGACGTTCAGATTCTTGGTGCTATAGTTTTACATACCGGTCGAATTACAGAAATGAAAACTGGTGAAGGTAAAACCCTTGTTGCCGTTGCCCCTGCTTATTTGAACAGTCTTACCGGAAAAGGCGTTCATGTTGTAACTGTAAACGATTATCTTGCAGAACGCGATGCAAACACAATGCGCCCGGTTTATTCATACCTTGGCCAGACCGTTGGTGCAATTCTTTCTAATATGGATAACGATGCCCGCCGCGAAGCCTATAACTGTGATATCACTTATGGTACAAATAATGAGTTTGGTTTTGATTATCTTCGCGATAACATGAAGATTGAACTTAAACAGAAAGTACAGCGCGGATTTAATTATTGTATTGTCGACGAAATTGACTCTATTTTGATTGATGAAGCAAGAACTCCACTTATTATTTCTGGTGCCGGCGAAGATGATACTTACAAATATCACGAAGTTGATAAATATGTTGGCGAACTTACCGAAGTTCCAAAGGATCCTAAAACAGGTGAATATCCAGACGAAACCTTTATGACTCCAGAAGAACGTGCAGCAATTCCGGGTGACTACACTGTTGATGAAAAATCTAAACATGTATCCTTCACCGATAAAGGTATGAGCCACATCAACGAGATTCTCCACAAGCACAATCTTATCCGTGGTGAACTTGAAGACGAAGAAAACTTTGAATACACCCACTATTTTACTCAGGCTTTAAAAGCTCATCTTCTTTTTAAGATTGATGTTGATTACCTTGTAAAAGACGGACAAGTTCAGATTATTGATGAATTCACTGGTCGTGTTCTTGAAGGCCGCCGTTATTCAGATGGATTACATCAGGCTATCGAAGCAAAAGAGCATATTCGAATTGCCCAGAGAAACAGAACAATGGCTACCATCACCTTCCAGAATTACTTCCGTATGTACAACAAGCTTTCTGGTATGACTGGTACAGCCGCAACTGAAGCAGTTGAATTTAACAAAATCTATAAGCTTGATGTAGTTTCAATTCCAACAAATCTTCCTGTTGCACGTAAAGATGAAAACGACGAAGTTTATCTTAATGAAGCAGACAAGTGGGAAGCAATTGCAAAAGAAATTAAAGAAGCTCACGATAAAGGACAGCCTGTTCTTGTTGGTACAGTTTCTGTAGATAAATCAGAAAGACTTTCTGCCCTTCTTACTAAAAAAGGAATCAGGCATGAAGTTTTGAATGCTAAGAACCATGCCCGCGAAGCCTTGATTATTGCCGAAGCTGGTGCAAAAGGCGCCGTTACAATTGCAACAAACATGGCCGGTCGTGGTACCGATATTAAATTGGGCGGAAGTCCTGAGTTTAGGGCAAGAAAACGCGCCGGAACAAATGCAACCGAAGAACAGTACAAGGCTGCCCTTGAGATTGAAAAAGAAAACTGGAAAAAGGATTACGAAGAAGTTCGTGCAGCAGGTGGTTTGTATGTAATTGGTACAGAACGCCATGAATCACGACGAATTGATAACCAGTTGCGAGGTCGTTCTGGTCGACAGGGAGACCCTGGACGTTCTAAGTTCTACATCTCTATGGATGATGATTTGATGCGTCTTTTCGGTGGCGAGCGAATGAAGGTTATGATGACCAGAATCGGTATGCAGCCGGGAGAACCAATTGATCACCCATGGCTTAACAAGGGAATTAAAAAGGCCCAGGAAAAGGTTGAAGACCGAAACTTTGAAATCCGTAAGCATTTGCTTGATTATGATGATGTATTGAATGAACAGCGTGGAATTATCTACAGTCAGCGAGATGAAATCCTTGCAGATGAAAATCTTTCTACCCGCGTTATGAACAATGCAAAAGATCTTCTTGAAGATATTTTCTATGAATACAACTACAACGCAAAACATAACAAAAAAGATAATTCAGCACTTCAGGAATTGAATGAAAAAATCAGAACAACCTTTGGTTTACAGTTGCCAGCAGAAAGACTTAGCCAGGAAGCTGTTGAAGCAGAACTCCAGAATGATATTACAGAAAAAGAAGCTCTTGCTGGAAAAGAAAACTTCAATATGTTTATCCGCTATCAGTATGTTCAGATTATTGATAAAAAATGGCTGGACCAGCTTGAAACCCTCGAAGGTTTGCGTGAAGCAGTAAGTCTTCGTTCTTACGGTTCTAAGAATCCATTGACAGAATACAAGATTGACGGTTTCAATATTTTTGACAAGATGTTGGCAGAAATTAAAAATACCGTTTTGACCCGTGTATTCAAGGCAAGAATCCAGCTTTCTCCAGAAGCGGCAGAAAGACGAAGACAAATGCTTGAAGCTCAGAGCAAACAGATGAACGCACAGCATTCAGACTCACAGGCTTTTGGAGCTGCTGCCAGCAATGTTGACAATGTAACTGCAAGAAATGCTTCTACAACCTTCAGCGGAGACCAGGCAAGAAGACAGGCAGCATCTGGCGCAATGCAGACAAGAACACAAAGTGCAAATGCTACTGTAAGACGCACAATGCCAAAGGTTGGACGAAATGATCCATGTCCATGTGGCAGTGGTAAAAAATACAAACAGTGCTGCGGTAGATAAATAGCGAATGCTGCTGTTGGTTTTATGACCGGAAGATGAAACGGCATTCGCTTCAAGTTTTGCTAAGGCAAAACTTGTACGTTGCTACTTTTTTTTGATTAGTTTATACATAAAAAAATATATATAAAAAAAAGGCTGAACATTTGAAAAAAAACTTCAATGTTCAGCCTTTTTTTATCCATTTATCAGTTTTTATTGAATCTTCATAGGGCGGTCAATTGGCCAGAAGCGGAACATCGTTTTACCGATAATAAGCTTTTTGTTTATATATTTTGGTTCCATAATCGACAGATATTCTACAGAAGAGGAATCATATTTAGAAAGAAGCGCATTTTCGTAATCAATTGAATGTCTTAAATCAAGAGAATTAAAGCGGTTATCTCCCATCATAAAATAGCAGTTATCAGGAATATACTGAGGATTTCCATTTGAATCATTGGCCGGGAATACAGGCATATTTCTTGAATCAAGCAGATACTGAATATACCATACCAGAGTTGAAGCAAGCTCCATGTTTTCTTCAAGAACAGTATCAGATTTCCATAGTGAAGATGAGACATTATCATTTAGAAGCTTTGCATATCTTACTGCAAGATTTCCAAAACAGATTTTTGACATAACATTAAGCTTGTAATTTGATTCAGAATACAAATCCTTAGCAGAGGATTTATTATCTATCCAGGAAGTCATAATCTTTTCAAACCAGTCAATTCCACCTTTTTTAGAAAGAATATCAACAGTGATAGACTGAACATTTGAAAAAAGATTGTAAACTTCCATATTTGGTTGCTCAAAAACGCCTGAGACTTTTTCTTCATCAACAAGAAGCTTCAATTCAGATACCAGCTGTCGGGCTTCAAACTCTGCAATAAACAAATCATAATTCCGGCGTTTTTCTTCAAAATCAAGCATTACCTGATACTGTTCAGAAGCAGAAGAAATTACCTTGCCTAGATTTGAACGTCTGCTGTCAAACTCAATTTGAGATAAAGGATATCTTTCAACTCTTGAATAAAGCTTTTTATTGATTTTTGACAAATCCCAGCAGGCGTACTTTTCATCAGCTTTAACTGGTGTAAAAGTATCATTATCCTTTGTGCGTGAATACAAAACTCCATCCTGCATTACAAGCTGCTCTCCTGCAATACCGGCAATTCGTTTTACAAGAGGATCTGCTTTAAGTTCACCATTTTCATCCCGGTTAAGATTAACCTTTGTAAAGGTAAGCATATAAAGGAGTTGGGAAGTTACAGTTTTTACTTCTGATTTTCTATCAATCATATAATGAGGATTACGCAAAACTACAATATCACCGCGCTCATATTTTGTTAAATCAGGCAGTCCAACATCAGTAAGAGGAAATTTTGGGCCGCAATTTAATTTTGAAACAGCAACTCTATCTTTTATTAAAAAAGTCGGTACCATAGATTCAGACGGAATCACATAAAGCTGAAGAATAAAAATCTGAAGAAGCAGAACCATAAAGACAGCCTGAACAAAAGCATCTATCCAGTCAACAATTTCAAAAATAAGCTTTTCAATACCAATCAGCTTCATTTTTTTTGGTGGAATCACCCAGTTAACTTCAAGTCTGTCAATTCTTTTATCATTCATACAATATGAAAGAATCATGGAAAAAACAAAGATTAGGCACCATAAAAGAACCGAAATAAGGTCATACCAGAAAGCGGTTGGCTGCTTTCCTACACGTCTGACAATAAAAGCAAGAAGAAGGACAAAGGGTAAATACTGAATTATTTTCAATACTCCAAATACTCTGGAACCATCCCCTTTTTTCAACATAAGAAAATATGCAAAATAAACAGCCAAAGCTGTAAAACTTAATGCAATGGGAAAAGAAATTAGAGAGGCATCTGCATGAAAACTGATTGAAAATAAAGAAAAAAGAATTGAGCTTATCAACTCAATGTACATAAAAATCTTAAAGTTTTTTATTGATTTTATATTCTGTGGCTTTGTATTTTTTTTATTCATAATATAATAATAACAAATATAAAAAACTTTGGATACATATTATCGCTTAAAAAAGATAAGCTATTATTCAAATATGAAATTACATGGGTTCATAATAAATAATTCAGAATAATTATCTTTTAATGTCTGACAGAATAGATTGAAATCAATAAGATCAGAACGTAAGAGAAAGGCCGCATGATAAACTGCTTCTATTTCATGATTATAAGTACATTTTTCACCTTTTAAATATTGAAAAGGAGCATCCGTTTCGCAAAGCAAGGCATATAGTGGAAGCTCTTTCATGCACATAATAACCTTTTTATTTTTGTTAAAAAGCTGTTTTCCAAAACTAAAATATCCGTTTATTCCTCGCTTTAACAAAGACATGGCTTCGAGCGGACTTCCCATAAAAGAATGAAAGAGAACTGCTGGAAGCTTTTTTATTTTTTTAGAATATTCAAATAACTTATGATTTGCCTTTCTACAATGAATTACAAGCGGAACCTTGTATTCTGTGGCAAGCTCAAGCTGAATATTCCACATTTCTTCCTGAAGCTTTTCAAACTGAATAAAGTCTTTCGAAAAATAATCAAAGCCAGCCTCTCCTATTGCAGAAAGTTTCTTTTCTTGTAAAAGCTTTTCCAAAAAATCTGCATTTTTCTGTACGTCAATAAAACCCGCACTCTGAGGATGAAGACCAAAAGCAGGAATTATTGAAGATTTCAAATTATCTTTTGTCTTTTCCCATAATTCCCATTCTTCCAGACTGTGAAAGCAGGAACAGCCGGAAAAAGCAGCTGAATCTTCAAAACAAGCCTTTTCCAGACATACAGAATAGTGAAAATGAGCATCAAAATATGAAAATTGCAGATTATTTATATTTTTTTCTAACATATTTTTTATTATAACCGAAAATATGATTAGTGTAACATATTATTTACATTACACGTTTAAAATCATTTTTCAAGGGGATAAAAATGAAAAGCTACACTTTAAAAAGTATTGGAAAAAACACAGACTATATGACAATCGTTCGTGAAATGGAAGACGGATTTGTTGTAAAAATTGTACGCGATTTAGACGGTTACGAAGATATTAAAACAGATTACATCAGCAGAGAATTATTTGACAGCTGCATTCGCACTGGATACTTAACAGAAATTAAAGAAAAGGTTGCTGTTGCTGCAAACTAAAGATTTTTATAGCCTGGCTAAGACGTTCTTCTTTTGAAGCTGCATCAAGCCAGGTAATCTTTACGCCTTTCTTTTCCATCATTCTGAACCAGGTTTCCTGTCTTTTTGCAAACTGGCGGATTGCAATAAAAAGTTTATCAAACAAGTCCTGTTCTGAAGCAATCTTACCTTGTAAAAACAAAGAACAATAACGGTATTCCAAACCTAATTTTTCAAGTCTTTCCCAGGAAATGCCGCTGTCATGAATTGCCTTAACTTCATCAAGCATGCCTTCTTCGAGACGCTCTTTTAATCTTATAGAAATATTTTGCCATAATTGAGGGCGTGGTAAAGTTGTTCCAAAAATCAAAGGCTTTATCTCAGGACGGGAAGCCGAAGTTGTATCATAACCTGCATTCTTTGCTTCAATAATTTCAAGCGCTTTTATAACCCGGTCTTTTTCCTGTAAATCTGCCATTACATGCAAATCTGGCTGCAGCTTTAATAAACGGGCGGCAAGTTCTTCCAGAGGCGTATTTTCCAACTGCTCATGTAATTCTTTATTTTCTGGAAGATTTACCAGCTGATAATCGCGGATAATTGCATCCAGATACATGCCGGTTCCACCAATAACAACAGGAAGTCTCTTTCTATTTTGAATCTCTTTAAATGCTGTGTAAAAATCCTGCTGATAATTATAAACTGTGTATTCTGCAGGCAAATCAATAATATCAATCAGATGATAAGGGATTTTTTTGCCATTAATTGTATATTCAGATAAATCTTTTCCAGAACCTATATCCAGATGTCTGTATGTCTGTCTGGAATCAGCAGAAATAACTTCACCATTAAAATGCTGGGCAAAGCCAACTCCAATTGAAGTTTTACCAACTGCGGTAGGTCCTAAAAAAACTACACAATTATAATTATCAGACATTATATGTTTCCTGCCAGAAAAAAGATTAGTCTACTCTGCAAATTACGCATTTTAGATATTCAGATTTAGAATAACCTAGAAGAACAGGATGATCAAAACCAGCTCCCCTCTTTTCGAGAATCTGAACACGCTTATGACTGTCAACGGCGGCATGCATAATCATATCGCAGAACATATTTGCTTCCATAAAATATGAACAGGAACAGGTAACAAGGATTCCACCTTTATTAAGTAAACGCATTGCACGAAGATTGATTTCCTTGTATCCACCATAGGCTTTTTCAATCATTTTTGCAGATTTTGTGAAGGCCGGCGGGTCAAGGATAATTACATCAAACTTCTTATCTTCTGATTCATATTTTTTTAATAAATCAAAAACATCGGCACAGACTGCGGTCATTTTTTTGTCTGCACCGTTGAGCTTTATGTTTTTATTTACAATTTCAACTGCTTCTGGCGAAATATCTACAGAAATTACAGAAGTTGCTCCAGCTTTAAAAGCATTAAGTCCAAAGGCCCCTGTATGAGTAAAGGTATCTAAAACAGCTTTTCCTTTACAATATTTTGCAATTTCGCGGCGGTTGAACTTCTGGTCAAGGAAGTAGCCGGTTTTTTGTCCATTTACAATATCAACGCAAAGTTTGATTTCATTTTCTACAATAATAATTGAATCTTTTGCGTCAGTTTTTTCTGAAATATTAAAATCTTCTGAAGATAAATCAAGCCAGCCGGCTCTTAGTAACAGACCTTCCTTGTCGCGTACACTTGCATCAGAACGTTCGTAAATGCCATCTGGCTTACATAATTTTATCAAAGCAGATAAAAGTTCCTTTCTAAAAACTTCACAACTTAAAGATAAAAATTGAACTACAAGATAAACTTTATTATCTTCCGTACAGAACCGCTCGCAGATAAAGCCGGGCACAAAATCAGCTTCTGCAAAAATAAGGCGGTAGGAATCATTTGGAGCAAAATGCATTTTCCTAAGTTCCAGAGCGGAACGAACGATATTTTCCCAGTAGAGATTTATATTTTCGTAGATTTTATCAGCATGTTC
>JAEEGH010011516.1_pt1 | contig 20042 bp, 19 predicted proteins | sample 9134181 | NCBI WGS metagenome assembly JAEEGH01 (sample SAMN16246544, study PRJNA631951) | gut metagenome | biome: gut microbiome; feature: rumen; material: DP-attached | host: Bos | place: Iran: Karaj | collected 2018-10 | reverse complement strand
CTGGTTACCCTTTTTCTCTTGTTCCACCTCCAATACTTCCTCGGACTTACGCATCTTTGGAAGAGCAATTGGAGGCATATAGAAAAGGTGACGATTTCGATTTTTGGTGTCCTGTGTATGGTTATTATAATAATGGAAAGAACCAATGGGTTATAGTTTCATATTCTGATTCTATTGATATGCCATTGCTTCAAGACATTTTTCGTAATAAACCTTGGCAGCATGACATGAAGTATCAGGAATGGTATGAAGGAGAATCTTACATTGAAACAGATATGTGGTTTTACAAAATCGAAGGAGATAGTTTGATATTGAGAAGAAAAGATGTGCTGAATCATTGATTTTCAGATACAATAAATACCGCCATCCGAAGCCGAAGAGGCAAACGGATGGCGGTATTGTTTTTTGGGGGGGGATTACTTCCAGAGTTTATCGACGTCGAGGCTGACGCCGACGGAGTAGGTCTGACCGGTGGTGAGAGGGGCGTTGTAGAAATAGTTGTCGGGCTTGTAGCCCAGGAGGTTGTCGATGGCGAAAGTGACTGACAACCAGTCCTCCCAACGTTGGATGACTTGGAACTTGTGGAGTTGGTAGTCGGGGTAGTGCACTTGCATGATGCCCTCCTCGGGATGCTGGGTGGAGCGGTACTCCCGATTGGTGACCGACGAAAGCCAACGACCTGATAGCATGACGGTTACGCCATATTTGCCCGAAAGGAGAGGGGTGTATTCCACCTTGTAGTTGGCCGAGTGAGGACGGGCGGGCATGAACTGGTTGGGTGCCTGGTCGGGGTTGTGCTCGTAGGTGTAGCAATAGGCCACCTTGGCACTCACTCCATTGCTCCATCGAGCCTGCACAGTGGCCTCACCGCCAGCCACTTGCATTTGGTCGAGGTTGATGTAGGGAAGGTGGGCACCGTCGGTCTGGGAGGCAGGAACACCCGTGGTGATACGGTCGGTGACGTGGTTGAAGTAACCCAGCAGGGTGTAGTTGAACACCCCTTTGCCATATTCGGCCGAGAGGGTGAAGTTGTGACTCTGTTCGGGCGTGAGGTTGGGATTACCGTCGATGGTCCACCCGGGCATGGCATCGAAGTCGTAGTACATCTCTTTGAGCGACGGGGCTCGGAAGCCCATGCCGTAACTGCCACGCAGGGCGAGACGGTCTTTGTGCCACGCAGCCGAGACCTTGGGAGTGAGGCGACTGTGGTGACCAATCTCGAAGTAGTCGTAGCGGAGCGCCGAGACCACTTCCCATTGCTCGTTGAGGGTCCAATCGTATTGCACGAAGGCATCGGCCGATGACTGGTGATAGTCGGCATCGGCCAACTTGCGGTTCACCAGATAGTCGTACATATAGTCGGCGCCGACGGAGAGTGTGCCTTGGGCAAAATCTCTGTTCCAGAGGCTTCGGACAGAGTTTTGTACATTGCTGTACTCACGCACGTTGAGGTCGGAGACCGACAGTTGCGAGGGCACGTAGTAACGGGTCTTGTCGTACTGGTCGAAGTTGTAACTTACCTCCAGACGGTCGCGTTCCGAACATTGCCAGTCGGCGCGTAGGCCGGCGGTGTAGTCGTAGTAACGGGAGTGCTCCATCTCGGTGGCGTTGCGCGTCATCTCACGTTGGTAGTAACTGGCGCGGGCCGACAGACGGAGGTCGTTGGTGGGCTTCCAGACCAATCGGTCATTCAGGGTCCAGGTGCTTTGTCCAGGCACATAGTCGATGCGGAGGGGGATAGGCTGGTTGCTCTTGTTGTGGACGCGGTAGCAGTCTAACCCGTTGTGCGACAACTGCATAGAGTTGGCCCATCGACCTTGATGTACACCAAAGTCGAGGCCATAACGCTGCTCTCCATGACTGCCCAGACGGCCATAGGTGTTGAGTCGCCAAGAGGGCAAAAGAGAGATGTCGCGCGTGATGATATTGATGACACCGCCGTTGGCGCTGCTGCCATAGAGGGCCGAGGCGGCACCCTTGACGATCTCGATGTGGTCGATGTTGTTGGCGACAAGACGTTCAAAGTCAACGTTGTCGTTGGTCTCGCCTGCCAACCGTTCACCATCCACCAGAAAGAGCACCGACTGACCGGCAAAACCGGCCAAGTTCATGTTGACCTGCATGTTCATGGAGTAGGAGAACTCCACGCCGGGCAACTCCTGTTTGAGCAATCCCTCGACGTTGGTGACATCAAGTTTCTGGATGTCGGAGGCCGAGATGAGTTGCGTCAGGATGGGAGACTCGCTCAGCAGTTTGGGCGTGCGCGTGGCCGTCACCACCACCTGGTCCAGGTCAATGGCTTCGTTCTCCCAGTCGCTGTAGGAGGCAGGGGCGGTGTTGCTGGCCTTGGCGGCCTCGGCAGCATCGTTCTTGCCTTCGCCCCAAGCGACTGGAATGACGAAGAGGGATAATATTATAGAGAATGCATACTTCATTTATTCGTAAGGATAGATATAACTGATAGTCAGATAACCTTTCTTTCCTTTTTCGTTCATGTAGTTGTCCAACTTCATGGCAGCGACGGTGCCGTCGGCCATGCGGAGCAGACATACCTTGCCCGACACGTTGTAGATAGGGGGTGGGTTGGAGACATCCATCGATGCCATGTTGGAGAGTGGCAGACTGATGGCAATGGTCTGACAACCAATGTTGAACGACAGCGAACTGGAGAGATCGACCCAGACGCGGTCCTTGGTCAGTTGGTCGGCCTCCCAGGCGATGTCGGGGATGTCGGCAAGGTGCTCAGGAAGTTCGTCCAGCGAGGAGTACGAGGTCTGGAACGACTCACCGTTGTGGGTGCGGACGTCGAAATGGTGGAACGCCAAGTCCCACTCCTCGGGGTCGGGTTGAGTGTCGGTGGGGGTGCTGCTCAACTCGGTGGTGGTGCCCAACTTAATCTGTTGGCGCGTGTAACAGGTCACGCCGTCCCACTCGCCCGTGAGGGACTGCGGGATGTCGAGCAAGATGGGGTCTGCCTCCGGTTGGTGCAGACTGATGTAGGTCCAGTTGTCGTAGGTCGTTGCCGTAATCTTCAACTGCGGGTACAGGGAAGTGACCTCCTCGGGCAGTTCGTCATAGACATCGACCAAACCGGAACATGCTGAGAATGCCACCAAGGACATTCCCAGCATGATAGATATAGAGTACTGAAAATATTTGCGCATTACTTCTTGGTGCCTTCAAAAACGCTCTTCAGCGGGAAAGGCATTTTGCCCAATGAGAAAGTGTATTCTACGTTGACAACACCATTCTTGTAGGTGCCCTTCAAGTAGCCCTTCGATTCGAAATCGGCAAATCCGTTGCCATCACCCTGGTCGCAAGATACGGCTTCGAGTGCAAACTGGTCGAGGTTGAAGGTGTAGCCCTCGTTGTTGATAGTTACAGCAACACTATCGATGGTGAATGCCTTGACCGAGTAAATGGAGCGGCCTGCATTCAGGTCGGTAATTTCGGGAACGGTAACGTTGACCAAGGTGTCATTGAGCTGTTCAATCTGCATAACGCCGGTGACATCGCCCGAGAACATGACGCGACCATTGAACTCGCCAGAAACGGTCATCTGACCCTCGTACGAACCTACATATTCTGGTTTAACTACAGAATTGTTGTCGTCGTCATCGCATGCAACAAATGAAGAACCGGCTACAAAAGCCAAAGCACATACCTTAATCGTATTGAACAATTTCATATTTATATTGTTATTTGTTTGATTTTACGGCTGCAAAGGTACGAACTTTTGCCGACCTGCGCAATCCTCATTTATTAGGATTTACGTTTCGGGGTTGATAGAATGACCTCGGAAGTCGCGAAAGAAACGGGTATAAAAGTTGCGGAAGAATCAAGTTTAAGTGTTAAAATAGTCGTGATTTGTACAGAAAACAAAGAAAATATTTGTTTACTGTACGAATTATTACTATCTTTGCACTCGAAACAAGTAAACGGTCAACCAGATGTCTCCATTTCAAAGTATAGGCAACATACCCTTTGACTTAGGCGTGCTAAGTTCTATCTTCCCCGATACAAAACATATCAGGGAGAAAGCTCGTATGCTTGAAGCTGACGGAATTATTATTCGTCTGAAGAGAGGACTCTATGTTGCAAGTCCCGATGAGACAGGCAAGGTGATTAACCGTCTTTTGTTGGCCAATCACATATATGGGCCTTCGTATGTGAGTCTCCAGACGGCTTTGCGTCACTATGGCTTGATTCCAGAGCGCGTGCACCTCGTTCAGTCGTTGACAACAAAACATAGCCGAAGTTTTGAGACTCCTTTGGGCAATTTTATTTACGAGAATAGTTGCCCGGAGTATTTTCCCATTGGAGTACAGCCGACAACCGAAGAGGGCGTGACCTATTTGATAGCAACTCCAGAAAAGGCTTTGTGCGATTTGATAAACTATTCTAAGGGTGTAAACCTTCGTTTCGTTAAGGACGTGGCTATCTATCTGGAAGAAGACATCCGTCTGGACATGGATGCTCTCTCCGATATGAATATATCCATATTCGAAGACTGTGCACCACGTAGCCGTAAGACAAATAGTATATATACACTCATAAAGTATTTGAAGAATGAACGACATCTATAATATGATGCTCCAGGAGCATGATTTGTCCACCGCCGACAGCCGACGAAATGCTGCCTACGAAGTAATGCAACAAGTCGTGCTGGGCGGTTTGTATCGTGGTGGTTTCTTCAAGGAAGCGGCTTTCTATGGAGGAACGTGTCTGCGCATTTTTCACAAACTTGGCCGATATTCCGAGGACATGGATTTCTCTCTACTTGAGAAAAACCCCGAATTTCGCTTTGAGGATTACTTTCAGGCCATTGTTGAAGAAGCAAAACTGTTGGGTCGAGAGGTTGTAATAAGCAAGAAGGATAAGGCAACGTTTGGCAAGGTAGAGTCGGCCTTCCTGAAAGACAACACGGAAGTCTATAACCTTTCATTTCAGACAGAGAAGAGTTTGAAGATTAAGATAGAGGTTGATACCTGCCCTCCGTTGGGCTTCGCAACAGAGCAGAAACTGCTTATGTTGCCTTTCTCGTTTAACACAAGGTGCTTTACCCTGCCTTGTCTCTATGCTGGCAAGATGCATGCCTTGGTGTTCCGAGCATGGAAGAACCGCATCAAGGGACGCGATTGGTACGACTTTGAATGGTACGTTCGTCATCGTACGCCGCTGGACTTCAAGCACCTTCAGCTTCGAGCAAGAGAATTCAACGGCATACAACTGACGAAAGAACTCTTTATGGGAAAATTGAAAGAACGTCTTGCCACGGCCGACATCGCAATGGTGAAGCAGGATGTTGAACCTTTCATTATCGACAAACGAGAACTTGACATTTGGTCAAACGACTATTTTCTTCAATTGGCCGACATGATACGGTTTGAATAAGAGGATGCACGGAGGCCGGAGGAGTGTGTCATGAGAGTCATTTTCCGCTGGATATTGTCTTTCCAAGTTGAAATCTTTATTTTGTTTTGCTGAAAATGACCGTTTTCGGCGAAAAGGAACAATCAACGGATAATTTATTGACCAGGTTGCTATTTTTACGTCAATAATGTTTCGTTGAATGAATAATTCTTATTATATTTGCCCAGTCTTTTGAGACAAATAGGTTAAGCCTCGCACGCATGGCTCTAAACTACGTGCGCTACATACAATAAAGCGTCAGCCTGATGCTTGTTTTTGCTCGTTGAAACGTAGGAAACTTCAATTGAAAAGTCAAAAGCAATGCAAAAGATGATGCTACGGGTGTGTTATATACAGCTCCCCCGGGGTGTGCTGTGGGCATTTCGCCCTCTGCACACTTTTCTGGGAATGCTTTATATACATACTGCGTGGGTATCTCTTTGCTCGTTTACTTTTCATGGCAATTCCTACGGCCACAACGACAAACGATGCAAAGGTTCAGATACCCACGCTTTATTTTTGTGGTCAAAGATAAGATTTCCAGTATAAGTCCGATTCGGGGTGTTTGGCGGACAATAATACCATGAGATATGAAAAAGCTATTATTGATTTGTATGGTGATGTTTGTTTTCGGATTACAAAGCATCAAGGCACAAGAGTACAATTTTGAAGAATATATTTATCCCATTGGTTATCGCACATTCAATAACTTATCCTCGGATGGAAATATTTTGAGTGTCTCTCAGTATAGTTTTATTTCTCAATCTTTAGATAATTATCTTGTCGCAGAAACCTATATTGGTGCAGGCGTGTTGGCTTCGAAAACATATGATAGGTATCGTGTAGAAGGCAATGCCGTTATTTCTGATGTTCAAATTAGGCAAAACGCATTGCTGGGAAATACTAAAGGACAAGATAAGATAACTCTGTTTGCTTTTCCAGGTAATGACAAGCCATATGAGTGGACAGAGACAGTAAGAGGAGATAAAATTATTTGTAAATCGGAATTTGTTTATGTCTACTTTCAACATGAACGAACAAAAGCCATAAAAATCACAAAAACCACTTATGTGAATAAGCGTAAGTATGAAGATAAAAGTTTTTGGGTGAAAGGTTTTGGAAGGGTTGTAACGTTTACTACAGTTGGCGGGGTTGCAAGAATCAGTTCGAAAACGGTTTCAGAGGAACTATTTAAAGGAACTAATTTCTATCTTGAAAATGTAGAAGACCCCAAGACAAATGTAGTAGACAAAAGCGTATTACAAGATTCTTTATATCTAAACTGGTTAAAAAACGGAATTCCAAATGGCGTTTCGCCAAATGTGCGCGCTGCAATCAAGTGTTTGGATACTGTTTCACTTGTAAAATATATTGATAGCCTTATTGTTGATTCTAGAATCAACTACTCGGTAAATATAAATATTGATGAAGATGGAAATGTTAGGAGTGCGAAGAATGATACGCATCAAGATGATAGTATTTCCAACATCGGGCAGGAATTATTGTCACGAGCACAACTATATGCAGAGCCAGCAAAGTATATGTTTAAAGCAATTTCAAAAAGCATTAACATGGCCTCCTTAGAGACTGTCGATTTTATTGAAGATCGGAAGTATATAGAAGGGAAAGGTAATAATGAAAACTTATTAAGAATACATCTTATGATAAAATATAACAAGAAAAAGCATCAATGCGAAATTGTTGAAAATTTTGATAAATACGGAGATGATTCTATAAGATACAAAGAATTTAGAGTACAATTCAGAAATATTTGCAAAAGAGAGGGTCTTGACGAATCTGTTGTTATAAATGAAATAGCATCCTATCTTGAACAAACATCATTCAATGGAAATCTTCTTATAGAATTTAATTTAATACTACGGCGAATAACTATAAAGCAGAAAGGTGTTGGTACTATTACAAGCTTATATTTGTCCCCAGAATTAATAGTTCGTAAAGTCAAAAAAGTCAGATCGTACAAGTGGGTTCCGTATTTGTCGTTGGCTGCGCTGTTGATAGTTTTAAAGTTATAATTTGAAAAACGTTTGCCTTTGACATAGTAAAAAAATGTATATTTTTAAAATGTGAAAGTATTTTTGTGAATTATTTGGAACTTAATGATTTGATTGTTGCGCCTGTATTTGGACGAGAGGAAGACAAGCAGGCAATTGAAATATTGCAACAAGCCTTCCCGAACAAACAAATTGAAGAAATAAATTATAATGATGTCGCCCAAGAAGGTGGATTGTTGAATTGCACCACATGGGTCGTTCGTGATAATATATAGGTAAAGACAAATGTTGCCTTTACGAACCGAAGAAAGCACCCGAATAAGGACATCATTTAAATATATCCATTGTCCGAGAGGGAGTAGTATCGACCGTCGGCAATGATGATGTGATCCAAGAGGCGGACGTCGATGGTGTGGAGGGCCTCCTTGACCTTCTCGGTGATTTCGATGTCCTGGCGGCTGGGTTTGAGGCCGCTTTGGGGGTGGTTGTGACAGAGGGCGACGGCCGATGCCATGTATTCGATGGCGGGACGGCAGACCTTCTTGAGGTCGCACCCCGAGAAGTTGACGCCGCCCTCGCTGATGCGCTTCTTGAACAGCGGCTTGCCATTGTTGCTGCAATAGATGGCCCAGAGTTCCTCGTGGTCCAGTTGCGACATGGGTTGGTTGAAGATGTTGAACACCTTCTCGCTTGAGTCGATGATGCAGTTGTTTTCCTGCTGTTTCTGGAGTTCGTTCTGGTGGCGCAGACCCAGTTCGAGGGCTGCTTGAATCTGGCACAACTTGGCGGGGCCGATGCCCTGCATGACGGCTTGTTTCTCTTCGTCGGTGCCACGCAGCAGGGTGTGGCTCAGGGTGATGAGGCTGCCATCGCAGAGGTTGAGCAGTTCGCGTGCCATATCGACGGCGGTCTTGCCCTTCTTGCCGGTGACCAAAAGAATGGCCAACAGTTCTGCATCTGTTAGCGAAGCAGCCCCGTTGGCCATCATTTTCTCACGCGGACGGTCTTGTGCATCCCATTCGGTGATTACCATATTGGTATATGTTGTTAAGTCGATTACTTAGCACGCTCTACGTAGCTGCCGTCGCGGGTATCGACAACGATCTTGTCGCCCTGCTTACAGAAGAGAGGAACCATGACGATGCCGCCGGTCTCTACAGTAGCCTTGGTGAGGGTGTTGGTAGCGGTGTTGCCCTTAACGCCTGGCTCCATCTCGGTGATTTCGAGAACGGTCTTGACTGGCATTTCGGCAGTAAGGATGGTCTCGGTAGAGGCATCGCTGACAACTTCAACGATATCACCTTCCTTCATGTACTGACCACCGATGATCATGTCCTTGTTGATGTTGACCTGGTCGAAGGTCTCCTGGTTCATGAAGACAGCATCATCGCCGTCCATGTAGAGGAACTGATAAGGGCGGTGCTCAACGCGAACGTCCTCAAGGACTTCGCCGATGTTGAAGCGCTTCTCAACTACATATCCAGAAACAACGTCCTTCAACTTGGTGCGCATGAAGGTGTTGCCCTTACCTGGTTTAACGTGGAGGAACTCCACAACTACTTGAAGTTTGCCGTCGAGACGGATGACGGTGCCGTTTTTGATGTCCTGTGACTTGATTGCCATAGTTTGTTCGATTTATTGTTTGTATTATTTGTCAAATTCGATAGGGGGAGAATCCCTTTTTGTGCAATTCGCGGTGCAAAGATAGCAAAAAAATGGAATAATCACAAAGAAATGTAAAGTTTTTTCTTAAAATATTTGGTGGTTTGGGAAAAAAATGCTACTTTTGCACCCGCAATTCAGCAAATTATTATGAACTATATAAAAATTCAAGCGCTATGAAGATGACTTTCCAGCCTCACAACCATCGCCGTTTGCACAAGCATGGTTTCCGCGCACGCATGGCTACTAAGAACGGTCGCCGTGTCCTTGCTGCCCGTCGTGCAAAGGGTCGCAAGAACCTCACCGTTGGTGACACCATGCGTTAATGCTTAAAGAGGCATAAGAAATGGATTGGGACTGCTCAAGGGTGACCTTCGGCAGTCTTTGTTTTTTCTTGTGACCAGAACATTCGATTTCCCGAAGGGTGGCCGAACCCTCACCGAAGGGTCACCGACCGCATCGCTCGGTTTCCTTATAGGCTCATAATAGTCTCATAATACCCACCTAGTAGGTTCATAACTACCTTATAACACTTCTTGTTCACGCAGATGAAAACACGAATCGTAAGTCTTTTGAAGTCGCTCAACGAGGGCGTCTATGAGAAGGAGTCGGAACTCGGCCTCTCGCTGCTGGCTGCCTTGGCCGGTCAGAGCATCCTGCTGCTGGGCCCTCCCGGTGTGGCCAAGAGCATGGTGGCGCGTCGCCTGAAGTTTGCTTTTGCCGATGCCCGATCGTTCGAGTATCTGATGTCGCGTTTCTCGACCCCCGACGAGATCTTCGGCCCGGTTTCTATCAGTCGGTTGAAGGCTTCCGACCGCTACGAACGTTGTGTAGATGGTTATCTGCCAACGGCCGATGTGGTCTTCTTGGACGAGATCTGGAAGGCAGGTCCCGCCATCCAGAACACCCTGCTGACGGTCATCAACGAGAAGACTTACCTGAACGGACAGACGCAACTGCATCTGCCGCTCAAACTCCTGATTGGTGCCAGCAACGAGTTGCCCACCCAAGGGGAGGGGTTGGAGGCCTTGTGGGACCGTTTCATCCTCCGTCTGGTGAGCAAACCCATTGAGAATGAGAAGCATTTCTATGCCATGCTCCAGGGGGGAGACGTGTCCGACCCGGTACCTGTCGAACCTTTCACGGCCGACGAGTATCAGGCGCTGCAACAACAGATTGACCAAGTCAAGTTGCCCGACGATGTGCTCCGTGCCATCACCGCCTTGCGCCGTTCGTTGCAAGATGTGGCTATCCCCGACCAGGATGTGCATCGCACGCTCTATGTGAGCGACCGTCGTTGGGCACGCATTGCCCGATTGCTCCGTACGTCAGCCTTGTTGCATGACCGTCAGGAGGTTACGTTGGCCGATCTCCAGGTGGCTGTCCATGCCCTTTGGTCGGAACCCGACGAGATCCCAGCGGTCAGCCGTTTGGTGGCCGATGCCCTTTTCGTTGATTATCAGAGTCGTTTGGACGAGATGAGCACCGCCGTCGGGCGCGCTATGAAGCACCTCCAGGTGCGCGAATCGATGCAGTTGGCCCATAGCCGAGGCGACCATCGCGACGACGACCTCCTTATCTACGATGGCTTCTATTATGGGTTGGACGATGCTGCCAGTGGCAGTTCGGCAGGAACGGCTCCCTCCTTATTTATATATGTGACCGATTTCCGCTCCATGCCATCGCACACCGCCAACGAACCCGCCATCCGTGGCGTGATGTACACCGACCCTCGTTGTCCGCGCCGCAAGGTCATCCGCGCTTACACCAACCCCGACAACCTGGATGTGCAGGGCGTCGAGCTGACTCGCGTCAACCTCTATCGCAACAATACGTCGCTCTTTATCAACGGCATACGTCACTCCATGCGTCGCGGGGCATCGAGCGCCCGACTGGAGGTCAACTCGGGTCTTGAACCCGCTTCGAAGTCCGCAACGATGACTTTGGAGGATTACGAATCGGCGGTCGATAACCTCTTTGTCGAGGCCTCCACCTTCCACCGTCAGTTGCAGGACCACCTTTTCCTTTCGGCCGATGTGGCTCGCACCGTTTCGACCTATATGGACGGCTTCAAGAAGCAGATTGCCCAACTGAGGGCGAATGTGCGGAAGTTGCTGTATGATGAATAAGAAGACCCTCTCCCCGGCCCTAACAGACCCTCTCCCCGGCCCTCCCCCGTAATGGGGAGGGAGAAGGGGATACAAAATAGGGGCAAGAGTCGCTTGTCGTATAGGATAGGGGTGATAGCTGTTTCGAACGTCACTTTTACTCTTCTTTTTCTCCCCTTTTACTCCACTTCGAAATCCTTTATCATTCATAATCTAAAAACCTAAAACATGAAAGAACAACAAATCAAGCGTTGGAAAGGTGCCTTGGTGGGCATCCTTTTGTTGGGCATTACAACCTTATCCGTGTCGGCACAGTCGGCCGATGGTCCGAAAGGAATGTACAAACTCAAAGAAATCGTACAGCAGGATGGCAAGCACGTCGAGGCCGATTTCTTGCAGTATAAGTATTGCTTGGATAACTACACCTTTACTTTGGGACGCAATTTTCCTAAGACAGGCGTTCATAGTTTTAATTTAGGTGTCTCCAATCCCGACGGTAAACCCCTGACTTACACGGGGGATTTGTCGAAGACGGAGAACAAGGGCATCCAGACGTTTGCCACCTCCGACAGCACTTTTACCGAGCGTTGGTTCAATGACCGGAGTGACTTCAACCCGCGTCTGTTCCCCTTCCAGACGAACATTGACGAAATCTACGAACGGGTAGATTCCTCCGATGTCGTGCAGCAAGCCATGAACCTGTTGCAGATGAAGTTGGGTGTCAAGACGCACCCTCTGCATGGTGTCTGGAAATTGCGCGGTATGCAAACCAAAGGCACCGCCACATCGCAATATTGGGTGGTGCCCGACAAGGGGGAACGTTACACCATCTTCGGTAGTAACAATGCAGCCATTGTCGTGCCTCATCCGAACTTCCCGAAGGCTCAGATGAATTGCTTCTTTACACCATGCAATTATCTGAAAGACAATGTTATTGATTGCGATGGTCAAGCTATGATTATCCATTGGTTTGATGATGAGACGATTTCTATTACTCGCCTTGGCGATGATGGTCGTCCTTTTGTCACTATTTGGGATCGTTGCGGATTGCCCCAAAATGTTCAGCAGGTATTCGGCACCGATGTGCCACCGATGACCAAGGATGTGTCGCGTTTCATGGTGCTGGACTTTGTCGCGAAATATGGTCAGCAGCCGGACTCGATACAAAAGGCTTTCGAGACATTCGATTTTGCCATCGATGCCAACGAGCGGAACAATGCCATCTTCCCCGTCCTGATGCGCAACGGTTTTGCCGATGAGTACAAGGCGATGAAAGATTCGTTGTTCGCGCGACTGATGCGTGCCGAAATATCGGTGGATGAAGCGGTTGGCCGTTACGTCTATTGGTTCTACAAGGACTTTGACCGACATACCAATTGCAATGCTGCTTCCTTCCGAAAGTTGCAATCGGAAACCTTGGTCGATTATAGCAAGTATATTGCCAAATATGCCCCCGAACCCGTTGGCTGCAAGGTGAATGACGATACTTATCTGCTCCGTTTGCCCTCCTGTATGGGTGAGGTGCCTACTTGGGATTGGTTGACAGCCAAGGCGGAGGAGTTTAAGCAATCTGGCTGTAAATACTTGATTCTCGACTTGCGTGGTAATGGTGGCGGCAGTGACCAATATAGTCTGCTGTTTACCTCTTTTATGGGCTCAACAGGCTATAGTCGAGACGATTATCATTATTTCCGCAACGGTTTCGAGAACAGAAGGATTTTGAAGATGTGGCGCGAGAACTGGAATAATGCGGAGAATGATTCTGTCTATGCCGATGCCCTTCGGAACGATGAGGGTAGCCTCATCACTTGGCGATATTGGCCAAAAGGAACGCAAAAGTACGAACCTTTGGTGCGCAAGGCAGCCATCATCGTCGATAACATGAGTGCCAGTGCTGCCGAATCGCCGGTCCATTTCGTGCGTATTCATAATGGCAGTCGTGCCAAAGTCTATGGCAAAGAGCGGACGATGGGTTGCGAGCAGTCGGGCAACTGTAATACCGTCCGTTTGCCCCACAGCAATATCATCTTGACTTACCCGATGACCGTTTACGGTACTTTCGAGGAGGCTTGCAAGGAGCGCAATCCGGGTCATAAACCTGATGTCATCATCCCGTTGCCCTATCCGGAGCAATTGACCGACAACATCGACTCGTGGGTGCTGTGGGTAGCGAAGAAATTAAAATAAAGGACTGACCCCCTCCCGACCTCCCCGAGGGGAGGGGGCAGCCCATAAAATGATTATTCGGGGGATAAATTCTCCCCCTCCGGGGGAGTTAGAGAGGGGTATATGTTCCTACACTTGCCATCACATCTTCCTCCAGTAGAGCAGCTGATAGCTGATGACATGGAGCAGAACTTTGCCGACTCGGTAGAGGCAAGGTTGGCGTTCATGCGTCAACGTGGTGTGACCGACCCTTATGAATTGGCGCAGATAGAGCAAGACTATATCACGGAGCGCCAACCCAAGGCGCAAGCGTTGTTGGACAAGTACCTGGAGACGGTGCCGCAGTGGTTGGAGCAACATCAATGCAGCGATGACGAGTTTGCCCAGGCGTGGACGTTGATGGGTGGCGTGTGGAATATCGTTGAATTTGAACGTATCCGGCATATTGTCCGTCTGCAATATCAGTACCCGCAGGTGCTTCAGGTAGCTAAGGTGTTGGGGCGTGTGGCCGATGACGAAGGTCCTGCCCGAGTGGCTTTAGGCACGGGTCGTCAACAACGGGTGGAACATAGCACGCCCAGCGACATCGAGGGTGTCGGTGTAGGCAACGACCTCTCGGCTCTCTTGCCTCTCGAACTGGCGCAAATGGCTGATGCCGAGTTGGATAGCCTCTTTGCCTATAAGTTCGCTACCCGCCGATTGCAGACCTTCAGTTACAAGAGTCAGATTATGCGTCCGTCGCACAAGTTGCGGTTGCATCGAGCCCGACAGAAGGGTCCCATGGTGGTTTGCCTTGACACATCGGCCTCCATGCAAGGGGTGCCATCGGAGATAGCGCATAGCTTGGTAGTCAAGCTCTTGCAGTTGGCGCTCAAGCAAAACCGAGACCTGTTGCTGATACCCTTTGCCGTTCAGGCGCGGCCTTTCGATGTCCGTCGGAACCGCTCTCGACTGCTCGACTTCTTCCGCCAACCGGCAGGGGGTGACACCGATGCCACGGCGATGCTCCAGTTGACTATCCATACCCTCTGCTCCAAGCCTGAATATGGGTGCGCGGATGTGCTGTTGGTGAGCGATTTCCAGATACCAATGCCGTCGGACGACCTGATGCGCCAACTCTACCTGATGCGCGACAACGGTACGAAGTTCTTCGGTCTCCAGATTGGCGAGACATTGCCCAACCCACTTTTCCAACTCTTTGACCGCATCTGGCACTTGCCCTACGAGACAAGGTCGGCACCATGGTTTATACATAAGTGAAAGGTCGTGGGACAGCTTTCACTTAATTGACAATTGATAATTGATAATTGAAAGCATCGAGGACGCGAGTATTTCTCTAATTCTCAAATTCTTGAGTTTTTAATCTTTTCTTGATTATGACTGCCAACGAAATCATTGAGGGAATGATGACCCTCGAAAACCCAGAGAAGAGGAAGGTTTTGATGGGTTTCTTCAAGACCGACAAGGGTGAATACGGTGAAGGCGACCAGTTTCTGGGGTTGCCGGTGCCCGAAACGAGACTCTTTGTCAAGCAGGGCAAGGACTTGCCGTTGGAGGAGGTGCAACAACTGATTGACTCTCCGTGGCACGAAGTGCGTCTGTGCGGTTTCTTGATCTTGGTGAACCAGTTCGAACGTCTTTGCAAACGTGATACGCCTGAGACGGTTCGGCAACGCGATGAGATTGTTGCTTTCTATCTGCACAATGCGAAGCGGGCCAACAATTGGGATTTGACTGACCTCAGTTGTTACAAGGTGGTGGGTCGATGGTTGCTCCTGCCGTCACAGACTTCAGACGACGAGAAACTGGCTATCATGGATCGGTTGGCAGCAAGCGACAACCTTTGGGAACAACGCATCTCGATGGTCTCGACCATGGCGACCAGTATGAGTGGCAATCCTTTCTACACTTTGCGCTATGCCGAAGTGCATCTGCACCATCCTCACGACTTGATGCAAAAGGCGGTAGGGTGGATGTTGCGCGAGATGGGAAAACGCTGTTCGATGGACATCCTGCGTGATTTCCTTCAGAAACATGCTGCCGAAATGCCCCGCACCGCCCTTCGCTATGCCATAGAAAAGATGCCTCAGTCGGAACGCATCTATTGGTTGACAAGAAGAGGGGGAAAGTAAAAAATATACATTTTCACGACGGAGTTTTAAGGGGATTATACTATTGTCTTTATCTCCTTTATCTTCTTTAACTTCCTTAAAATCTGAAAGTTGAGCTTTGGCGAAACTTGAGTAAATAAATATCCTATGCACAAGATTCTCTCGTTTTTCATCGTGGCAATTTTGTCCACCACGGGTTTAGTGGCACAGAGTGTTGCACCCACCGATTCGACTGCACAACGTCGTCCGCGATTTCAGTTCGACCCCTTGTTGCCCAATGCCCATGACCCGGTGATGGCTCTGGGCGAGGATGGTCGATACTATTGTTTCATGACGGGCATGAATGTAGGTGTCCTTTCGAGCGCCGATATGAAAGAGTGGTGTCAGGAACCTTCGGTCTTGTCCGAGACCCCGCAATGGGCCATGGACACGGTGCCTGGTTATAGAGGTCATACCTGGGCACCCGACATCAGTCGTCACAACAACCTCTGGTATCTCTATTATTCCTGTTCGACCTTTGGCAAGAATGGAAGTGCCATTGGCTTGGCAGTCAATAAGTCGCTCGACCCGAAGTCGCCCGATTTCAAGTGGGAGGACCGTGGTATGGTGATTGCCTCCCATCGCAAGAAAGATAACTGGAATGCCATCGACCCCAACCTGATAGTCACTCCCGAGGGGCAACCCTATCTGTGTTATGGCTCTTTCTGGGACGGTATTCAGTTGGTGAAGCTTGACCCGAAAGATTACCAGATGGTGCAGACAAAGCCGGTGACCATTGCCCGCCGTGTCGATAAGCGACTCCCCAACCCAGGTGAGAATGCCATCGAGGCACCTTTCATCTTTTATCACGATGGCTACTATTATCTCTTTGTCAGTTTCGACTATTGCTGTAAGGGCGAAAATTCTACCTATAAGACAGTTTATGGTCGATCTAAGTCGGTGGAAGGTCCCTACGTCGATGACAAGGGGCAACAGATGCTTTATGGGGGTGGTACTTTGCTCTATGGCCCTGATGCCGAGAACTTTGGTATCGGCCATTGCTCTGTCTATGAGTTCCAGGGTCAATGCTATTTCATCGCCCATGCCTACATGAAGGAGAAGGGCGGAGCCGCCAAACTCTTCATCCGACCTCTTCAGTTCAACAAGAACGGCTGGATCAAGTAATTTGCGATTTAGTCATTTACTATTTGGCTATTTATTGGGTCATCTAACCATTTACAATTTAAATATTTACCATTTATTATTTAATATTTTCCATAAGTTCCTGCCCCACGAAATAAGGCTATGAGCAACCAACTCATAGCCTTATTTCGTGTTTCATCTGTAGCATCTCTTTGGGCAAGAACTTCTTGAGCGTTTCCGTCACCGTGTTGAGCATCGACTGGCGGATATAATCCTCCTTGATATATAGAGAGATACGTCGTTGCGACAGGTAGTCGCCTTCGATGCTTCGGACATTCTCGCGCTGTTGGGGAGAGAGGAACGGCAGGTGCATCTCGGGGATGATGGTATAGCCGCCATTCTCGTCCACGATGCGGATCAATGTCTCGATACTTCCTGCTTCGTAGGTGTGTTGCCCTTTGCTCCTTTCCTTGCAGAAACTGAAAGCACTTTCCCGCAAACATTGGGCCTCTTTCATGACCCACATCTTCTCGTGCTCCAGATTTTCGGGTTTGAAGACGGGCAATTTGCGCCAACAACTCTCTGCCAGATAGACGTAGAACCGTTCGGTGTAGAGCGGAATCTCCAATACTCCCGTTCGAGTGTTGCCGGCAATGGCTATGCCGGCGTCTATCTCGTTTTGTATCAATGCGTCGAACATGTGCTCGGCCTTCATCTCCCGAACGAAGAGTTGCACTTCGGGATAGTCGGCTTTGTAATGTTTGATGAACTTTGGCAGAATGTATGGCGCAATGGTGGGACCGACGGAGAGGTTGAACTGCCCGTTGATGGTGCCTTTGCTTTCTGCCACCAGTTCACTGATGCGGTTCACTTCGGCACTCGCTTTTTCGGCTTGACGGATAATGCGTTGGCCCGCCGTCGTCGGGATGACCGACTTGTTGGTGCGTTCAAAGATGCGGACATCCAGTTCTTCTTCCAGTTTGACCAACATGGCACTCAGCGTGGGTTGCGATATGCCCAATGCCTCTGCTGCCTTGGCAAAGTTCCTGTAGCGGTCAATGGCAATGATGTATTTCAGTTGTTGAAGAGTCATGCGATTTACTATTTTGGCATTTACTATTTGGTTATTTATTGGGCAAAGGAGTCATTGTGAGTTTTGTCCGTTAACTCCCAATAACTCCTGCTAACACCTGTTAACTCCTCAAATAGTCCTTCACGATTCCACTTAACTGGCTGAGGCTCAGGGCTCCACTCTGTCGCCAGAGGAGTTCGCCTTTGCGGAAGAGCATCAAGGTTGGTACTGCCTGAACTCGGTACGAGGCACTGAGGGCTTCGTTTTTGTCAACGTCAATCTTGAGGATGCGGAGACGGTCTCCCAGCTGCTCTTTGAGTTGTTCCAGGACGGGGTGCATGGTCTTGCAGGGACCACACCAAGTGGCAAAGAAATCGACTAAGGTCAGTTGCTCGCTATTGATTATCTCATTGAAATTTTCCATAATGCTAATTTATTAAAGGGTTATTAATGTATTGTTAATCATCGCTTTTGTCATTCTGAGCGTAAGCGAAGAATCTCTTTTTTATTTTGCTTTCGCTCTCGAAATCATCTGGGTCATGTTGCCCATCGGGCAGAACACGCACCAGGTGCGGGGACGATACACCACGGTGAGAACCACACCCACGATGAGCGATGTCAGCATAATGCCGTACAGGCCAAAGGCAAACTGCGCCATCCAGGGTTCAATGGGTGTGCGGTAGGCCCAATGCCACGGTACGTCGAAGGTCCACAGGAGGTGGATAGTCTGATGCAAATCTTCCAAGCCATGTGCCACTTGCACCGTAAGCCAGATCATCTGGATAAAGAAGAACATAAAGAACACCAGGAATCCGTTTCGGAACCATTTGGACGACAACCATCTGGGGGCTACTTTCTTTCGCGACCAACCTAACGTGTTGCCGATCTGCAGGAAGAGTTGTCCGCGTCCGCAATAGTTGTTGCAATACCCTTTTCCGCCTCCAAATGTCGCCATCAGCAACGGAATCAGGAAACAGATGGTCCCCAACCAGGCATAGACGATGTTAAAGAATCCTATGGTGAAATACGTGGCCGACACTATCCATAGGTAGTCGCTCCATTTTTTCTTTTTCATAAAGAATGAGAGAATAAAATAAGAATATCTCAAGAATATCTCAAGAATTTGAGAATTAGAGAAATACTCGTTTCTTGAATTTTCAATTTTCAACTTTCAATTTTCACTTTGCCTAATCACCTTATGCATCACCCCGGCGGGGCAGGCTTTTTCGCATAGACCGCAGCCGATGCAAAGTGCTTCATCTACAACGGCATAGCATCCTTTGTAGATAGAAACGGCATCGCGTGGACAGGTCTTCATGCATACACCACATGCCACGCAGCGGTCTTGTTCATTTTGGGCTATATACTTGCTCATATCAAACAATGAATAATATTTTATAATAACCACGAAACACACTAAAGTTCACGAAATCAGGAGTTTCTGTGTTTTCCGTGACTTCCGTAGTTATATAATTAGTCCCACTTGGGATAGAGCTTTTTAGTGTTCTTTTGGGACTTTCGTGGTTATTCATTTTCCAGTTGTTCCTCCAGGAACTCGCAGGCATCGGCGACACACAGAGGGCATTCTCGGAGTACTTTTCCGTCGTTCACGCCTTTCAGCAACTTGCATTGCGTGGCACCATTGCGTTGCTGAAAGCGCTCCATCATCTGGCGCATTCCTTTCACCGACTTAGCTTTGTCGTGCGTGTGCATACCCAGGACAATGCCGGCACCCACCAGTGCACCGCATGTTCCTTCCATGTTACCCATGCCAGCGGCAAAACTGTTGCCCAGGTGGATTATCTGGTCTTCCGACATACCGGCATAGTCGGCGTAAGTGCAAAGCACCGCTTGTGTGCAGTTGTGGCTACCGCAACGTTTCCTTTCGGCTGCCAGTTCTTTCCTACTTTTCATATATTTCTTATTTTTCGTTTTCGTCTTCGTACGAATTTTTTTCGTTATCGTCTTCGTTTTCGTACGAAGTTGCGCTGCAAAGGTAATGCTTTATTGATAGATAAACAAATGTTTTTATCTATTTAACAATAGATGTCGTCTATATTGAACCGAGGGCAAGAGGGGTGTAAAAAGAGAATAGTCTTTCCAATCTCCCTCTACGTTACGTCCTGTCGGGCATGTCTCTAGTTTATTTCGACTATTCCACATTATTTGGGTCTTCTTCGAAAAGAACGAAAAAGAACCAAAAAAGAAAGGAAAAAGAACGAAAAAAGAACGCAACTACGTGACGTCGTGGTATCGTGCAGACTTGATCTTCGCCAACCCTATTTCAGTCAATACCGTGATAGGTGATGAAGGGTGAAGAAAATCAGGGAACTATAGGTGTGGATTCGTGGGAGAAAAGGGAGATATTGCGAGCTAT
>JAEEGH010011515.1_pt1 | contig 20045 bp, 17 predicted proteins | sample 9134181 | NCBI WGS metagenome assembly JAEEGH01 (sample SAMN16246544, study PRJNA631951) | gut metagenome | biome: gut microbiome; feature: rumen; material: DP-attached | host: Bos | place: Iran: Karaj | collected 2018-10 | reverse complement strand
GGTAAATCCACGTTGCTACATAGTGGAGGTCATTACATATTGTCTAACCCCGTCCCCATGGTCCATTTAGTGTATTACGTTGTTGTAGTCAAACACTGGCCAGCCATTTTCATCCCACTTAACTTCCATGAGCATAGTGTGTCTGTTAGGATCGTAAAGTGGATCTCCCTCGATTTCAAGGTAGGTTCTTGCGTGGAATACGCAAACATCTCTTCCATCGGGAAGCTTAGTGAAGCTGTTGTGGCCTGGGCCGTAGAAGCCTTTTTCTCTGTCAGAAGAAAGGATAGGCTTTTTCTCTTTTTTCCATGCTCTTGGATCAAGGATATCTGCGTCCTCATCAATGCTGAGCATACCCATACAATAGCATTCGCCTGTAGCGCTGGCAGAATATGTCAGGAATATTTTACCATCTTTTTTGAGTATTGCGGGACCCTCATTAACCCAGATATCTACTCTCTCCCAATCATAATCAGGCGTTGTCAAAAGAATCTGCTCAGTCGCAAGCTTAGTTGGAGACTCCATTCTGGCGATATAGAGGTTAGATATTCCGACACCAACACTGACTTTCTCAGCCCAGATGTAGTAATACTCACCTTTGTGCTCCAGGATAGTTGAGTCAAGGCTGAATGCCCTAAAGGAATAGATATCATTATCGCTTGCCTGGATCATACCTTTCTCCACCCATGAATCATTCATAGGATCCTGGCCCTGACACTCCAGTATATATGGGCGAAGCCTCCATTTTTCCTCTTCTCTTGATGCAGCAAAATAGATATAGAACTTGCCATCAAGATAGTGAAGCTCAGGTGCCCAGATATGCTTGGACATATCTCCTGACTCGTGTTTAAGCCAGATTGTCTTTTCCTCAGCGCTCTGAAGGCCTGTAAGTGTATCACTCTTCCTAAGTACAATCTTATCGTAGTCTGGAACAGATGCTGTGAAATAGTAGCTTCCATCTGTATGTCTGTACACATATGGATCTGCTCTCTGTTCTATAAAAGGTTTATTATACTCTGTAATTACTCCATTTCTGGGTCTGGTTTCAATCATAATTCTCCTCACAAAAAAGTTTTATTCAGTGTATTTAACACCATATATTGTCTTGTTCTGTCCACAAGCGGAAAAGACAAATACTTCTCGTCCACTTTCATCAAGCTGCTTGCAAAAGACACCGCTATATTCTATATCATCAATGGATATATGAACATAGTATTTTCCATCAGTAACTGTATAAGTTCCCTCTGAAATCGTGTCATCAGAAGCCTTACTATAAACAGTTCCATCTTTTCCCAAATAAATGATCGAAGGAGCCTTGTAACTTCCACTAATATCTAATCCAAGTTCCTCAAGGTAGTATCTGCCTGCTATTTCATCAGCTGTATAGCCACTTTCAGAAATCGTCTCACCATTTGTAATGTATGGAAGCATTACCGGCCAGCCCTCCTCGTTAAAAAAGTACTGTCTGGCTCTTGGCTCAAAGTACTCTCCTTTTCCTTCGAATCTGGTGTGATAGACTACATATTTTCGGCCATCCTTATCTATCATGGCTGAGTTATGACCAGTAGCCTTATACGCTGTTTCAAGAGATGGAAGCATGTGATTTCCACTTATCTTAAGGCCAAAGCCCGAATGATCATTGTCATAGAAATCAGGCTTTTTATCATTCATATCAAGATAATCGCCATCAACCTCTTTGGATCTGAATACTCTTATCTGGTAGCCACCATCACTTGTAAGTCCGCCATATGAAACAAAAAGATAATAGTAATCACTGTCTGGATCATAGAGAATATATGGTCCCTCAATAGATTTGTGTCCGCCGCCTAACAGTTTTTTACCGTAGTAAGCATCTACGTTGTTGTCAGGATCTGCCTCAGGGTGGATGACATCGCCAGTTGACTCATCGATTTGGAGAAGGAAAATACCTCCGCTCCAGGAGCCGTATACCATCCACATTTTGCCGTCCTTGTCGTAAAATACTGCAGGGTCAAGGGCGTTAGGATATTCATTGAAGTTATAGGTTCCATCAAGCTTGACGTAATTCTTAAGTGCATAATCCCTGTCTACATAGTCACAGACGTTTGTCTCATCAATGTTGTATCTTGTCAGTCCGGAATAAATGAGGCTTTTACCATACTCATACTTGCCATCTATAGTCTCAGAAGTAGCAAACTCCAGAGTTGATGCGTTCCAGGTAGATGAGGTGCAGTAGTACATGTAGTATAAGCCATTAGCCTTGTTATAAATAATATCAGGTGCCCACAGGTGGCACTTTTTATCATCTGTAGGAACCACGCTATCTTTTTTACCAGTAAACTTAAATACTTCTCCACTTTCGTCACTGAAAAGGTCTCCGAATATCATGTTAGTAGCTGAGTAGCCATTTCCCTTGATTGTCCATTTCCTAAGATCATCTGAGTAGGCAAAGGTCATATGAGTTCCAACAATGTAATACTTATCATCTGTTACTACTATAGAAGGATCATGAACTGAAGATCCTGCGTTAAGACTTCCTGTCTCTATCTGAGACATGTCAGCATCAAAATTCATTTCTTCCACATTTGCTTCGCTTGCTTCCACAGTAGCTTCACTCCCTTCTGCCGTAGCTTCGCTCCCATTTGGGTTGGATGCACTACTACCGCATCCGGTAATTGTATTTATTAGTAATCCCGCAGTCAAAAAAAATGCTGCAGGTCTTTTTAGCTTTTTTATCATTAAAACATCTCTCCTGCTGTCTTTAATAAACGCCGCGTCTCATCTGTATTTATGAAAAGGCGCGGCGCTTAAGCTATCATATTATCAGTTCTTTTGGACTATAAGCCATCTTGACTATAATGTCCTGATTGTAGTTACCAAATCCTTTTCCGAAAATAGTAAGTCCTCCTACATGCTCGGCATTCTCAGGTACTTCAAGTTTGAATTTAATAAGGCTCTTGGGTGTCAGGCCAAACTGATCTATGTTCACATCTGAAATCTTAAGTCCATCTATGAAGGTTCCTTTGTGATTGACCACTATCATCTTGAGCAGTCCATACTGATTCCAGTTAGGGAACCACCAGTCTGGTGTGAAAATACCCTTTACGTCTCCATAATCTCCAGGAGAAATCCAGGTTCCAAGAAGTGTCTCATTCAAATAGAAATAAATATCTGAAGGCCAAACATTATTAACTCCAGGTGCTTCTGAGCTGAGCTCTACAGAAATGCATATCTCATCAATCACCTGATTATGAGGAACAAAATTAGGGATTGTATATTCTACAAAGCCTCTGGTAAACCAGAGAATATCTGCCTCATATCTGTCAGGATGAGCAAAATACCTGTTGTCATCAACCTCTCCAATCAGCCTGTTACCTGATGCAAGACCACAAGTCGGATACACGGAGAAATCCGAAAAATGTCCGACCTTAATATCAGATGTATAAATGTTCTCATTCTGTGGCTTATCCTGAAGCTCAAAGAGAATCTTATCAAGATGAACTGAGCACACCTTCTGATTGCCATGTCCTGTCGCATCCGACGAAACCATGACAATTCCGGCTTCCTCCAGTTTCTTGATATGGCTTGTAAGCGCTCCATTAGTAATGTTAAGTCGCTCCGCAAGCTCATTCATGCTAAGCCCACTTTCATTTAAAAGGACCTTAACTATCTCAATACGTATATCTGAGCCAAGGGCCTTAAATACATTCCTTGCTTCATCGAGAGATTTAATATGTAACATAATATCTTTTCCTCAATCCTAATAGTTTATATCTTATTTTATTCCACTTATGGCTATGGACTCAATAATAACTCTCTGGAACAGGAAGAACAGTACAAGTGTCGGCAACATAGCGATAACTGATGCAGCCATGATAAGCGCATAGTCACTCTGTATCGCATAATATGAGTTAAAAGATCTGATGACAACCTGAAGAGTCCAGTTTTTCTCGCTTCTAAGGAAAATAGTTGGAGCAAGATAGTCATTCCAGATTCCCATGAACCAGAGCATGAGCTGTGTTCCAAGAGCGCCTTTCATAAGTGGAAGGAATATCTTGTAATATATTCCAAAATAATTGCATCCGTCAATCTTGGCAGCGTCCATCAGCTCTGAAGGAATACTGTAAAGATTCTGTCTGAGGAAGAATATCATACTGATATTTCCAAAGCATCCTGGAATAATAAGTGGAGCAAGTGAATTAGTCCAATGAAGCTTGGTAAAAAGAACATACTGAGGAATCATAACTACCGCAAAAGGGATCATGATTGTTGCAAGTAATGCCATAAACAGGATGTTCTTACCTCTGAAATTCATTTTGGCAAATGCAAATGCTGCCAATGAAGATGTAAAACCCCCGATAATAAGTACAGGTATTTCTACCTTAATAGTATTGAAGATACCAGTTACGAACTGGCCTTTTTTAAGCACTTCCGAATACTTACCAATGAGAACTGGATCTGGGATGATTGTAAGTGAGCCTGATAAAATCTGGTTCTTGGTCATGAATGATGTAGCTACCATATAAATAAGAGGGAACACCATTGTAAATGCAAAAAGAGCCAGCACTATAAATATTACAATATTCCAGAATTTTTCTTTTGAAGATAAGACACGGTCAGTCTGATAGTCTTTATTTCCACGTTTTTTCTTAATTGCTACGTCCAAATGTCTCACCTCCTTAATCTATAGTCTTAACCCATTTATCCTGTCCCCAGAAATTGATGGCAGTAATAATGAAGATAATGATCGCAAGAATAACTGCTACTGCACTTCCGTATCCAAGCTGTCCGTTAGTAAAGGCTTTTTCAAACAGATAGAATACTACTGTCGCAGACGAATAGTTAGGACCGCCCGAAGGAGTCATAACCTGGACTTCTACGAATACCTGGAAACCTCCAATAAGTGAGGTGATAAGAACATAAAAGGTTACCGGTGACAAAAGAGGAAGTGTAATGTTCATAAACTTGGCAATGCTTCCTGCTCCGTCGATCATGGCTGCCTCATAATAATCTCTTGGAATGTTCTGAAGTCCTGCAAGGTAGAGAATAATAGTTCCTCCCAGTCCCTTCCATACCATGAAGATGATAAGAGATATCTTTACCATTACTTCATCACCAAGCCAGTTAGGGCCATGTGTTCCTGTGAGGAACTTGTAGATTCCATTCAAAAGGCCGTAATCATAGTTGAATACCCATGCCCAAAGAATAGAAACCGCAACAAGTGATGAAACTACAGGTACATAGTACATTGTTGTGAGAACTCTTTTGCCAGGGATCTTCCTGTTAAGTCCCATAGCTACCAGCATTCCAAGAATCATTCCTATAGGAATACCAATCATATAGATGATGGTGGTGCCCATCGCTCTCCAGAACTTAACATCAGATAAAATCTTGATATAGTTGCCAAAGCCTACCATATTTCCCCAAAGGGAGTTTATGCCTGTCCATTTGCTGGCACTGGCTATAACTGCGAAGACAATTGGGTATGCCATGAAAAGCATAAAGCCCAGGAATGGGGAAGCTATAAAAAGCCACGCCCAGCGCTCTTCTCTTTTAGCCATGGCAGACATTTTAGTCTTAACTCTTTTATGAGATGCCATACTACTGCTCTCCTTTTGCTTTCTTAAAATACGAGCCCCTCCAGTCTTGAAGAGGGGCTCTATAGTAGTCAAAAATTTATTACTTTGTAGCTGAATTCTGGAGCTCGATAGCTTCGTCAAGAGCTGCCTGCATCTCAGGCTCAACCTGTGCTACATAATCCTCTACAGAAATGTCGCCGTTCTTGATATTGAATACACCTGACCAGAATGGTGTGAACCACTCAGCATTGTATGTGTAATCTGTCTCCTGAAGAGCCGCCTCATAATGATCGTTGCCGTCGAAGTATCCAAAGATAACATCTACATTTGATGCATAAGGAACTTTTCCACTGTTAACTGCATCCTTGAATTCGCCATAAGCAAGGTCAACGATGTTAGGAAGCTGGATAGAAGCACCTGTTGTGATTCCGGAAACAGCTCTCTGTCCATCAGCATCTGTTGAAAGCTTAGCAACGAGTTCAGCGCAAAGGTCAGGATACTTGGTTGTTGCTGATACACAGTAACCAACTGATCCCATCCATGTGTGTGATCTTCCATCACCAGAAGGTCCTACAGGCCATCCGCAAAGATTCCACTTATAAGGGAATGTGTTGTCATCCATGAATGCTGCTACATCCCATGTACCACATGCATAGAAAGCAACCTGTCCATCAAGCCATCTCTGATATCCGCCAAGAGCTGTATCCTGCTCAACTGAAGGAGTAAGGCCATTCTTGGTAAGATCTGTGTAGAATGTAAGTGCCTCGATAAGCTGCTTGTTGTTAGCAACGTTAACCTTTGTCATATCATCATTAAGGAACTTAACTCCGTTTGAATAAAGGAAAGGAGTCATGCCCCACTGGTCAGCATTAGCAACACCCCACTGATCAACTTCTCCATCGCCATCAGTGTCCTTTGTAAGTGCCTTACAAACTTCTACGAATTCATCGTAAGTGTATGGCTTGTTAGGATCTGGATAGTCAAGTCCGGCTGCATCAAACAGATCCTGGTTATAAGCAAATGCGAAACAGGAAAGATCCTTAGGGAATGCGTAAAGAGAACCGCTTCCGATGTTCTTGCCGTCATAACGGTAGATTTCCTGTGTTGTTCCCCAGATACTGGAGATTGTAGCATCATCAACGTACTGATCAAGTGGCATGATGTAGCCATTATCTACATATGAGCGAACTGCTGCAGGTCCAACATAGAATACATCAGGCATATCACCTGCTGTCATGCTGGCAATCATCTTCTGATTGTACTCATCCTGAGTAGTTACTTCGAATACTATTTCTTTAACCTTATCTTTGTGTTCCTCTACGAACTGATCTATAAGCTTCTGGTAGATCTCTTTCTCATGCTCCTGCATGTACAGAAATACATGAAGTGTCTCCTCACCTTCTCCGCTAAGAGTTGTTGAAGAAGACTCTGTCTCATTAGTTGCCTCGGTAGCCTGAGCTGCCTGATTGTCGCCTGAAGCTTCCCCTGCTTCCTCAACAGTTGTCGTTGAGCATCCCATTAGTGCAGAAGCACCAACAAGCATAGCCAATACAGAACTTAAAACCCTTCTTTTCATAGTCAATCCTCCTAAATAAGTTTGCGTCTACGTGTAACTTATGTAGCAATTTTACTAACACCCCATATGGTAGTCAATGGTTATTTTTGATTTTCCTTAAATATTTTATATTTTTGTCGTTTTAAACAAAAACATAAACTACTTTTTGTAAATCTATAATAATTAATGGATTAACAAAAAAACGGCAGATCATTTCTGATCTGCCGTCTCGATATTTCTTATGGTGTATATGGGTCATCTATCTCAATATATCCAGCTTCATACTTGCCGTTGTTATAATTGAGGTTAAAACCAAGTTCAAGTGGCCATCTGTGAATTGGCTCGATGTAGCATCTAAGGACTGGGTTATCAGTGCCATTTATCTCAGCATAGTACACAACCCTTGTCTCTGATGTATAATCATCTGACCACCAGTTAGAAAGGTAGTCATCACCAACTTCTTCTGTCATGGAAAGACCTGCTTCCTTGACGTTGAAAGTAATCTTGCCATCTACTGGCTTATCATATTCTACTTCATAGCCCTTGCCACCATTTTCTGTCTTGGCAAGAGGAAGCTCAACTTCCTTATACTCTCCTGATGCTTCGTCCTTGTCAAAGAGCCACATATCGCCGAAGGAATATGGATCTGTGCTGGTGTCATAGGAAAGAGTTACAAGTATTTCTTTTACTCCATCTGAGTCAAGATCCCCTGACTGAACATGAGGGAAGCCTGTCTCCCAGCCAACTGGAGTAACGAGCTTGTCACCGTTACCAAACTCAATAGTGTATATAGCTGTCTCGTCATCCTGCTGCCAGCTACGGCTTACTCGGTCTGTCTGTCCATCACCGTCATAGTCGCAGTTCTTGAACTCATCCTGCCATGAATAGCCTGCGCACTCATCGACATAGCCTTCATGCTCCCATAAAACAAATGGAGAAGAATCGTAGCCATCTGTATCTGCTGTCTGTTCTGTTTCTTCGGAAACTTCTGCTGAATCGCTTGTCTGATCTGCTGCCTCTGCTACCGGCTCCGCATTTGTCTCTGCAACAATCTCTGTCTCTGCAGCATTTGTCTCACTGACGTTACTGCCACATCCAGTAGCCATCACTGCTAACAGACATGACATAACAAAAAGATTTGATTTTCTCATATTTTCCCCCTCATAAGATATGTGTTCTTACACCATGGGCTCCAAAAGGCATAAGAGCGACCTTGGCAATTAAGCTGCATTTGAAGCTGCCTTTTTTTGCATATAAGCTTCTGTTCTCTTCTGAATATTTTCCTGAAGATTTACAAAGAACAGGAAATTGTCATATATGTGAAGGCTTCCCTGTGGGAAAACATCCAGTATAGGTGGAAATGCAGCTGAATCAATTCCGGTAACTATAAGCGTACCTCTCTGAGGATCAATGTAGGCGCCGTACTTACCAGGCTCAACTGACAGAATTGCACCAGTTACGCTGTCCTGCATGACAAAGCCCTTATTGAGGCTCTTATCCGCCACAACGCTGTCTGTTCTCCAGTTAAGTGGATTGATTGAAATCGCCTTGGTGCCCTTAGGAGTGATGATCGTATCAGTTACATTGCCATCTTCGCAGTCAAAGCTTATGACAACACCTGTATCAGTCTCGCCCTTTGCAGGAACTATCTGTGGATATTTGGAGATCATATCCTCTGTCATATTCCAGCCAATGGCATAAACTGCTATCAGGTTGTTCCTAAGGCTCACAGCTCTTTCGCTATCACCGCCATAATATTCTTCCAGTAGTCTGTAGCACATATCAGCTCCCTGAGAAAAGCCTGCAAGCATAAGTGGTCTTCCGTTATTCTTGTGTTCCAGATAATACTTAAATGCTGCAGACACATCCAGATAGGCATTCTTCATAGCCTGCTCCTTGGCTACAGGATCTGACATTTCATAAACCTTTATAGATGCCTGTCTATAATATGGTGCATATATTCTTGCTGTCTTAGCATAAAGAGCCTGCTGCTGATTCATCGCATTTCTGAAGTTTGTTCTATACTCAGGAGTTATAGCACAGTTACTCTCGCTAAAAATATCAACTGTAGGTGCGATCATAAAGACATCCACCTCATTTTCAGGATAAGCTCCGTCATACAGCCAGTTCCCAGCTTGTGAATAATCAATAGGGCTGGTAAAAGGAAGCACCTTTACAGCCTTTGCTGTGATTTTCGCCGGATACATAAAAACAAATGCCATCATCAGAGTCATAACTATCACTGTAACTTTTTTCTTCATACTAAAGTCTCCTTTACATATACAATCAATATCAACTTTAGCCAGTGCCACACAATACAATTGTACCATTTTACGTTTATAACTATTGTTAAAAAAGTATAAAAGCTTATTTACTCTGAAAGCTGTCCACCATCTCCTGCAGCTCTACATATCGGTCCATCTTGCGCTCTATCTCAGCATCAACCTCTTCTTTTTCTTTGCTAAGAGCCATGAGCCTTGGATAATCTGTAGCTGCTTCTGCAATCTGAGTTTCAAGCTCTGCGCTCTTTTCCTCAAGCTGCTCGATCTCAGCCTCAATATTGTCGTACTCCTGCTGTTCTTTAAATGATAGCTTGGTCTTCTCACGAGGAGCACGGTACTTACCCTTGGAAGTTTTATCATCCTCCTGCAGCGCCTTGCTGCCTGCATTTACACTACCAGCTCCAGTCTGAGCTTCTTCCAGTGCCTTCTTATGAACAAGATAATCTGAATAACCGCCCTCGCTCTGATACAAACTCGTATCACCCTCAAAGGCAAATATCCTGGTTACTACTCTATCTAGGAAATATCTGTCGTGGCTGACAGTGATAATGATTCCTGCAAAGCCGTCCAGATAGTCCTCAAGAATACGCAACGTCTGTATATCCAGATCGTTGGTAGGCTCATCCAGAATAATTACATTAGGCTGTTCCATAAGGACTCTTAAAAGATACAGTCTTCTCTTCTCGCCGCCTGAGAGCTTGGATATTGGTGCATACTGCATTTCAGGAGTAAAAAGAAATCTCTCACACATTACAGATGCTGAAGTAAGTCCCTCGGCAGTTCTGATAAACTCAGCTGTATCCTTGATGTAATCGATAACTCTTTTACCCTCATCGAGGGCCTCATTCTCCTGACCAAAGTAGCCTATCTTGATGGTCTGTCCTATTTCTACTGTTCCTGTATCTGGTGTTTCAAGGCCAACGATACACTTAATAAGTGTTGATTTACCACAGCCATTAGGGCCGATGATTCCGATTCTATCAAGCTTATTAAAGGTATAGGAAAAGTCTGCAAAGAGCTCTTTTCCCTCGTATGACTTGGAAATCCCCTCTAGGATAATGGTCTTATTGCCCATTCTGGTAGGAAGTGATGAAAGCTCAATCTGTCTCTCTTCCTCAGGCCTTTGTCTGTCGCGGAGGGCTTCAAATCTCTGGATATGGGCCTTTTGCTTGGTTGAACGTGCTCTTGCACCCCTTAACATCCAGGCAAGATCCTTGCGGTAAAGAGCCTGTGCCTTGCGCTCTGCAGCCTGCTCATAGTCCAGCCTTTGCTGCTTAAGCTCAAGGAAGCCTGAATAATTAGCTTCATAGCGATATACGTTACTCTTATCAATTTCCAGAATCTGGTTAGTTACTTCATCAAGGAAATATCTGTCGTGAGTGATCATGAGGAGTGCACCCCTGAAGTGCTGCAGGAAGTCCTCCAGCCACTCGATCATATCAGAATCCAGATGGTTAGTAGGCTCATCCAGTATCAGAAGATCTGAAGGCGTCATAATAGCAGCAACTAGAGCAGCTCTTTTCTTCTGTCCACCTGATAAAATAGCTGGACTACACTCAGGATCATCTATTCCAAACTTAGACAGGTTAGCCTTGATCTCTCCCATCTTGTCCCAGTGATCGCCACCAGCATAGATCTGGTCTGTGATGTTCTGAAGAAGAGTCTTATTCATATCAAAAACAGGGTTCTGAGGAAGATATGAAATACGAAGACCATTGCTGACAACAACCTGGCCACTATCTGGCTCTGTAACCCCTGCGATAATTGATAAAAGAGTCGATTTACCTGTTCCGTTAGTACCAACAACGCCGATCTTGTCAGTGTCGTTAATTCCTACTGATATCCCGGAAAGGACAGGCTTAGACATATATGATTTAGATACGTTTTCAACATTTAAAATATTCATAGCAGCATCAATATTACCATGTCATTAATTATTTGTAAAAAGAGCTGTGTAAACTTTATATAGAGTATCTTTTTTGCTATTATATTGTTATCAACTTTTACGAAGGGAGCAGTCTAATGGAAAACTTCACTTTTTATTCACCTACTTTTTTTGCATTCGGAAAAGATACAGAGAGTAAAGCCGGCGATTTAGTAAAGCGCTTTGGTGGCAGCAAGGTTTTGATCCACTACGGCGGAGGTAGCGTTGTTAAGTCAGGCCTCCTTGACAGGGTTAAAAAATCTCTTGATGACGCAGGCATCTCCTACGTTCTTCTTGGAGGTGTTAAGCCAAACCCTAGAAGTGGCCTTGTTTATGAAGGAATTGAACTCTGTAAAAAAGAAAATATAGATTTTGTGCTGGCTGTTGGCGGTGGAAGTGTAATCGACTCCTCCAAAGCTATTGCAGCTGGAACTCTTTATGATGGAGATTTCTGGGATTTCTACAGCGGAAAGCGCATAGAAGAAGCACTTCCTGTTGGAACTATTCTGACTATCGCAGCTGCTGGAAGTGAAGGCAGCCCTGACTCTGTTATAACCAAGGAAGAAGGCATGTTCAAAAGAGGTGCCAGCGGAGATGCCATAAGACCTAAGTTCAGCATCCTCAATCCAGCTCTTACTCAGACTCTTCCAGCTTATCAGACTGCAGCCGGAATCACTGATATCATGGCTCATCTTCACGAAAGATATCTCACCAACTCCAAGGATGTTGAGGTAACTGACAGACTTATCGAAGGTCTGCTCCTTACTATGATCCATGAAGGTCCAAGAGTTATCGCTGATCCAAATAATTATGAGGCTCGTGCAAACATCATGTGGGCAGGAATGATGGCTCACAACAATTCCTGTGGTGTTGGCCGCAGTCAGGACTGGAACAGCCACAATATCGAGCATGAGCTCTCTGCTATTTATGACTGTGCGCACGGTGCAGGTCTTGCAGTTACAATGCCTGCAGTATTCAAATATGTTTACAAGCATGACGTTATGCGTTTTGCCAAGCTTGCTACTCGCGTATGGGGATGTCAGATGGATTTCGATAATCCAGAGAGAACTGCCCTTGAAGGAATTGCTGCTCTTGAGAATTTCCTTAAGAGTATCGGAATGCCTCTCAATTTCGCAGAGCTCGGAGCTAAAGAGGAAGATATTCCAGCTCTTGTTAAAGCCCTTTGCTATGGCGATGGCAGAACAGGCAGCATCTCTGGCTTTGTAACTTTAGATGAAAACGATTGTACCAAGATTTATCAGATGATGGTGTAATAGCTATTTAATCACTTAACCTTAAGTGTTCTGAGATAGCTCTTACGCTCATCAGAAATACGATAGCTCTCGCAGGCCTTCTGGATTGCCTTATTATGTGTCCAGGGATCAAGTCTGTGAGTCTCAATGTAAGTAATAGCTGTATCCCACTGCTTGACCAGTGCTTCTGCAAAGAGCCAGGCAGTCATCATATTGACATAATATTCATCCGATCTAAGGTCAGCTGGAAGGTCCAGGTATTCAGGTTTGAAGTCCTCACCCAGATAGTTAGCCATCAGTACCCTCATCCCGCAGCGGCGGGTGTAGGGTGCTTCGGATGATATCCATTTCTGAACTCTCTCAATAAGTTCTCCCCTATGCTTTTTAAAGCATACAGGCTTAACTGTATCATTGACAGACCAGTTGTCTATATAGGGCATGAATTTCTCAAGCTCTTCTATACACTTATCATAGTCCTTGATCTGGTTGATAAGCGTCATATGAAGGCAGTTTTCCTCAAACCATTTATGAGGAAGGGTTGCCATAAATTCAGGGACAACAGGGTCATCCTTAATCTGCTTAGCGATCTTCTTGTATTCTGGAAAACGAATACCTATAAAATTCTCTCTTGGTACATTGGGAATAAGTTTGGCAGTAAAATCTGCGTATGGAATATCCTGATGTTCAAAAAGAATCTGCTCCAGATCATTAAGTGTCATAGTATGTTCCCCCTGTAGTTTTCTTATATTATACTACATTCTTCCTGATCACATCCCAGCCAGTGCATCGTTTATAGCCACTTCCTGGTAGCTCTGCCTGTCTGTTCCATGGCCTATCAAAGACCATGATCTTAAGGTCAGGCATATGATCAAAGAACTTGAAAGCCAGAGGTGAGTCCTCTACTGCATAGTCAAAATACATCTTGTAGTAATCCTCAAGTTCAAGGCTGAATTCACTATTCTTAATAAAACTGTCGCGTCCGTACTTATTAAAGCAGTAGAGCTTAACACGCTCCATACCATGCTGATCAAGCCATAGTCTTGATGGCTCATAAGCACTGTATGGGCGGCCTGTGATGATTGACACATTGTGGCCTGCATCAATCCAGCTGTTGATGGTATCAGAAGCTCCCGGAGTCTCCTCATACTTAAGGAGAGCCTCCGGTTTATGAGCCTCGATCATCATATGATCATACTGCTCTTTTGTAAGTTCAAAAGATTTCTGAAGATCAAAGAAGTTTATATCCTCATATGGAACGTCCTTGTCAAAAAGCTCCTTTACAAGGATGGTAAAATGCCTTGCAGTCTCGCAGAGGCAATCGTCAAAATCAACGTAAATATTCATTACAATATAACCCTTTCTTTTCATGAATATAGTACGTCTATTCTAACAGTATATTTCTTTTTTGCAAGAAGCTATTCTCACGCTTCAAATACATACACATTCCAGGAAAGTGGTTTAACATGAAGCTTAAGCTCGCCTTCTTCAAAGGTATAGTCTTCCTCTTTTACCGGAATAAGCTTCTCGTCGTCCTCATATGTATTCTTGAGGTCCATATCATCTGTATGAAGCTTATATGCTGCTACAGGCTTGTAGCTGGCAAAGCCCTTAAGATCTACTGTGAGAGGATACTCAGTCTCCTCGTTTCTGTTAATGACAAATACAGTAACTCTCTTGTTGTCCTCATCCCAGGCACTTGCTGCATCGATGAAGTTAACGCCCTCTTTACCTGTGTACTGTGAAGTATCTTCGATAGCATAGCCAGGCATATCGTAGGTCTCACTCTCAACCTTGGTATCAAGAGAAACTCCCTTGGCGTACTCAAGGAGCTGCATGAATACGTAGTGAGAAGCTGATCTCCATACATGGTCATGGTCGGATGCTGCAAGAGCTGGAAGTCCGCCAGTCATACAGCCAATTTTAACTCTGTCCGCATGACGAAGAAGTGCCAACTGAACTGATGCCATAGAAAGCGCATGAAGCATATCTCCACCAGGGAACTGACGATCTGGCATGTTGTCAGGATCGTGCAGAATATATCTTCTCTCAGGGTCGAAACGATAGTGGTTTCTAGCCATGTTGTATCTGCCATAGCCAGGGTGAAGTGGCATATTAGGTCTGATCATTGCACCATACTCATCAAAAGAAATCATGACCTTCTTAGGTGATCTGTGCTTGGAAGCCACGTAATCGATCATAGCAACTTCATTATTAATGAAATCTTCGTAGTATAAAGCGCCGCCAAGAAGAGCCTTGATATCTCCGGGAGGTGCGCTGTGATAGTGATGAACTGATACATAGTCGACAACGTCGTAGCACTTGTTAAGAACTGACTCATCCCACTCTGGGAAGCCCTCCATGAAAGGAGCTGAAGATCCACATACTGCAGTCTCTATTGTCTCATCAATCCACTTGATAGCCTTGGAAGTCTCCAAAACCTTGTGGCCGTAGCCTTCAGGATTCTTGTCCCAGGCACCAAGCTGCCATGGGCCATCCATCTCGTTGCCGAGGTACCACATCTTAACATTGTATGGATCCTCATGACCATTCTTTTTACGAAGGTCTGACCAGTAGGTTCCACCCTCGTGATTAGTGTATTCTACAAGATCCATTGCATCCTGAATGGTTCCTGTTCCCATATTAACAGTATAAAGAGCTTCTGTTCCTACCTTCTGAGCCCACTGAAGATACTCGTCGTGTCCAACATCGTTGAGAATATACTGATGCCAGGCTGGGTCAAGATGAACCTTTCTCTGATCCCTTGGTCCAATAGAATCCTTCCACTGCCAGGCAGAAACGAAGTTACCACCGGGAAGTCTTACAGCTGGAACCTTAGTCTTCTTAAGTGCATCGATGAAGTCCCTTCTAAAGCCCTGTTCATCGGCTGTTGGATGCTTAGGATTGAACATGGTTCCATTGACCATAGTTCCAATCGGCTCCAAAAAAGCTGAAAACAGCCTATCTGAAATGTCACCCACTTTGTAGGCAGGGTGCACTGTAACCTTAGCATTCTGTGCCATTTGTCATACCTCCAAATCCCCAATACCTTTTATAAACAAATATGTGCAAGCATCAAAAAAGCTCAACGCGTCACATATAAAAATGTAACACATTGAGCCTTATAAACTCCAAAACATTATTGTCATAAACAAGCCAATTATTGCTACTTTACAGAACTGTAACCCTGTTCCTGCCTGCAGTCTTGGAAGAATACATCGCCTTGTCCATACGATTGAACAGATCATCAAAAGAATCATCGTCGCCAAGCTGGCTGATTCCAACTGAACAGGTAATGTGTCCAGCCTCTCCAAAATCCGCTGCTGCAACAGTCTTCCTGAGATCTTCTGCATACTCAAGGGCCTCATCATCTGAAACGCCGCTAAGAACAGTAACGAACTCTTCTCCGCCCCATCTGCCTACAGATGCGTGCTTGTCCTGAGCAAAGCTCTTAAGCACGTCTGCAAGAGCCTTAAGAGTTGCATCTCCAACAGAATGTCCATAGTTATCATTGATCTTCTTGAAATTATCAAGGTCGATCATCATCAGAGATATTGTATCGCCGCCATTCTGATAGATATTGATGGCGTTCTGAATCTCTGTCTTGATTCCTCCATGATTGAAAAGACCTGTAAGAGGATCAACCAGTACGAGCTCCTCGTACTTCTTGAGAGTAGCCATACGTTCTGTAACGTCATCATTTATATCCTGAACCATGAAGACAAACTTGAAATCCCTGTCGCTTAAGGTCTGAACTCTGCTAAATATCAGCTTAACCCAGATATAAGTTCCCTCAAGATTCTTCATCATGCAGTCAAAGGTATTAGTGCGTCCCTGGTCAAGATTGGCCCTTAAGTACTCAGGATCTGTCAACTTAAGAAACTGCTCCTGATCATCAGGCCATATCATATTGACAGTCATAAGTCGCCACTGTGAGTACTTGATACTGGACTTGATCGTGTCTTCTGATATCTCAGTTACACTGATACTGCTGGTCGAATCCTTAACAAGATCAACAAACATAGAGAAAAGATATGTATTCTGGATAGTATTGACCTTTCTGGTGGTCATAATATCCTCAACAACCTCTTCATCATCAAGAACATCCATAGCAAATACGTACTTGTCCGTACCTTCAATTGGATATACATTCATCTGAATAACATATGGCGCGGTATTACCTTCCAAAAAGACCTTGAGTCTTCTGCTGTACTTACCCTTAAATTCACCATAGTATGCGATGAATGCCTTATAATCTTCTGTTATCTCTTCTTGGGAATTACCTAGATGAAACCATAGTTTCTGTATCAGATCATCATAATCCCCCGTCTCATCCAATAGATCTACGAAAATGTTCTTGCGTGTTATAGCTCTATACTTCTTATCCGTCGTATCAACCATAACTATAGCATCAACATTCTCGTTTAAAAGAATTAGCAAATCCTCAGCGGTATAATCCTCGAGTGTCTTGTTTATCATACCCGTCCCCCCTTGCAAGCATTCTTTCAAAACAACTTATTTACTATAGTTTTAAGTTGATAACATTATAACTTAAACGTTTAAATCTGTTAATATTTTTTATCAATAATATACATTAAAATGCATCTCTTATCTGCTGAGCTTCATAGGATGTCATATCCTGAGCAAGGAACAATTCTCCCCCATCAGTCATTACATACTCATGGCCCTCATACTCGAATGAATATAACACAAGATCACCAGCTGTGAGCTTAGCTCCTGTTCCAAAGCCAGGAACCTGTGATTCAACCAGTGTATACTCAGAATAACCGTAATTAGTTCCATCATTCAGGTATACGAGTTCCTGATTGCCGTTCTTATAGAAAAAGATAGCGATAGCGTGATTCTTGTTATTGGCATAAACACCGCCTTCATACGAAGCATTCTTATATTCGCCAGCCGCATGAGCAGTAACAGCTGATGCTCCTAAAGATAGAATTGCTAATGATGAAGCGATAATAATTCCAATAAGTTTTTTCATTGTTTTTGCCCTCTTTTCTGTATTTTTTAAATACAAGTATTTATACGAGGGATAAAAAACCTATGGCAAAAGAAAATGTGACTATAAATTATTATGCGTTTATAACTGTCAAAATATTTTTGCTGACGCAAAGTGAACCAGCGAAGATCTTCTCTACAGAATCCTCAAAAAGGACCTTGATCTTGCCCTCAAGAACTGACTTAACTACGCCCGTTCCATACTTAACATGAGAAACCTCACAGCCCTCAGGAATAGCCTCTCTGATCTCGTCATCAGTAAGCTCAGGAAGCTTAGGCTTAGGAGCTACTACAGTTCTTTTGATCATAGTTCCTGTAATGCCTCTGGCTGCTACGCTCTTACTCTTTGTTGCCTTCTCTTTGATTGTAAGTCCCTCCTTGATACAATCGAGGACGAACTCAAGATTTTCGTTGGTAAAAAAGTAGATTACATGAGGAAGCTTTTTTTCCTCAGGATTATTAAGAAGGCCCTTGTTACCGTTTCTGATAAAGAGCATAGCCTTACTGCCAACTTCCTCATACTGGGAAACAATAAGCTCGATTTCCTCTTTCTTGCTCTCTTTCAGAACGATGCCTGTTCCGGCCTCATCAGACTTTTTCTTTATAAGGTTGAAATCCTTCTCTGTAGCATAGAGCACGAATCTGCTCTGCATGATAGTCTTAACGTGTAGTGATGATCCGCCCTTTGCAAACTGGCAGATGAATTTGTCCTGCGCATCCTCCCTTTCATATAGCTCGATCTCTTTCTCCTCGACGAGATCACAAACTTCTTCATAGATGTACAACAGGTTATTCATGGATTTTCCTCACTTACAATTAATTATTTAAAAAACAACACGAAAATCCATTATACACTCTTAAAACTTTTTTTCCATCGATTCACCATTTTTTCACACTTAAAAAATATGTGAAGATGAGGATGAGGTCTGCCAGGATCCAGGCGGTAATCTCGCCGTAGAAGATGCCCTTGTAACCTATGAATAGGGTGAGGACAACTGCGCAGAATACTCTCATGATAAGCTGTCCAAAGCTTGAGCTCATTGGAACCAGTGTATTGCCGAGGCCCTGAAGGGATGCTCTCATAATATAGAGAACATACAGAAGCGGGTAAAAGATTCCGAGAATCAGGAGGTATTCCTGACCATAGACAAATATCTTGTCTGAAACTGTAGCTTCATCTACGAAGAGCTTCATTCCCTCTGTTCCAAAGAAGATCATGATAAAAGAGCATACAAGAGCTGTAACTACGCCCATAAGGACACTTATACGAACGCCACTTCTAATCCGGTCATGTCTGCCTGCGCCGTAGTTCTGTGAAACGTAGGCTACTACTGCCATTCCATAGGAGGATGCTGCAATCTCAAGAAGAGCGTAGATTTTGCCAGCGATTGTGTAGCCAGTGAGGAAGTCAATCTCAAACTGGTTGACACATCTGATTACGATAAGTCCTCCAATTGCTGTGATGACGCTCTGAAGAGCCATTGGAAGTCCCACTGTAAGATGCTCTTGTACCACTACTGAACTGCCAGCGGCGCGAACACTGATGTCATTATCGCTCCTACCCTCTGCAGTTGCAACGCCCTTTCTTGTGGTGTAAACATAGTATCCGCAGATGACCATAACAAGGCACTCTGACAGTACTGTTCCAAGAGCAGCGCCTGCAATTCCCATGTTCAGCACGCATATAAAGAAAAGGTCCAGGATTATGTTACATATAGAAGATATGGTCATGGCCATAAGATGAATCTGGCTGTTACCCCTGCTCCTGAGTACAGCTGCAAAAAACTGGTAGAACACGAGGAATGGGATTCCGGCAAAGATCACATCAACATAGGTCTTGGCATAGCTGAAGGCTTCTGTCTTGGTACCGATGAGCCTTAAAAGAAGCCCTGATGACACAAGGAGCCCAGCAACAAATACTATAGAGATCACAATACAGATAAGTCTTGCCTTCTTATAATATGTAGCAAAGTCTTTTTCGTTCTTTTCCCCAAACTTCTTGCCGAGTATTACAGCAAAGCCCTGAATGAGACCAATTAGAAAGCCATTTACAAGGAATATGAGCCAGTCTGTTCCTCCAACTGCTGCAAGACCCAGTGGTCCTATCTTCTTACCTATTATGATGCTGTCAACCACGGTGTATAACTGCTGGAAGACATTTCCCATCATCATTGAAACTGCAAAAGAAAAGATCAGGCTAAAGGGACTTCCAGTAGTCAGATCTTTGTCCTTACTAAACTTAAGATTCTTCCCCATTAAAACTAAAACTCCAATACTTTTTTATATTATCAGAACAGATCCAGAGAACTGTCCAGATAGATTCCTTCCCTGACCTTGAGCTGATACTCAGGCTTAGTCAGGTAATATAGAAGGAACTCAAGGATAATTGCACTTCCAAGGCTCCTACCCTCTATCTTGAAATTTGTAAAGCCTACAGGCATATAGATATCACGAATCGCATCT
>JAEEGH010011512.1_pt1 | contig 20048 bp, 10 predicted proteins | sample 9134181 | NCBI WGS metagenome assembly JAEEGH01 (sample SAMN16246544, study PRJNA631951) | gut metagenome | biome: gut microbiome; feature: rumen; material: DP-attached | host: Bos | place: Iran: Karaj | collected 2018-10 | reverse complement strand
ATTTCGCAGACGCCCCCATGCATCGTAGCTGAGTTCCTGGACTATGGTTCCGTTGGAATTAAAGATGTGTGTGATGCTTCCGAGATGGTCGCGACTGATATGATAGACAGAACTGGTGTTGCCTTGCTTGATGAGCACCGCAAAGCCATCATAATAGCTGCCGCCAAGATAGAGCCGTTCCGTTGTACTTCCGTTTACGACATCTGCCTCATAGCGTCCACCCAAATAATAACGTGTCAGGGAATCGACATTATTATGCTGCATCACCATACGTACGCGGTCGTCGTTAGCATTATAGGTAAACGTTGCCGTATAGCCGTTTTCTGATATGGATTCCGGACGGTTGAAGCTTGTATATGCAATGGATTGTGAGCCGAGCAGCGTTGTTCCGTTCCGTGTGACATCAGTAACGGCAAATGGCTTGTCACTGTCGTTATAGCCATAAGTACCCACATCGCCCTTGCTTGTGATGTTGCCGTAATTGTCGTAGCTGACGCTGACACCACCATAGCTGGTCAGACGGTCAAGTGAGTCATAGCTAAACGTCTCAGTCATATTTTTCAAAATGTCCTGTCTGCTTGTTATGTTGCCAGAGGAACTGTCATAGAGCAAGACATGGTTCTTTAACGTAAGCCCCTCTTTCAATAATAGTCTGGCAGCAGGGAGACCATTGACATGATAGCTATATATGCGATTTACTGCCCCGCTTTCGACTAAGTACGGCAGTCCTTGTGAACTGACGGCTGTTAGCTTGAAGATGGAGTTCGTACCCCATTTCACCTGTGAAAGAGTCTGGTTGGTATAGGTGTAGTTCTCTGTTCCAAGTACGCCATTGTTCGATTCGTAGGCAGTTGAGGCCAATGTGCCTGAAGAGTCATAGGTATGCGTCTGCTGGAACCAGACATTGCTGGTGGCATTTTCGCGGCTTGCTGAAACACGTCCGTATGTGTCATAAGTGATTGTCGTCGAAGTACCATTGGTAGAAGTGACCGATGCCAGTTTATTGAAGGTGTTGTTGTAGGTATAGGTTGTGGTAAACTCGTCATGTTCCTTCGCTGTCATGCGTCCGTACTGGTCGTAGGTCATCTGCGTGGTATTGCCGTTGGCATCGGTAATCTCCGAGGAATTACCGTCAGCATCGTAGGCATAGCTTGTCGTACCATGGCTCGGGTCACTCATTGACGTGCGCCGGCCGTAAGAGTCGTAAGTGAAAGTGACATCGTTACCAAGTACGTTGATTGACAGGGGACTGCCGTTGGCATGGAGCGAATAAGTAGTAGTGCCGCTGTTGTCCGTGACTTGTGTCAGTCGCCCCATGGCATCAAAGGTCTTGACAGAGGTGTTCTGTCCGTTGCTTTCTGTCACGGTGTTGCCGCTGTAGCTGTAAGTGATAGTCTTATCTAGTACTTGTGCAAACTGCAGGATGCGGTCATAGCTATCATACGAATAGGTGTTCCATGTTGATGCTGTATTGGAGGTGAAGGGCTGTGACTCCATTGACAGCCGTCCGTACGTGTCGTATTGTTTGTCACGATGAACGTATGTGTTATTAAATAACTGTTGTGAGGTGCGTATCTCACGGTTCAGCCCATCATAGATGGTGATGGTCGCCGGGCTGGCATTGCTCGATTTTGTGATGGAGTATTGAACAGTTGTTGGCTGGCCATACCATTCATACACCGTTGTGTTGATTGTTCCTGTAGGCAACTCTTCACTTACTACTCTTCTGAAAGCATCGTAAGAATATTCGGTTGTACCACTGTTGTCCGTCTTTGTTACAGGATTACCATAGGAATCATAGGTATATGATATGGTGTTTCCCATTGCATCAGTCGTGGAGCTTAACTGTTTATAAGTATTATAAGTATTAGTAATGGTCAGTTCGTTGTTGGAACTGAACTTCCTGCTTCCCTGAGAGAGCAGTTGCCCGATTGTATTATAGGTCCTTGTTATCTGCTCAGCCGTTAAGCCGTTAATGCTTTTTATGATGGTAGTCGGTAAATAGGCAGTATTGCGTGATGTTACCGCTGTTGAAGTGGTATAGGTAGTGCTTCCTTTGACAATGCTTTCTGACTGGGAGTCAAGGAGGTCCAACTGATAACGCTCACTGATATTTGTCAGTGGATTATATCCGTATTGTTGAGTAATGGTGTATCCTGCTGACGTACGAGTGACAGTGGTCGGATAATCATAGCTATTATAGCTGAAAGTTGTTGTCCATGTCACGTTTTTCAGCTTGTCGGTTTCCACAGCAGTCAGTACATTGTTTCTTCTAAGTTTATTATATAGTACATTCGTTGTATAGGTGTAGTCTGCGCTCTTTGTGGGAGAGTCAGTACCGATAAGGTTTCCGAAATGGTATGGATCATAAGTCATTGTGGTATGCTGACCTTTGGCGTTGACAGCCTCAATTTCAGTGAAACCACAGAATCCCAGTCCATGCCTGTGGAATACGGCATCGGTATAATAATAATGGTTGGCATCAATCACCGTGCTGTTCATGAATGTGTAACATCCTGACAAGACGGCAATGGGTTCCATTAATTTAATGTACGGGAATGTGGTTGTGCCACCACCGCTCCGAGTATATACACCTGCTGATGGATTGTCTTGGGTAATGACGTGATATATGTTATTTTGAATTATGCCCAGGCTATTCGACATTCCCGTTGCCAGTAGTTCATTTCGCGCATTTCTTTTGTAGGAGAACTTTTTGAAGTTGGTTCCTTTGAAACTTACAAGGATATTTGACGTCGTTGAACTATTTAACCTGATGGGAACCACACAACTGTTGTCGTATTGAAGGGACTCATTCTCTGTACTGATGATATGGCCGTTTCGCATACGGTAGTATCTTAGTGTATCACCTTCCTGACAGACTATATCAGATGTTCCATCATTGTCGATGTCCTGTATAATGAACTTCTTGTCTTGTGTGCAGGTCGGACCATAAAACGTGGAAAAGCTGAAATTGCCATCTCCTTTGTTATACAACACAATCCACTGTTTCCATGAGTTTGAGCCTGTTGATATCCAGGGGGTCTCTATGATATCAACAAGACCGTCGCCATTGAGGTCGCCGAAAAGACATCTTCTTTGGGAAAAGACTCCTTTGTTTACGCCTCCATAGCTAGTGGGAGTGGATACGGTTGTAATGCCACTGGCACAGTTTTCAAAAGAATAGAATTTGACATCATTATCACCAATGTAGCAGAGGTCTGTTTTGCCGTCTCCGTCGTAATCGAACACCTCAACAATATCTGGAGGGATTGTGCCTGTAATGTAGTCTTTTGTATAGTTTAGTATATGGGTGTTCATCAGCAATTGGTTATTCTCCAGATCGAAGATATAACATTTTGAGGGGCGATTTGTTTCTCCCAAGGGATTATGCGCAGATATAGCCATGATTTCGGCTTTTCCATCACCATTGAAGTCACCTACATAGTAATCTTTGGGCTGGACACATGAATTCAGGACGGTCGGAAAAGAGAAGTACCGCGTATAGGATAATCCTAAGTTTCCATTTGCGTCCTTTTTATAGACAGAGAATATTATTTTATCATTGCTCCCATCTACAACATTGTTTACTTTGATGGGACATTCTTCTTGTGTTCCTTCAAGGTCTGCACATAGCATACGTATGAAGCCTGTACCAGTCGTAACGTTCGGTAACGGGTTAACATAGGTATTATCCAATTTTGTATAAAGATATATATTCGTGCCGGCATTATGATTGTCATAATCATTCCTTAAGGATCCATATTGAAAAGGATATGGGAAAAATTTATACGGGTTATAGTTTGGATAGCAGATAATGCCGTCGTTGGAGTAGGAGTAGTCAAATCTTCCTCTTATGGCTATAACATCATCGCTGTCTGTGAAACCATATCCGTCTGAGAATTGGCCATAAGAAACTTTAAACTCGTTCAAGGCATTGGTGCCATAGAAGAACCTGAGCGGGTTCAGAGAAGAGCCATTAGCAGAGTAGCCAATCTGTGTCAGTACGGAAAAATTGTCCTGATTGGTGTATGTAAGTGTGTATTCGTTCTGTAGTGTATTATTGAAATAGCATTTGATATTTTGAAGTCTGTGGTATTCTGTGAGATCCATTCCGCTACGGTAGCTAATAATAGTGTCTGGGCGTGACGAAGTGTATTCGAAAGAAATATAGCATGAGGGACTATATGATATGCTATTGATATTATAGGTGTTATACAAAAAGGAATAATTGTAACTGATATTGTTACCTTTGTCGTCCGTTAGTTCAGTAAGTGGATATGTTAGTTGATTGTATGTGTTATAGGTATATCCGAAAGTTCCCTGGTAACCGTTCGGATAAAATACTTTGAAGTATTTCAGAATATGGTCAGTATAATACCCCGTGACCTTAATATGACCTGTTTCAGACTCATACTGTTTTTCTGTTGAACCAGAAGAAATGAAAATCAACCTTGTGCCACTTAGGTAAAAAGCATCATTTTCATCCATCTTTATGCCAGAAGTGGCATCATCGTAATAGATGCTTTTGTTGCCGCGAGTGATTGCTTGGAGTCCTCCTATAGACCAACCTACACCCAAAGTGCCGTTTCCTTGCTGACTGTTATATACAAGAGACAACTCTGGAGCAAAAACACCGTCTGGCTGATAAATATTAATAGGAACGGTGTAAGTTCTTGCTCCTGTCGGTGTAATACCAGACTCGAAATGAATCTCACCAACAGCCTTTGTTATATCAATTTGTGCATGGCTTTGATCATATCCGCTCCTAACAGGTTCAGGCTCTTCAACTGGTAGCTTTTCCGGATCGGCATGGAGTTTGACTAAGTCTGGATAAGTTGAACGAAAGATGGAGTCCGTATAAGCAAGGTATTCCTCGTAGGACATATTACCTATTGAGTCTGTCCTGACAGATTTGACGCTGTCATTCTCGGTCTGTGAGAAAATGCACAATGTGTTTAAGATTAACAACAAACATGTTGCAACAATGCTCAAAGATCTGTGTTTCATAGTTACTGAGTTTTATTTTTTAATTAATTTCCATGTATTTACTTTATTGTTGCTATCGATTCTTAGCACATAGACTCCATTAGGCAGCGCACTGATGTCAATGTCTGAGGGTGATGAGTTTATATCAAGGGAAACGTACAGTTTACCAGAACTGTCAAAGACTGATATATTGGCAGTACCTTGCATACCGAGAATCTCTATATGCAGCACATTAGTCTCTCTATTGGAGATCCTTACCTGTGCATCTTCATATAGACTGGATTTTGAAGAATCCATCGCATGTCGAGGTGACTGACGGTTATTGATAATGATTGTTCGTGACGTGCGGTTCCCCGCATCGTCATACGTGAAGTGTAGTGTGCTTTGCGCAAAGCACACTACAGGGGCTACTATCATAAGTAGCAACATCAAACGTTTTTTCATCATACTAACAATTTCTACAGTTCTATGTATCCCCAGAAGTACCAGTTGTCCATGACCAGGTCAATCTCATAGTCACCAGAGAGGGTAGAGGGCAGCACGACTTCAGTCGCGGCAGAAGTGACAACAGTAGAATAGAGCACCGTCTCATTCTCATCCTTTATATATAGGACATACTCAGGATGGTTGGTTGCGAACGTTAGGGTGTAATCGTTGATATACACCGTGGGAGGATTAATAGGAGACTTTGGCGGTTGGTGACCAATACTTGACGGGTCAAAGATACCACACTCAAATGTAATACTCTCTTGCGCATGCATAACTGAAAACGACATCAGTAAGGCTAATAATAATACTTCGATTCTTTTCATTTTAAATATGTTTTAGGGTTTCGCTGCAAAAGTAGATTTATATTTGTATAGTAACAAGAAAAATTTAAGATGAAATTTCACCTAAAATTTCACCTTGTCTATAAGTTTGATTATCAGTCTGATATATAATCCTTCGCTGTGTTTTTCCTACTTAGAAGTTTACGTCAATGCTTCAAATTATCCCATTTGTTAGCAGATTCCTTTTAATAATTTGTCAAATTCTTTGGGGGAACCGTCTAAACCGTAAAGTTTTTGTAACATTTCTGTACGAATATTGGAAATGTATGATGGTCCAACACCAAGCATGTCGCTAATGTTTTTGGGTTTAAAACCTGCACGTATCAATATACATGTCTTGTATTCCTTGTCATTCAACTGATAAAGATGGGTATTCATGAATTCGTGGAAGTTAGGAAATAAATCAAAAACCTGCTCTTGTAACATCTCCCATTCCTCGCTTGATGGCTCTTTTCCCATAACAGCAAACTGTTTGTAGATAAGAGGCTTTTTCGATAAAGAATTCAGGAAATCTTTTTGCTCATGAATGATCTGTTCCTTTTCTGTGATTAATTTGGAGTTTGCTACTTTGTTCGTCTCAAGCTTTATGATGTCTTGACGAGCCTGCCTTATTATCTTCAGACTTTGAACATATTTAAGTTCTAATTCCCTACGCCTACGGTTTATGTTGCTATAAAGAGTAATGCCTAAAAGCGTTATTAGTATGATGATTCCTATGCATATCCAGATGACTATCGCACGTTGTGACGCTTTTCTTTTTTCTTTAAATGCTATTTCCTGATGACGGGAATAGTCATACATTGCCTGCATACGCTCTACTTCTTCTGTTGTCATATGGGCATACATGGAGTCGTTCATGGCGTATGCATAGTGGTAATACTTGGCGGCAGAATCAGGAATGTGTCGTTGTACGTAAACCATGGCAAGACCAAGTGCACCACCATTCTGATTATTGAAGTCTTCGTTGTCTGTCAATTCCTTACGATACCAGTAACTGGCTGAATCTAGATTGTTCTCAGAATAATATAATAGTCCTTTTGTGTTGTAGTATGCTTCCCGGCCATGTTCTATCTCACCGTCTTGATTGAATAAGCCAGACCTAGATTCGTAAATAATCATATACTCTTTTGCCTTCTCGTAATTACCCATATTTATTAATAAACGAGTAATACTTCCTAATGCAATTGCCGCATCAGCAGAATAGCCATATTGCATATATAACCGAGAGACATTTTCAATTACATGGACTGCACTATCCGACATCGCAAGCATCTGGTAAGCCAGGCCCTGTTGCTCATAATTAATCAATGCTGCTAATGTGTCGTGCCCCATCCAAGCATATTTTTCTGCCTTCTGAAATTGGATTAGATGTTCTCTATATAGTAACTGACTATAAAAGATACTGCCCATTTGTGAGTGTACTCTACTCAGTTGTTTGAAGTCACAATTGTTACTCGTTGTATCGGCACATTCTATGGCTTTCTGGTAATAGTCAAGGGCCATGGGTGCTTCGCCCTGTTCGTGGTACGCACGACCTAAGAGGTAATGGGAAAGCATACGGTCATTGGGCTCGCCGTGATGATTGAAGTATTCCACGTAGGGTTGCACATCGCTGACGGTAAAGGGTTCATCGTTGCGATTGAGCTCGTTGATGCTATCGAGGCCCTGTCGCATGGCAGCATATTCCTGCCGGCTGGTACAACTGACAAGTACCAACAATGAAAGTACTATGTAGGAAAGTCTCTTCATCGAGTGCAAAGCTGCGATTGAGCGAGCGCAATGGAACTTGCTCCAATTGCCGAGCGTAAGCAGTTTCGCAGCGTTTTGTGCTGCAAAGGTACTTATTTCCCTTTACATTCCGATACTTTTTGCTAATTATTTTATAGACTCAGATAATTTGGGGACTCATGATCCACTTTTCGCTTTGTAAATTACTCCGTAACTGATTCATTATTGATGCTTCCAAACTATTAAGCGCCCGAGCCGTTCGGCTCGGGCGCTTAATAGTAGGATAGTGGGTGCTAAAGTGTCTTATTCCTTGATGTTGGGCTCTTCCAGTCCGATACCCTTCCTTTTGTCCACCACCTTCAGCAGCAGGCCCAGCAGCAGGGCTGCCACGCCGAGGGCTGCCAGCATGAGTAGCGGGGCGGTATAGTTGAGTTTGGTAGGGTCTTCAACGCCGGGGTTCGTCTGGTCGAGCACCTTGCCGATGAGCAGGGGGAAAAGCCACAGGCCAATGTTCTGAATCCAGAAAATGAGTGCGTAGGCCGAACCGATGACCTTGGCATCGACCAGCTTGGGCACGCTGGGCCACAGTGAGGCGGGTACCAGTGAGAACGATGCGCCGAGCACGAGGATGGTCAGGTAGGCAATGGCTACGCCACCGACGGCACTACCCTTGAAGAGGGGAAGTACGAAGGCAAACGTCAGGTGACAGCCAATGAGAAGCAGCGAGCCCAGCACGAGCATCGAAGCTGCCTTACCCTTATGATCGACATACGAGCCGAGGATGGGCGTGATGAGCACGGCCAACAGGGGGAATACGGCAAAGATGGCTTCGGCCGACTGGCGCATGAAACCCATGTAGCAATAAGTGACGAGGGCAACGATAGAGAGTCCTAAAAGACCGTATTTCATGGCATGCTTCTTCTGGAAATTGGAAGCGAAACCGGCAGCAGCCACCACGAGCATGATGATATACTGTACGATGGTGACTTGGTCGCCAGCCCAGAATGTGCCTTCTGCGGGAGCCGCCAGGTCGAGGTTACACTGCAGCATGTTGACGGCATACTTCTGGAAGGGGAAAATGGCCGAATAGTACAGCACACAAAGCAGAGCCACGAGCCAGAAACCGCTGGAGGTGAGAATCTGCCCGAGATCGCTGATGCGGAACGGATCGTCCTTCTCTTCTGCCTCACCGGTCTGTGCGTCGAGCTTACTGTCCATAACAAAATAGACAATGGTCATAATGAGGGCGATGCACATCAGTACCACACCAAAGGCTACTGAACGGCTGACGCTGATCTCACCACCCAGACGGGCAAAGTAAGGCGAGAAAATCATACATGTGGCTACACCCAGACGGGCCAGTGCCATCTCCGAACCCATAGCCAATGCCATCTCGCGGCCCTTGAACCACTTGACAATACCACGGCTGACGGTAATACCTGCCATCTCACAGCCACAACCGAAAATCATGAAGCCGCAGGCAGCAAACTTAGCTGAGGCGGGCATACCCTCATAGAAGGGACTGACGCCTAACTCGTCGAATACGGGGATGTAGTTGAGGTTTTCCGTGAACCATGCTTCCAGTCCGCTGCCCATGAAGGACTCGCTCACGGCATACCACTTGATGATGGCACCCACAAGCATGACGACGGCAGAGAGCACGGCGGTGAAGCGTACGCCCATCTTGTCGAGAATAATACCGGCAAAGATGAGGAAGAACGCGAAGACGTTAAGGAACACCTCGGAACCTTGCATGGTACCGAAGGCCAGCGAGTCCCATCCACGGGTTTCCTGCATGAGGTCCTTGATGGGTGAGAGGATGTCCATGAAGATGTAGCTGCAGAACATGGCGAGTGCCAAGAGCAGCAACGCGGTCCATCGCATGGCGGCGGAGTCGCGTAGCGTTTTTTGAATCTGTTGGTTCATTTTTTTCGTTATTACGTTATTACGTTATTACGTTATTTCGTTTTACGACTATTTCAGCCACCGGTCAAGCCAGTTGAAGTAGGTGCGCTGCCAGAGAATGCCGTTCTGGGGCTTCAGTACCCAGTGGTTCTCGTCGGGGAAGATGAGCAACTGGGCCTCGATGCCCTTCATTCGTGCGGCATTGAAGGCCGACATACCCTGTGTGGCATTGATGCGGTAGTCTTTCTCGCCGTGTATGCAAAGGATTGGTGTGTCCCACTTGTCAATGAACTGGTGGGGTGAGTTCTTATAGGTCTTGTCGGCATTGGCCGTGCGGTCGCCGTTCCAGTAGGCATCGTCATACTCCCAGTTTGAGAACCAGTTTTCCTCGGTCTCAGTGTACATGGCCTCCAGATTGAAAGCACCATCGTGGGCAATGAAGCACTTGAAACGCTTGTCGTGGTGACCAGCGAGGTAATAGACGCTGAAACCTCCGAACGATGCTCCTACGGCACCCATCTTGTCCTTGTCAACATATGGCAGGTTCTGGGCGGCATCGTCAATGGCCGTCAGATAGTCGGCCATGCACTGTCCTGTCCAGTCGCCGCTAATCTCCTCGCACCACTCAGAGCCAAAACCCGGCAGTCCGTGGCGGTTAGGTGCAACGATGACGTAGCCCTGCGAGGCCATGATCATGAAGTTCCAGCGGTAGCTCCAGAACTGGCTGACGGGGCTCTGCGGTCCGCCCTCGCAGAAGAGCAGGGTGGGGTACTTCTTGGTCTCGTCGAAGTTCGGCGGCAAGATGACCCAGTAGAGCATCTGCTTGCCGTCGGTGGTGCTGACCCAACGTTGTTGTACGGTAGGCTTGTTCAGCTGGTCGAGGATGTGTTTGTTCTCCTCTGTTATCTGCAAGACAACGGTCTTCTCCGGTTTCTTTGTGTTTGGAGTGACAATATAAAGGTCGGCAGGTGCCGTGTAGCAGTGGCGCTCCATGAGCAGTTGCTTGCCGTTGTTAAGCATCTGCAGCGAACCGAAGTCAGTCCATGTGTCGGTCAACTGTTTTACCTCGCCTTTATTGGTAATTGCATAGAGGTTTTCTGTAGCATGCCATACGCCGATGAAGTATATCATGGCATCCTTGTTGTCGCTCCAGCAGAAATCATCGACGTTCGAGTCGAACGACTCCGTCAGGAAGGCCTTTTCGCCTGTCTGCAGGTCATAGCAGCAGAGTCTTTGGCGGTCGCTTTCGTATCCGTCGCGTGCCATGGATAGCCATGCCACGTATTTGCCGTCGGGCGAGAACTTCGGGTTCTGGTCGTAGCCCGGCAGGTTCTTCAGGTTCTCGGTGGCGTTGACGGCCTGTGTCTTCAGCGTTTTGGTCGGGTCAACCTCGGGAGCTATGTAGTCTGCGGGCTTGCAGAGGTTGACAGTCTTACGCGTACCTATATTATATAAATAGATGTCTGAATCGGTAGAGATGCTGTAGGCCAGTCCTGTTTTCTTGCGACAGGTGTAGGCTATCTGCTTGGAGTCCGTGCTCCAGTCCAGCTGCTCGATGCCTCCGAAAGGTTCCATAGGGCACTCGAAGGGTTCTCCGTCGAGAATGTCAATCAATTGAGAATTGAGAATTTTGAATGGAGAATTCTGATTACTAACTTCACCAACGAACGGGTGCAATATTGACTCCACATAGTGGTCCCAGTGACGGTACATCAAGTCCGTCACCAGTCGGCCAGTAGCCTTCGGCAGGTCGCTGGGGTTCTCCTTGATGATGTCGTGGAAGGGAATGCTCTTCAGGATGATGACCTTCTGGCGGTCGGGTGAGAACTTGAAGCCCTCCACGTTACCATCCGTTTTTGAGAGTTGCTGACGGTCGGTACCGTCAGCCTTCATGCTCCATATCTCACCGCTGCTGAGGAAGGCGATGGTCTCGTTGTCCAGCCATGCAGGGTCAGTCTCGTTCTTGCTGCTGGCGGTCAGTAACTGCTTGTTGCTTCCGTCGGCGTTCATCGTGTAGAGCATGTGGTGGCTCTTGTTGTGCTTCACGCTATAGTAGCCCACCTGATACACCACCTTTTTCCCGTCAGGTGAGGCGGCATAACTGCTGATGCGTCCCATGGCCCACAGTGCCTCGGGTGTCATACGCCCGTCCTTGACGGTAATGTTCTGCTTTCCTATTTTCACGTCTTCTTGTGCTTGGGATATTAATGGGGTAAATAGGGCCAATACGGTCACTATGCCCAATAAGTTTTTCTTCATACGATATGTTTTTATATTTTTATTCAGTAGATTGCCTTCTTTCGGGGAGGTTTCTTTGCATGCAAAGCGGCAGATCCGGGCAGGTGGGGGCTTTACTTTTTCCTCACCGGTTCGCAGGTCAGACCGCAGCCTAATTTCTTAAACGTCTTACGATCTACCTCAGAGAGCATCACCGTGGAGTGAACCTGACAGTCGCGTAGCTTGGGTAACTGCTCCAAGGCAAGGCGACAGCGCTCGTCACCCTCGCTGAGCACGGAGAGGGCCACCAGCACCTCGTCGGTATGCAGACGTGGGTTCCTGGCTCCTAAGTATTCGGTCTTTGTCTTCTGTACCGGTTCGATGAGGCTTTGCGGAATGAGTTTTGCCTCGTGGTCAATGCCAGCCAAGTGCTTAGTGGCATTCAGCAGCAGGGCAGCGCTGCAACCCAACAGGGGCGACGACTTGGCGGTGATGATGGTGCCGTCCTCCAGTTCGATGGCGGCTGACGTGTGTCCGCTTCGCTCCTGCTTGTCCTGTGCTGCCACGGTGACGCGACGGTAGGCGGTGGTAATCTTTGCCTGGTTGAAGAGCAACAGTATCTTGTTGATTTCGTTTTCGCTGTCTATGCCGTCGGCCAGTTTGTTGGTGGCGTCGTAGTAGCGGCGGATAATCTCCTCGCGGCTGGCGTTGCAGCACACCTCATCGTCCGATATGCAGAAACCCACCATGTTGACGCCCATGTCCGTAGGCGACTTATAAGGATTCTCTCCGTAGATGCCCTCGAACAGGGCATTCAGCACGGGGAATATCTCGATGTCGCGGTTATAGTTGATGGCAATCTTGTCGTACGCCTCCAGGTGGAACGGGTCAATCATGTTCACGTCGTTCAGGTCGGCGGTAGCCGCCTCGTAGGCAATGTTCACGGGGTGCTTCAGGGGCAGGTTCCACACGGGGAATGTCTCAAACTTTGCGTAGCCGGCACGAATGCCGCGCTTGTTCTCGTTGTAAAGTTGGCTAAGGCATACTGCCATCTTGCCGGAACCGGGTCCTGGAGCTGTCACGATGACCAGCTCGCGGGTGGTTTCCACGTAGTCGTTCTTTCCGAATCCGTTGTCCGATGCGATGAGCTCCACGTTATGCGGATAGCCGTCAATCAGGTAGTGGAAATACGACTTGATACCCATACGCTCCAAACGGTGACGGAACTGGTCGGCAGCCCGTTGTCCGTCGTAATGGGTGATAACCACACTGCCCACCATGAAGTCACGGCTCATGAACTCGTCGCGCAGTCGCAGCACGTCCTCGTCGTAAGTGATGCCAAGGTCGGCACGAACCTTATTCTTCTCGATGTCGTCGGCGCTTACCACAATGACAATTTCAATGCTGTCGCGCAGCTGTGCCAGCATGCGAAGCTTGGAATCGGGCTTGAAACCTGGCAGTACGCGTGCGGCATGGTGGTCGTCAAACAGTTTTCCGCCCAGCTCCATGTATAGTTTCCCGTCAAACTGTGCAATCCTCTCGCGGATGTGCTCTGACTGTATCTTCAGATACTTGTCGTTATCGAAACCAATCTTCATGTCTGCTTATTTTTTATATCCGTTCTCACGTTGCTTCTTCAACTCGTCAGCTTGGCGCTGCATGGCTTCCAGTCGTGCTGCCAGCCCGCTCTGCTTCTTGGGGTTGTTCTTGTTCTCTTGATAGCGGGCTTCCAGAATGGCAAGCAGCTTCTCGTCGTTCGTCGTCTTGCGGAGCGTCCACATGATGGCAGCGCTGAAGAAGAGCGATACGAAGTAGTAGAAGTTCAGACCGCTGGAGTAGTCATTGAACATGAAGAAGAACATGATCGGCATGAGGTACATCATCCATTGCATCATCTTCATCTGCTCAGCCTGCTGACCAACCATCTGGTCACGCTGCTGGCGCATGGACATGTAGGAGTAGGCGAGGTTGGCCACGCAGAACAGGATACATGTCAGCGAGAGGTGGTCGCCGATGCCCCAGATGTGACTGCTCCACTCCAGGATGGGGTCGTAGGTCGATAGGTCCTCAATCCAGAGGAACGACTGTCCGCGCAGCTGGATGGCGTTCGGCACGAAGTTGAACATGGCAATCCAGATGGGCATCTGTATCAGCATGGGCAGACAGCCTGACAGCGGGCTCACGCCGTAGCGGGAGTACATCTCCATCATCTTCTGCTGTTTCTTCATGGCGTCCTCGGGTTTGTCGTACTCCTTGGTCAGCGCATCGAGTTTCGGTTTCAGCACGCGCATCTTGGCGCTCGACATATAGCTTTTCTTCACCAGCGGGTAGGTGATGCCCTTCAGCAGCAGGGTGATGAGAATGAGCACGATGCCCATGGGCAGTCCCCAGCTGGTGAGCCAGTCGAAGACGTAGATGGTGAAGAAGCGGTTGATGTATCGGAACAGCGGCCATCCCAGATACACCAGCTGCTGCATGTCAAGCTCCTTGCCGAACTTGCTCTTGTCCTCAATGTGCTGCAGCAGGCGGTAGTTATTGGGGCCGATGTACATCTCAAATTCCGATGCCTGCTTGCCGGTGGGGTCGAAAGCAGTCTTCAGCTTGGCCTTGTAGTTCTTCAGGTAGCCGGTTTCTTTCTCCTGCGGTATGCTGGTCAGCAGGGCGTCGGCAGCGAAGTTGTCCTTCGAGATGAGCACCACCGAGAAGAACTGGTTCTTGAAGGCTACCCAGTCGAGCGGTTCCTCAATCTTCTCGTCTTCCTTGGCCGATGTCTCGCTTAGGTAGTCTGTGCCGCCGTCTGCCTCTTTGTAGGTCAGCGTGGCATAGCGGTTCTCAAACGTAAAGCCTTTCTCCTGCTGGCGTGCTCTGCCGTCCCACTCCAGGTCCATCTGTGTGTAGTTGGGGGCAAACATGTTGCTCAGTCCTTCGCTGCGTACCGTCATGGAGAGCAGGTAGTCCTCGTTCAGCCGGTAGTCGATGACAAGCTTTCCCCCGTTGGCAGCGGGCAGCGTCATGGTGACGGTAGAGTCGCTGACGTTCGACGGCGTGAAAAACATCTCCTTCGTGACAATGTTGTCCTGCTTGCCGGCCAGCATGAAGTTCATGCAGTAGTCATCGCCCTCGAAGAGCGTCAGGTCCTGGGTGTCGAGCGAAGTGTCATACTTGCCTTCAGCGTTCTTGTGGTGACCTGTGAAGTCCTTGATGACGGCCTTGCTGATGGTTCCGCCCTTGGTCGAGAAGGTCAGTTCCAACTTCTCGTTCTTCAGTACGATGTTCTGGTTCTCGCCGTTCAGCGCTGCGTGGAACACGTTGGTGGTGTCACCTTTGGCAGCTGCCTCGGCCTCGGCCTTACGGTTCTGTTCTGCTAATTTCTTGTCTTGTTCGGCTTTCATGCGTTTGGCGTACTCAATGGAGTCCTTTCTCATTTGTTCCTCCATTTGTTCTGCCGATGGCTGATTATACCAGCTGAAGGCAATGAGCACAATGGCTATCAGCGTAAAGCCGATGATGTTGTTCTTGTTCATATTGTTGATATTGTTGATTTCTTAATTGATGTGCATAACAAGGTGCAAAGGTACGAATAAGTGAGCGGAATGCAAAATAAAACTTGAAGTTTTTTATTTTCATTCCCGAACGAGAGTGCTTTCGACGAAGTCAAAGGTACGAAATATTTATGAATAATGAATATGAATTATATTTTTTTTGTACCTTTGCAAGCAGAAATAATCAAAACCAAAAGAAAAATGAAACACAGTTATGCTTTAACTTTTTTATTAATGTTGCTGTTCTGCAGTGTGGGTGCGACAGCACAGCGGCGCGTTGGACTGCGTGACACATCTGCGGTGGTGCAGCGCTACATGGACTCCCTCCAAGTCTATAAGTCACGACTCGACTCCATGAGCAAGGAGAACGAAGCCCTCAGAAAAGAAAACTTTGACGGTCGTTATTATCGGCTCTTCGTGCCAACTACATTCTATCACTCTGTTGCTAATAAGCAGTTGTCACTCAGTTCGTTGGGTTATAATGATCAAGTAGTGAATGCAGTTGACAGCACTCTTATGGTCATCTACCTGAAACGTCCCGACTTGCTGGTCAACAGCGAGAACCGGCTGAAGGCTGTGGGCTCTATTCGTAATGATGTCGATGTGCAGCAGACACAGCAGATAGAGTTGGCTGAACAGGTGGCTCCCGTACCTGAGGAAACGCCCGTGGCGCCTGCCGATGAGGGCATCATGATAAAGAAACCCAACTTCTGGACCTTCAAGGGCGACTACTTCCTGCAGTTCCTGCAGAACTACATCACCAGCAACTGGCACAAGGGCGGCGAGAGCAACTACTCCATGCTGGCCAGCCTGACCCTTGAAGCCAACTACAACAACAAGCAGAAGGTAAAGTGGGACAACAAACTGGAGATGAAACTCGGCTTCCAGACCTCGCGCAGCGACACCGTCCATAAGTTCAAGGCAAACAACGACCAGCTCCGACTGACCAGCAAACTCGGACTCCAGGCTCATAAACGATGGTACTACACCCTGCAGGTGCTGGCTTACACGCAGTTTACAAAGGGTTTGAAGAGTAACGACCCCTTTGTCTATTCCGATTTCTTCTCGCCCTTCGACCTGAACGTCAGCCTCGGTATGGACTATGCCGTGGAGTCCAAGAACAAACGCCTTACGGGTCACATCAACCTCTCGCCAGCCTCTTACAACTTCCGTTATGTTGACCGTCTCGGACTCTCCACCCGTCTCGGACTGAAGGAGAACCACCATGCCCTGCACGATGTCGGTTCGTCAATGACCGTTGATTTGGCGTGGAAGATGTCCGACCAGATTACCTGGAAGACTCGTCTCTACGGCTATACCTCTTATAAGCGTGCGCTGCTGGAGTGGGAGAACACGCTGGAAATGAAGGTCAGCAAGTTCATCACCACCAACATCTACGTCTATCCGCGTTTCGATGACAACGTCTCACGCGACAGCGACCTGGGCTACTGGCAGTTCATGGAGTACTGCTCTTTAGGTTTTGCGTATAATTTCTGATTTTTTTATTGCAAATATCTTGCTTTTTCGTTAGAAATTGTTTACCTTTGCAGTACGTATCGCAAACTATTGTAAATACGGCAGTTACAAAAGGAACCAGCTCTTAATAGGTTTTCGGCGTTCGGTCAAATACATTTCAGCGCCCGCCGCAAAGTATTTCGGCGGGCGCTGAAATACTTTGCGGCGGGCGCTGAATTCCAGTAACCCCGTACCTCTCTCCCTCTTTCCCCGTACCTCTCTCCCCTTTACCCCGGCAGTTTCTCCCTGACACTCGGCACCTCTCCCTGGAGAAGTGCCGTAAAGCATCGCACTATTGAGTAGAAAAAGAGAGCCCGGGCCATCGGCCCGGGCTCTATCTTTTTTATATCTCTTATTACTTCGCTTCGGTCATGTCACCCTCGATGTAGAGGCGTGTCATTTCCGCTTTGCCGTTGGTACGTACGGTAATGGACTTCTTGAAGTGACCGGGGAACTTTCCGGCGCCGTTGTACGTCACCTTGATCTGACCGCTCTCGCCCGGCTTAACAGGGTCTTTCGTGTATTCGGGAACCGTGCAGCCACAGCTGGCAACGGCCTGGTTGATAATCAGCGGCTGGTCACCGGTATTCGTGAAAGTGAATACGCACGTTAACTTGGACTCATTCTCGGAGAATGATCCGAAGTTATGCGTCAGTTTGTCGAACTTGATTTCAGCCTGGGCTGATGCAAATGAGATGCCGCAAACCAGCAGCAATGACATGAGTAAAAGCTTCTTCATCTTCTCTATTTTTTTATGTTTATTTGCTTTTTTGACGTATATTGCTCGCAAAAGTAAATTATTTTTCTTATATATAAACACATAAGCCCGTGTTTTTCAAATTATTTAATAATTCGAAACATTAATATTTCATAATTCGTCACCCTTTTCTCGTAATTATTAACTACCTTTGCAGCCGCATAAAGAATGACTTGCATGAGAAATAAGAGTTTACTGCTTTCCCTTGTACTCCTGATGCTGACGTTGGCAACACAGGTGTTGGCATACGACTTCAAGAGTGGGGAGCTCTACTATACCATTGTTTCCCAGCGCGACAAGACGGTCGAGGTGGCTTACGGCAAGACGACCTATTCCAACCGTGTGGTGGTGCCGGCCCGCGTGAAGTATCAGAACAAACTGTGGGAAGTCATCGGACTGGGTACTGACGCGTTCTACGGTTCCAACAAGTTGACGGAACTGGTGCTGCCCGAGGGCATGAAGTACATTGCCGGTGGAGCACTCGATTACTGTTCGAGCCTGACGAAGCTGACGCTGCCCGAGGGCATCACGTTGAGAAGCTATGCGTTGCGCCATGCAGGACTTGTGTATCTCCGGGTGCCAGGCACGGCACGCCAGTTGGCCGACTACCACGGACAGCTGTCTAACCTGCAGTGGCTGACCGCTGTCGAACTGGCTGAGGGCGTAGAGACCATACCCGTGGGAGCCTTTCAGTTTGACTCGAAGCTGGAGCGGGTGAAGCTGCCCAGCACCCTGCGTCGCATCGGCAAGCATGCCTTTGTGGGCTGCGACTCGCTGAAAGTGCTTGACATCCCTTCCAGCGTAGAGACCATGGGACGTGTGGTGGATTTCGGCGAGTGTGCCCTGCGTGAGATACATGTCCACTGGACCATGCCCATCCGTATTGCTCCCGGCACGTTTCCGAGGGAGACCTACTTGAATGCCGTGCTCTATGTTCCTAAGAACACCAAAGTGTGGTACCGTCAGACGGTAGGGTGGAGGAACTTCAAGTATATCGTTGAAGTGGAGTAGTGGTTTACGGGTTTACAGAAAAAAGAGGACTCAGAACAGATAACATTAATATATATATGTATAGAAGTAAAACATGTGGTGAGCTTCGGCTCGCTGATGCCGGCAGCGTGGTAACACTGGCCGGATGGGTACAGCGTTCGCGTAAGATGGGCGGTATGACGTTCGTTGATTTGCGCGACCGTTATGGTATAACACAGTTGGTATTCAATGAGGCAAAGGATGCGGCGCTTTGCGAACAGGCAAACAAGCTGGGGCGTGAGTGGTGCATTCAGGTGAAGGGTACGGTCAATGAGCGTGAGAGCAAGAACAAGAACCTGCCGACAGGCGAGGTGGAGGTGATTGCCTCGGAACTGAACGTGCTCAGCGAGAGCCTGACACCGCCGTTCATCATTGAGGACAATACCGACGGTGGTGACGACCTGCGCATGAAGTTCCGCTATCTGGACTTGCGCCGTAACTGCGTGCGTAAGAACCTCGAACTGCGTCACCGCATGACCATCCTCATTCGTAATTTCCTCGACAACCTGAACTTCATCGAGGTGGAAACGCCTATCCTGATTGGTTCGACACCTGAGGGTGCCCGAGACTTTGTCGTGCCTTCACGCATGAACCCGGGACAGTTCTATGCCCTGCCGCAGAGTCCGCAGACGCTGAAGCAGCTGCTGATGGTTTCAGGCTTTGACCGTTACTTCCAGATTGCCAAGTGCTTCCGCGACGAGGACCTGCGTGCCGACCGTCAGCCGGAGTTCACGCAGATTGACTGTGAGATGTCGTTTGCCGACCAGGAGGATGTGCTGGAGATATTTGAGGACCTGGCGCGTCACCTGTTCAAGGAGGTGCGTGGCGTGGAACTGCCTAAGCTGCAGCGCATGACGTGGCATGAGGCTATGCGCCGTTTCGGTAGCGACAAACCCGACCTGCGCTTCGGCATGGAGTTTGTGGAACTGATGGATGTGTTGAAAGGCACGGGCACGTTCCCCGTATTCAACGAGGCTGCATACATCGGCGGTATCGTGGTGCCCGGCTGTGCTGATTACACCCGCAAGCAGCTTGACCAGCTGACCGACTTCGTGAAGCGTCCACAGGTGGGTGCCAAGGGACTCGTCTATGTGAAGTTCAACAGCGACGGCACGGTGAAGAGTAGCATCGACAAGTTCTACGAGCCTGAGGTGTGGGCCAAGCTGAAGGAGGTGACAGGTGCCAACGACGGCGACCTCGTGCTGATTCTCAGCGGCGACAAGGCCAACAAGACACGTACACAGCTCTGTACCTTACGCCTGGAGATGGGCGAGCGCCTCGGCCTTCGCGACAAGGACAAGTTCGAGTGCCTGTGGATTGTTGATTTCCCGCTCTTCGAGTGGAGCGACGAGGAACAGCGCCTGATGGCTACCCACCATCCGTTCACCCTGCCGAATCCCGACGATATTCCGCTGCTTGACACCGCTCCCGAGAAGGTACGTGCCGTGGCCTACGACTTCGTCTGCAATGGTATTGAAGTGGGTGGCGGTTCACTGCGTATCCACGACGGAAAGTTGCAGGAAAAGATGTTCGAGATAC
>JAEEGH010011511.1_pt1 | contig 20049 bp, 4 predicted proteins | sample 9134181 | NCBI WGS metagenome assembly JAEEGH01 (sample SAMN16246544, study PRJNA631951) | gut metagenome | biome: gut microbiome; feature: rumen; material: DP-attached | host: Bos | place: Iran: Karaj | collected 2018-10 | reverse complement strand
TCCGACGATTCCCGATGGTTTAGGCAATGCCACCAACGGTGTTCCCGACCTGTCGAGCCCGGGCATTGAGCTGGGTACATCCGTGAACCTTGAGTGGGAAGAGGGTCTGGAACTGACTCCAAGTATTTAATCCTATCCTATATATAATAAGGTATAAGAAAATAGTGAAACGGATGCTCATCATCGCAGGAATGGCGGCAGTGACTTTGACTGGCTGTCAGCAGCAGGACGAGGTGACGGAGACCCCGACAACGGAGCCTTCATACGTCCTTGCTGATCTGGCCCTGTCGCTGCCGCCATCGTCCTCCGGTACACGCCTTGATCCAGGCGTGACCAGCGGGGGTGATGCCAGTAGTTTCCGTGGCATCAGCAAGCTGAGCATCATTCCTTTCACAAAGCGCGGGAAGATTACTAAAAGCGATCAACCATCGATTATAGAAATCAGTGATGAAGTATCGTCTTTTACCAAAATTAATGATCATGAGAGGTACCGCTATTACGAGAAGGTATTCTTAAATCATGGCGTGGCTTCCTTTCTGACATACGGAAAGGGGACCAAAAAAGTAAAGCCTGATGACCCCGATGACGATAACAAAGTCTTCTATGGCTCACTGATACCGAAGGTGGCAGGTGTGGAGATGACTATTCCTAATAGGTTGGCAGTGACAGCTGGTGACCTGAGCTTTGAACTGGAGACCATCTATAATGATAGAGGCGAAGACGGAAACCTGAAAATACCAGCAGAGGCCCAGGCAATTGCGGACTATCTGACATATATAGCCAATACAAAGGTAACTGTAAATGTAAATGAAACTGAAACTGAATACAAGTGGAGTAGCAAACAAATAAATGAAACCTTGATGGGACTTTATAGTAGTTTTATCAGTTTTCAGGGATCTGGTAAATATGGAGTCATCGCTGGTTCCGCTGCGAATGTAAAAGCTTATGTGAATGAATTATACCAGAAACTCCAAAATCTCATAAACACGGATCAGAATTTTGGCGAGGGGTCAACATCGCGAACTATTGCTGAAGCAATCCAGTCGAGAATTGTTGGCACAGGTTTTATTTCTGATTATAGTGGGTTTAACCTGAACGTTAATTCAGATAACAAGGTCACCAGCCTTGGCTCTGACACCTATGACAAGTATCCCTCAAGCAGGCACCTTCCCGACGGTGCTGCAGTGCTGCAATGGGGAAAGATAACTGATACGACCTACGGCTTCATACCACAGATTCAGACTACGAATACGGCTAATGTCAGCTCGATGAACCGCTATACTTATCCGGCAGAACTCTACTATTATGGAAATAGCCTGATCAAGACCTCTAACGACGAGGTGCCAGTTTCTAAGTATAGTGGAACGAGTGAAATGAGTATTACGACATGGAAGGATGTGGTAGATAAACTCTACACGTCGGGCTCTGTTGTCTCATCTAATACGAAAGCGGTAGCCATCGTGGATCCCATGCAGTATGCCATAGCCCGTCTGCAGGGCACTGTTTTGGCCACAAGTAGTAGTCTGAATGATGCTGAAGATACCCCTGTGAGTCTGACGAATAATTCCTTCCCGATCACTGGTCTGATTGTCAGCGGACAGTACCCTGTGAATTTCGACTTTACCCCGAAGCTCGATGGCGCATCGGAAGACAATGAACACTTTGTCTATGATAGTTATTTGGGCAGCAATCCATTATATTTGACAGCTTCACAGACATCGCCCTTCTACACTTTGGTCATGCAGACCCATGACTTAGAGGATGTGACAGTGATTCTGGAGTTAGTGAATAACAGCGGAACGGACTTCAAAGGTGAGAATGGCATTGTCTATAGCGGCACGAAGTTCTATTTGGCAGGTAAGGTGGAACTCTCTAACGGTGATGCTACTGCCGTAGTTGAGAGTGAGCGGGACGATGTGAAGAGTCGCGTCTTCACACAAGACCATACGACTGTCATCAGTATGAAGGTCAGTTCTTTGGCGAAAGCCTACAATGTCATGCCAAACATTCAGAGCGGACGACTGGAAGTGGGTGTTGAGATCAATCTGCAATGGGAGCAGGCAACGCCAAAAACGATTGTATTTGAAGAGTAAGATGAGAAAAGAATATAGACATATGGCCCTTTGGCTGAGCAGCATGCTGATGTTGCTTTGTACGGCCTGTGGCGGCAGTGACAGTGAACCTGCCGGCGGTGGAACCAACAACAAGCCAACGACCCATCAACTTCAGATCAATATCTTTATGCCGGAGCATCCTGTGGTGACGCGTTCCGAACCAGTGCTCGTCAATTCCAAAGCCGATGAGAACGTGAACAGCATGGATGTCTGGGTGGTCGTCAGTCAAGCAACAACACATTTCACTGCAGGAAAAGTGGTGGGTCACCTGTCCTTGGATATTGCTAATCCGTCATCGTTCGAGGGAGGAATCTATCAGATGTCGGTGAACGAGGACTTTGTAAAGGAGCTGCCTAAGGTGAACGTCTATGTCACGGCTAATGTAAAACCCTCAAATACAGGAATCACTTTGACAGCAAGCTCTTCTGATAATGCTTCTGTAAATACCACGTTAAGTGATGCCACGTTAAGTGGAGGCTACTTCGGACTGACGCCATCCTTGACCACCCAAGTGCCAATAGAAGGTCTGCCCATGTCGGGTGTGTTGAAAGATCAGGTGATTAATGATGCCAGTACACCGTTGCTGAAGGTAACCACGCCAGTGAAAGTGGTGCGTGCTGTCTCCAAGATACGCTTTATCTTCAGCCGATCAGACACAGGCGAAACAGATCAATTGCATATTAACAGTATATCTCTTGATGCGGGTATGATTCCTGAAGAAGAGTCTCTGTTCCTCGATGGACCGTATGATTATACAACAAAACGCTCCCATATCAAAGAAGGCACTACTTATTTGCCAGCTGAGGAAACCACCTTGGCAGATGAACTTGAGTCTATCATCATTCCCGCCAGCACTTATCCTGCCAGATTTGCCTACGACCCGGAGAACCCAGATCAGCTGAAGGGGCAGGATTACGAGGACCTGATAGACAGAGGGCTTCAAGGTGTTGATAACAACAACAATCCCGAGCTGGTGGAGTTACAGCGCTACTATCTCCGGGAGTCGGACAAGAAATTGAAAGGAAAGATATATTATACCATCGGAAATGGTGAAGAAGGTTGGCCGAAATATACTGAGTTCGAGATGACTTCTGATGGCGATTTCACCCGCAATCATACGTGGATTGTCTATGGCTATTTCACGGGTAAAGAAACGCTGACAATCAGTAGTATTGATGTGACCGAATGGGACCAGAAAAATACAGGTCATGATATATATAATTGGTAAACAGGAAAGGAAAAGATATGAATATCTATAGGAACATATATACAAGTATGCTGGCAGCACTTCAGATAGGGTGGGGCTGTCTGTTCATTGGGTGTACAGGCTCAGATACAAATGAATCTCCAGGAGAGCCTTTGCGTATAGTGGGAATGACTCGTTCTGGCGACGAAACAAATGTTTCTGATCCTATGTCTGTTAAATTGTTCCTCGATGATGGAAATACAACTCCAATTCCAAGTGATATTGTGACCTATCCTGCATCCACTACGACATCGCTGAGGGTGAAACCAGGAAATGACTATCATGTATTCGGGTTCTTGCCATCGAATGCCAATGCCCTTTCTGATGGCACAAATGGTGTGTCTAATGTCACAGTCAATAGCAACACGAAGATAGCGACGTTGACCATCGATAGTCTGGCACCATTTTCAACCAGTGATGTCTGTGTGGTCATTGGCGTGAAGGGTAAACTTGCTCCAAATGAAAAAGTGGTGGCTGGCTCCTTCAAATACCATGCACCCGAAAATACGGAAGAAGGCTTTGGTGTGTCGTTGTTGGTAGATCACCTCTTTGCGGCGATGGCATTCAGTTATAAAGTCGATGCCACCTATGATGCCATCCGTACCATCAAACTGAAGAAAGTGGTGATGAAGAGCACAAGTGCCAAAAAGGTAAAAGCAGAGATCACCCTGCAGATGAATGATGGTGGGACGAATCCGATAACGAATGTTGTTTTCACACCTTCTGAAACTGCAGCCCAAAAGGAAATTGTTCTGTATCAGTCTGAAGATGAAGCAGGTACGGCACTAAATGTGACAACACCCATAGAGTTCACAGGCTTTTATGGTGCGGGTATCTCGTCATTAGGTTCAACGCTTTCGATAGAAAGTACCTATGATATTTATGACAAGGACGACAATTTGATCGACGAAAATCGTAAGGCAGTCAATAACTTGGCAACAGTGCTTTCAGAAATTACGAGGGGCAAAAAAGTAAAATTGAATATGAAGGTCATCCCCACCTATTTATATGTATTGTCGGATAGTGACGCGGAATTTGTCCAAGTTATTGAGTAAAGACTGTAAATGAAGAAAAGAAGACCATGACGTTGAAAAGGACATATCAGTTATTCCCATCGAACAGCATCCGATTGCTGTTCCTGATACTTTTTTTGCTGACAGTTAAGCAGTTGCATGCACAGATCCAGATTGGTGGTAGTATCTATGGCGGTGGTAATGCTGGAGCCACAGGTGGAAGTTCAAAGGTTACCGTGTATGAAGGCAATCTTCATGCTGTGTTTGCCGGCGCCCGTATGGCTGACGTTGGTGGTAGTGCTTTCGTCCACATTGATGGTGAACATGCCTCTGACTATATCCTTATCGATTACGTCTATGGCGGTAACGATATCGCTGGAACTATAGGTACGTCAGAGAATCTTCCTTTGAAAACAGAAACTTCTGATGGTTTGACCGAAGTAGGCACTGAAGCCGGAAAGAATGATATCGATAACAGCTGGAATGCCTTTGTGCGCATCTCACCAATCACTGTTAACTATACTCAAGCAGAGATTGATGCTGCACAAGAGGGTGATGATGCGTATGGTAAAACAACCAGCGACACTAAAAATAAGGTACCTATCTATATTGGACAGCTCTTCGGTGGCGGTAATGGCTACTATGACTATGATACTTCTGGCGAAGGGACGGTTGTTAAAAATAAAGGTACGGACGATGTGGTGGCTTCCAGCCCGAATGTGTTGTCATCACCGGAACTCCGTAGAGCCTATTTGGAAATCCTTGGCGGTTCTATCGTCTATGCCTATGGTGGTGGTAACAATGCCACTATCACGGAAAAAACTGTGATTTGTGTGGACAACCCCAGCAAGGTGGTTAACAGCATTAAGGATACCAGAATCACGTCAGTGAATGGGGGTGAACAGCTTACTGATGCCCGTTTCAAACTGATGAGAATCAATACCGGCTTTTCCTATCCCAGCAGTGACGAATTCCAGATTGGGCGCTTCTTTGGAGGAAACAACAAAGCCGAGATGGCCATCCGTCCGACTTGGAACTTAAAACGCGGCCTGATTCGTAACCTCTACAGTGGTGGTAATCAGGGAGCCATGACTTATCCGAAAGGTATCCTCCTTGTGCTTGACTCTCCGAATCTCAAAGTGGACAATGTCTATGGCGGCTGTCGTATGGCTGACGTGAATCCTGCCAAGCATGCGATTGAGGAGGAGATCATCGGTGGTGTAACATTCCCTGCGGGTTATGCAGCCCGCTTGCTGGTTAATGCTGGTGATATAAATAATGTATATGGTGGCAATGATGTCACAGGCAACGTCTATGGTGGTAATGCCGTAGGTATTCACTGTAGTATCAAGGGTAATGTCTATGGTGGCGGTAACGGTTCATATCCCTATACCGATAAGGCCGTATATAAGAACCACGACATATATAGTGACATCTATTATGATCCAGGTACCAATTCCACGATGGCGCTGAATGCCTTCCGTCCCAATGCCGAGTCGGTATCCATCCGTGTGGTAGGAACAGATGCCAACCATCCTACCGTTATTGGCGGTGCCATCTACTGTGGGGGAAATAGTGCCACCCTGCATGCCGATGACCCCACTAAAGCAGCAGAGTTGAAGATTGGCTCTTATGTGATTGCTGACAAGGTGTTCTTGGGCAACAATGGTGAAAACATGGTGACAAACGACATCCTGACCACTATGAAAACTGTCAACAGCATTGATTTGACCGATGGAGACAATTTTAAAGCTTATATGGATGCGGTGGCCATGGATGTAAAACCACGTGTCGTCTTCGACGATAATTATGAGGCATACTCTACTAAGTTTGGATCATTTTACTGTGGTGGTAATGTGGGTAGTATGAAGCTGAACGGTGCCGTGACTATTAATTTCAATGATAAGGTGATTGTCTTTGAAAAGTTGGTGGGTGGTAGTAACGATGCTAATGTCTCTGCAACAACTTATAATGCTGAATATCTGGGTGGTTTATTAGGTGATCCCGCCCCTGTTCCTGAAGGTTCTCCTGCAGGAACTATCGGCAACAAGCTGATACTTAACTTCGGTGGCCTGAAGATTCAGCCCATGCGCTGGAAGGTTCAAAGAGATGAAAATAAAGACATCGTGAAAGACGAAGATGGCAACGTTATTTACATTCGCGATAAATATGGCAACCGTATATTGGAATGGAATACCATCAGTGCCGAGACTGGAAAGGATGTAGACCCAGTTACGGATAATTCTGCATTCGATGCTACTAAAGACCTTGACCGTCGTCTGAAAGGTGGTAATATCTATGGTGGTTGTTATAACAGCGGCCATGTGAATGGTAATGTCATCATCAACCTCAATGCTTCTATTGTTGATCGCAAGGGTGAGTTTGCCATCTTCGACAAGGTGGAGGAGAATGAGGGAGAAGCTATTCTTTATGGCAATGAAAGTTATAATATTCTTGAGCGCCGTTCAGGAGTTATCCTCGACGAGCAGGGTATGGACGTGCTCGGTAAGGCACTCAACGTGTTTGGCGGTGGCTATGGTGCAGAATCAGAGATTTGGGGCTCTACGACGATTAACCTCAATGCTGGCTATACCTTCCAGATCTTTGGTGGTGGAGAAAAAGGCGCCATTGGTAAGAAAAACGATGAGGACCAATATGAATATGATCCGAAATACAGCTGCTATGTTAACATGAAAGGCTCAAGTGAGGGCGTCTATAGAGGGCATGTGGACGACAGCGACGATATGGCGGAGGCAGAGTTTATCTATGGCGGCTCCTTCGAGGCTCCCATTGCCGGTAATACCGTCATCAATCTGGGTAACGGACGTATCTTCAACTCGTTCGCAGGAAGTTGTAATGCCGACATCTTAGGGCATACAGAGACTTACGTTGGCCGTAGTGGCGTGGATGCCAATGGGAAGGATGTACTGGGATTCCCCTGGGTTCGCGACCACGTCTATGGCGGTAATGATCTCGGTGGACAAATCAAGGGTAGTAAGAGCTTCATCGATCGCGTCGATGTAGAAGGGCTGGTACACAATCCTGAGAATGCTGCCAATGCAGAAGTCGCCAATGCTTCTGCTTATATGGAATATATCCAGGGACGTGTGGACTATATCTTTGGCGGCTGCTATGGTGACTACGATTATACATCGGAATACTTTAAAGACTACACTTATACTGGCTCTGGCAAATCAAAGGACGGTTTCACCAAGCCCCGTCTAGACAATGCTTTTGTTAACTTCCGTCCCAATACCCATGCCAGAAATGCCGTAACGAGAATTTTCGGTGCTGGCCAGGGCAAGTTAAGGGGTATCGGTGTGGATAGTATGCAGAATCGCAGCTATGTCTTGGTAGAGATACCTCAGACCATCATGAAATTCCAGAATGTGGAAGTGTTTGGTGCTGGTGCCAACTGTGGTCTTGGCATGGGAGTGAAACAAACCGCAGACGAAACTCCTGACGGGAAATCTATAGCAGAAAATCCTGATAATGCCTCAGCTATCATTGATCTGGCGCGCGGTCAGATTAATGCAGCCTATGGTGGCAGCTTCAAGGAAGGTATCACGCGCCGTACAGTGGTCAATGTTCCTAATGGCTCCACTATCAGTCTGAACAACATCTTCGGTGGCGCATTTGGTGCTGATCCCATGTATCCTTGCGATGTGTATGAGGCACAGGTGAACTATCATAGCGAGGGTGCCCGCGTAAAGACTATTTATGGCGGTAACAATTCTGCCGACCGTACGCTCTATGGACAAGTCAACATCAGTGTACCTGTTTGGCAAAATAAGGAGAGCGGCTATCTGGCAACAGTCTTTGGTGCTGGTTATGGTAAGGATACTTGGTCACAATATACCGAAGTCAACCTTAATAATGGTGCCCGCGTCTATGAGGTCTATGGCGGTGGTAACAACGGTAAGGTGCTGAACACGCAATCGCTGGCCCAGTGGCGACACGATGAAGGTGAAGCTCTTGACCTCAGTATTCCTGGCTATGAAGCAGGAACCATCTATAAGGACAAGGACAACAAGGACTTCAAATTGGATGCCGGCTTAGACAGTCCATTAGCCCATGCGGCACGTTTGGACGGCAAGAAATACAATACCAACGTTCATATTCATCAGGGAGCAACCGTAGTCAACTACGCGTATGGCGGTGGTCTGGGTGCCGATGCTGTTGTCAGTGGTACAACGTATATTGACCTGCTGGGTGGTACTGTGAATAAGGACATTTATGCTGGCGGTACCAGTGGTGCTGTGCAGGACTATTACAAGGCTAAAGAAGGACAAGGAGGCACCTTTACAGCCTCATCAACAGCCTACATTGAAGGTGGTACGGTGCGTAACGTCTATGGTGGCGGCTGGGAAGGCGACGTTGGTTATCACGATAAAGATGTGACCGCAACCACTACTGATATCCTTGGTGAAACCTATGTAGTCATCGGTATCCGTGAAGACCAAACTACACTGCCCGAAGGGTATGGCTACTATAAAGGCGTTCCCGCCATTCAGCGTAATGCCTATAGCGGTGGTGAGGGTGGTTCTGTCTTTGGTACTGCCAACCTAATTATGAACAACGGTTATATTGGTTATACCTACAACTCGACAACTAAAAAGTATGAAGAGAAGGTTAATGACGAGACTTGGACTGACCACGTCGGTAAGGACCGTTTGTCAGACTGTGGTAATCTTTTCGGTGGCGGTTATGATGATAACAGTAGTGTTGATTTTACCAATGTCACAGTATGGGGTGGTCTGATTCGAAACAGCATTTTCGGTGGCGGTGAGATTGCCACCATCGGACGCGGCAAGACGAGGGAGACCGGTACAGATAATAAGGAACGCGTTCTTGATGCCATCTACAAGGCTGGCGGTACACATATTGAGATGTATAACGGCCATGTGAAGCGCAATATCTTTGGTGGCGGTAAGGGTTATAATATCCTGGGTTATGGTGGTACTCGCGGCTTCTATACTGATGGATATGTCTTCGGAAAGACGGAGGTGTATGTCCATGGTGGTGAGATAGGCACCGAGGAAGGCATCGCGGAAGGAGATGGTAACGTCTTCGGTGGCGGTGACGTCGGCTTTGTTTATAGCAAGGGCTACTTCAGTACAGGTACTGCGGCTAAAGAGAAAACGGGTTCGCCTAACCATATATATTATAAAGATGATGAAGGTCATCTGACGGAAGACTGTAAGGTGGTCATTTCGCCTATGTTGCAGGTGAGACCTGAACATAGCGTCACGTTTGATGGCCAAACTTATGGAGCGTATGAATATGTACCTACCGACTACCTGAACACCCTGCCGGGTAAGAACGACGATGGCACATGGCCCGTCATCTGGCAAGACCTTTATTCCGGTGACGGACAGACCACCGACGACACCGAAGAACGAGGCGTCCACATCCATAATGCCGTGTTCGCTGGTGGTAATGTGTCGTCAAACAGTGAGAGCTACAACAACGCTATAACGGTATTCGGCAATACCACGGCTACGCTCTATGACGTCTATCATCACGACTTCATCACCGTGGGTACTGAGCATACAGGCGGATTGTACGGCGGTGGCAACCTGTCGGTGGTGGGTGGTTATCGTGAGTTGAACATTACCAATTATGGTACTGACTACTACGGACTGGATTCGAAGATTACATTGGAGCAGTACCGGAAGATGACCAACCGCGAGCGTGCCTACTTCGAACTGGAATACCAGTGCCAGCAGGATTATGGTGATCATAAAGCTGGCGACCGTATCAGCGAGTCGGAATACAATAAGCTGCCGGAGAGTGAGCAAATAACAACTTATTGGCAGCAGTTCGGTTTCTGCTCCATCTATGCTGGTCGTTTGCTGAACACGATTCAGCGTGCTGACTTCTGCGGTGTGTTCGGCAGCCGTCTGGTGCTGCAGGGTGCCAAGGACCGTGTGGCTGATGTTGCCGATGCCACGGAATACACCATCAACCGTATTGGTGAGTTGTCGCTGAACAAGCAGCGTTCCGTACGAACTCAGGATACTGGTGATCAGGCGTTACACGGTAACTATTTCGGTATCTACAGCATTGTGAACTATTTGGGAAGTCTGACCAGTGATGTCAGGTTCACGGATCCGCGAAAGGTTGTTTATACAGACGAACAAGGCAAGGAGAGAAGTAAGGTTGAAGACCCGAATGTCAGCTACTATGACTGGAAGACGTCTCACATGTCGCAGAAGGATCGTAACAACGGTACCAGCGAGAACCAAGTGGCGCTGGCTTCCGGTGTATTCTTGGAGTTGACTACTGAGAACAGCACACCTTCCAATAAGATTTATGGTGAGATTACGGGTATCATCGAGCTGGATCTTATCAACGTGAAGAAGGATATCGAGGGTGGCGGCTATGTCTATGCCAAGAATGAGCATGGTGCACGTACCGAACATCCGGAATATCAGAACGTCTTGCTCTCAGAGTATAATATGACTAAGTATCGTGGCGAGGTGCAACTCCGTGACGATGCGCGTACCCATAAGTCCTATACTTATAGCACGGCAGCTGCAGATCCGATAGACTGCCAGAAATCTGGTAACTTCATCCATAAGCGCAAGCGCATCGTTGATGATTGCTATCCTAACAATGGTGACCTGTCGTCGCCCGCCCACTACTGGTTTATCAAGGGTGAGGTATATATCTATGAGCAGGAGGTATCGGCCTACGCCGGTTCTGCTACAGCCTACCGCAAGGAGGTGAAGATACCGCTTACCATCACCGCAGGTTCTAACGGCCGATTGACGCTGCTCAATGTACAGCCAAGTCTATATGCCTACTATGCCAACGAGGATCGGACGGCCAAGATTACCTCCGATGGCGTGAAGGTTGATAACGAGAGAACAACCTACTACCTGAACGATGTCATCTCATGGTGGGACTGGCACCAGCTGACGAGTGCCGAGCAGAAGCTGTTCGTCAAGGATACCTATGTCAATGTCGATGCGTGTGAGATTGACGGCACGTCCTATGAGGCAGGCACTTATGTCTTAGAGAACGATAAGACGCTCCATACAGGCACACAGCCGACGGCATGGGAGGAGTTCCAGAATGCCAGCCATACCGTGAAGACTTCAACGGGTGTTGTGGTGACTGACCTCACTACGCTGTTCCATCCGTCCAATAACGTCGGTCACGACACAGGCTATGCCCTGACCTTCGACATGAACAGCCCGAAGGACTGGAACGACTGGTACACGCCCATCAATGACGATGCAGGAGCCGTAACGGCCAAGATTCGGGAGGAAGCATATGATGCATTGGCGGCAGCCCAACAGGCTAACTATCGTGAGGGACCGACTTATAGGCTGAAGGACGGAGAACCCTCCGGTCTCTACGGACAACGAACCTATGCCGAGGGCGAGATTATCTCTGGCGAGGTCTATCAGGACTACACCTCTACGGTCAGTTCCATGAATCCAGCACCAACAGGTCAGGCCGAAGTTGATAACGCTTATGTTGCCCTCGAAGACTATGGTACTACGCAGGCAGGCAATGCTATTTCCAAGGAGGCCTACGATGCGCTGCCAACTGCTGCAAAGTCCAACTTCGAGCCGGCTATGGTCTGCATCAACACCATACAGTTGGGCGACGAGGACTATGTGCTCCTTGGCGAGCTGGTGTCGGGAACGGCTACCAGCCTGAAGGCATTGGCCGATAAATACATGGCATACAACAATGGCAAGACCAATACCGACCATGTCGATGAAGCCGGCGCACTCCAGTACATTATGGACAACCTCTCGACGGCCTATATCTGTACGACTACAGGTCTTTATGGCGGACAGTACTTCAAGGCTGGCGAGAACTACAGTGCCCTTAAGGCATGGTGCTCACTGACCGAGAGTCGCGACAAGTTCAAGTTCAACTATGACGCCTTCGACGTGCTGATAGATCCGACGTATCCCGGCGAGGGACACACCAGTGTCTATCATGATCCATACGACGAGACGAAGCCAGTGGAGTACGTGGCCGTCTATTCGGGGACACTGCCTTATCCATATGTAGATAATGACGGTAATAATCACACCATCAGTACAGATGCCCAACGCACCCTCTCAAATGAAGACTATGAGAACATCCTCAATGAGAAGCTCCACTACACCCGCTTGAGCATTGCAGCAGGCGGTCAGGACGTGTATATCGTTAAAGAGAACTTCATTGACCACGGCACACCATACGCCAAGGGACAGGACCTCACGAAGAAGGAGTTTGACAATCTGTCGGAAGGGAACGTGGGCAAGGTGAAGACAAAACACTTTGATAATGCGACAGCGAGCGACCTCATCGTCTATTACTGTTATGATGGTTACGGTGACGTGGCGGAGGAAGCTGTTATCACTGAAGCTCAATTCGCTGGTCTGAAAAATTATCAGGAAGGCTTCAATATCCAGGGTTCTGAGCCGACGGAAACCACGACACTCTATGTATCCCGTGAGTCGAACGCCAAGGATGTCACCAAGGAAAAAATCATCAGCGTGGTTTATCAGTACACTTACTACGAGGCTGATGACGAGGGTGATGGTGTCAGTCTGGTTAACGAGTTGCATGTGGTGAATATTCATCTGCAACTCGAGAGTGGTGCACCTGAGATTGGACCGTTGACGGCACCGCCTGCCGTATTGCCGGGTAATTCCGTCGGTATGAAGGCACCATCCGTTAATCCAGGACTCTATGAGATTCTGACCAGTGGTTGGGAAATGTTCTATAGGGAGCAGGATGCGGAGAACCATCAGAATGGTGTCCCATTCACCAACAACGGTACACCGCTCTACTGGTATCAGAACCAGAAGGTATTCCTGGCCTTCTACTCAAAGACCTACTTGGGCAAGACCTACTCGAACTATGTGCCATTGACGGTGGCTAACTACCACGACCTTGATGCTGTGATGAAGGATAAGGAGCATCACCTCTATGTAGATCATCCAGATGTGGAGCGCAACTCAAAGATATACATCGACAACCGCGACTGTGTGAGTGATGCTACGAAGAGTGAGCTTGACCTATTGAAGGACTTCTTCGATCTGAGCGTGAACGGACTTACAGGCCATGCTTCACTTGATGAGCATGTTAAGGGTGGAGCCGATCTGGAATTCATCCTCAACAGCAATGTCAGTCCGAAGGCATACACGAACTGGACACCTATCGGTAATGACACAAAGTGCTTCGAGGGCACCCTGCATGGCGATGGCTATACTATTAGCGGCCTGAACAATTCTCTGTTTGGCAAGCTCTGCGGTAGCGTCTATAACCTCGGTGTCACGGGTTCATTTACCTCTGCAGGTATAGTCGATACGGGTGATGGCTATGTGGAGAACTGCTGGATTAACCCGAATGATCCTGATAATCCTGATACGCCAGTCGATAATGTCGGTGCCGTCTTTGGCAATCCGTCAAGAGGCAGCGGCATCCAGATTGTCAATTGTTACTATCCTTCTAACAAGAGCTATAGTACCTCAGATAGCGGACGTGGCTTAGCTACTCCGATGACTGAGACGCAGTTCTATAATGGTACGGTGGCCTTCAACTTGAACGGCTTCTATCTGAACAAGCGTTATCACGACCATGCTGGGTTGACAAGCGGAACGGAATATAAGTACCTGAAGGCAAATGCCGACGGTACACTGTCTGAGACGCCAATCTCTGGCTACTATCCCGCTGAACCTGTTGCTCAGTATGGTGATGTGGGCTATGTGGAGGATCGCTATAAAGATGGTGACTTTATCTATGCCGGTGGAACCATTCCCGAGGCTTACGACGAGCGCATGAGGGTAGTGACTGAAGGAAATTCTTCTACCGTGACCTATGCACCCATCTGGCCCGACGATTACATCTTCTTCGGACAGTCGCTGAATTACGGCTATAATAGTCAGGTTCATGGGGACTGGCCGACGCATATCGTGAAGAGTGGGGGACGACTGCCTGTGAACGAGTCGAGCAACCGTGTCTATCGTGCGCCTGCTTATTATCAGAGCAAGGATATGAGTGTGGCTCACTATAACCTCTATGCTTATCTGGCAGCCAAGTCGGCTCCTAAGACCATCACGGATAATGACCTGAGGGACGCTTATCCGAATATGACTGCTATCGACTTCGCAGGACATAAAGACAATACCTGGGCACTTGGTGGAACAACATACTTCTATCCGCCATTGCTCGACAACGAAGACGGTCTGCTGAATATTGTCAATGAGGGTGAGACGCCTAACCTGCTGGTCTATGCTCCTTCCGCTGAAGTTAATCAGAAGACGCATGGTGTACTGACGACCTATTTCGTTGATACCCTCTTTACAAAATATTATATAGACGATGCCTATCGCCGTGTATTGCCTGGTCCTACCACTTCTGTTCACGGACATCTGGTACAGGCAACTCTCACCAATGGCAAGCCAACGGCTACTAGCGACCATCTGTTGGTAGATAAGGAAGACTTCAACTGTCCGATCAGTTACACGTTTGCTGACGGCAAGCGCATGTGGTATCAGCGCACGCCCGATCTTTATGTCCATAATAAGAACCAGGGGTGGGAGATTGTCAGTCTGCCGTTCACAGCAGAGCTCGTCACCACTCAGGATAAGGGCGAGATTACCCATTTTTATAGCGGTAGCCACTCAATAGAAGGCAGTGACGCTATGATAGGTCATGAGTACTGGCTGCGTGAATACGATGGACAGAAGGATGGTACTAATCCCCAGACCGATGGTTTCTTCACAGCTGCTTTCAATTATCCTGATGCTTCAGGTGCAGACAAGACAGTAGGTAATACCTTCCTGTGGGACTACTATTATAGTAAGAATGATCAGAAGGATGCTAACGCGGATATCTACAATCCCTATTATCAGAAGGATGCTAACACGAACATCTACCAAACCTATTATAAGTTGAGTCGTGATTATACCGCTTATACACCGTTGACTGCCGCTAAGCCTTATATCATTGGCTTCCCAGGCAAGACCTACTATGAGTTTGACCTTAGTGGTGAGTGGACAGCAGAGAATACGGCATCTCCTGCCCCTGTGCAACTCAGCAAGCAGACCATCAGCTTCGTCTCCGAGCCGGGAATCACCATTAACGATGACGAGTTGAGTGCCGTCACTAAGAATGGTTATAGCTTCATGCCTAACTACATGAGCAAAGCTGTTGAGAAGGGCTATCTCATGAATGGTGACGGTGACCGTTTTGTTAAGATAGAAACGGAAACAGCTTTAGTGCCTTTCCGTCCGTACTTTGTTCAGGCATCAGGCTCACCACAGCCAAATCAGGCACGAGCTGGTACGCGTGGTGAAGGTGATATCGAGTACATCATCTTCGATGGTGATGACTCTTCGTTTACCATCAGCGACGAAGACCCGTCGAAGGAGGAAATTGGCACTGAGACTATGATCTTCACCACAAGCAGGCATGAGATTATTGTCACCTCACATCTCCGTAAGGAGGCAGATGTGCGCATCTACAACATCAGTGGTATCACGGTGACCAACTTCACCATCCAGCCAGGTGAGACAGTCAATACCTATATTCCTGTCAGCGGCGTCTATATTGTCCATGCTGCTGGTGGACGTTATCAGAAGAAAGTGGCAGTGAAATAAAATATGATCAAGATATGAACTGTAATACGAAATACTGGTTTAGGAAACTAGTAACAAAGTTGATGGCAAGCCCTTGGCAAGCACTTGCCATGCTCATGAGTTTGCCAAGTGTTTGCCAAGTGTTTGCCAAGTGTTTGCCAAGTACTTGCTTAGGGTATGCCTACGGTATGCCTAGACTATGCCAAGAGCTCACGCGACGGCTCGCTACGAACGAGATTACGTCTCGTCGGTCACGAGCTTACGTCTCGTCGGTCACGAGCTTACGTCTCGTCGTTTCCCTGCTCCTGCTTCTCACATTAGGAAGCAGCAGCGTGTGGGGACAAAGCCCTGTTGAAATAACAAGTGATACTGACAAGAATGGTACTATCGAAGATAGCGAGAAGAAATTCTATCTGATTCAGACGAATGCGTTCCCAAGTTTCTATTTAGCGCCCCAGGCAAATGACAACATTACTACCAATAATATCCTTGGTGAATATATGTTGTGGTATTTCCTGGATGCAGGCACTGATGGTAGTACTCAATATTACTATATAGTCAACAACAGTACGGGGAAATATATATGTAACACTAGTGATCGTTTAATAAAAATTGTTTCCTTGTCTGATGACAACAAGGAAAAGTGCAAGTTCCAACTTGTTGTAAACAACAATAATGGGACAACAGATTTTTATAATATTAATGTAAAAGGAAGAACTGATTATTATGGCTTGAACAAGCAAAGTGGTAGTGAGGCCATTACCAATCCTATCAGATTGACAAATACTCAGTATATCAATGATACCAACTCCAAGTGGAAGTTTGTAGCCTTTAACGGAACCTTTACATACCCGACTCCTCCTTTTACGCCATCGACTGATTCGAACAAGCATTATTACGAGATTCACAATGTCCAAAAGGAGACGTATTATGCCGCAACAGACGATACGCCAGACAAGGTAACCTATACAAGTCTGGAAACCGAGCGCAGAGCGTGGTATTTCAAAGAAGCCTCCTCCGATTCTTGGTATAAGTACTATTACATTATCAACCCTTCAACAGGGGGCAAATACATGTATTATAACGGCACAGCCACCGATGGAAAAGACCAGCAAAACGTGGTCAGTGTAAAAGCGTATGATTCAGCAAATGAAGACCGCTATCAGTTTGTTGTGGTTCAGGCAGCAAGAGGTGATGGAGCTAACCGCAAAACGTGTTATGCAATCATTCCGAAACTACTCATTGATAATTTATGGGAAAGTAGTAGCGTCGGTGTTATAGCTGAAGCAAGCATTACCAATGGTGCCAATATGGGTATAGTAAATAGCAGAGGTTTAACCAATTCCTCCAATGGCTCTCATTGGAAATTTGATGCCACCGTTTTTACCACTGAGTGTGACCATCCTGTCATTGCTTTCGACAGGACCACAGGAGAAGCATCAATAACGACAACAACCTCATGGCCATCTATCTATTATACCACAGACGGAACACCACCTTCATCCACTAACGGCACATCGTATAGTGGGCCATTTACCTTGACTAAGCAGACTACCGTAAAGGCCATTGTCACCAAAGTTGGATATACCGATTCAGAGGTGACAACATTAAAAATTAAAAAAGTTGCGACTCCCACCATACAACAGGAGACTGGTACCCATAATGTCTCCATCACCACAACAACCCCCGGTGCAACCATCTATTATACTACCGATGGCACTAACCCTACCACCTCGTCAACACTTTACCAAGGTGCATCAGAGGAATTGGGAGGAAAACCCATCAAAGCGATAGCCGTTAAGGATAATATGATCAATTCTGACATAGGTGAGGGTACAGTAGACATCAGGTGTGCCACGCCTGTTATCAGTTTTAACAACATTACCTCGACGGTCTCTATTACTTCTGGAACCGAAGGGAGCACCATCCATTACACAATCGATAACAGCGAACCTACTACCACGAGTACTGAATACACGGATCCGTTCTCTGTAACCAGTCCCACAACAGTGAAAGCAATTGCCATCCATGGGGAATTGAACCCTTCCATTGTTGCAGAGCTGGTTATTCCTCAGGTAGCCACACCAACCATACAGAACAACGGCAGCAATGCAGTGTCCATTACAACGGAAACAGTTGGTGCAACCATTTACTACACCACTGATGGTAGCACTCCGACTACATCGAGTACAGAATACACCGTGCCATTAACAGAAAACATCAGCGGTGTCACCATCAAGGCGATTGCTGTTAAGGAAGGTATGATTACTTCAGTCGTAGGTAGCGATGCGGTGATATTGCAATGTACTGAACCAGTCATTGCACGCAGCGGCAACGACGGCTTCACCGTCAGTTGTTCGTTCCCTGCTTCGGGTGTCACCATTTACTATACTACCGACGGTTCTGCCCCCACCACTTCAAGCAGTAGTATCAGTTCTGGCGGAACAGTATCGTGCACGCTACCCGTTACCGTCAATGCGATGGCTGTTGCTGCTAACTATGACAACTCTGACGTATCCATCGCCACCCTGAAAGAAGGTATGGACGGCGATGGCTCTGTTGGAAATCCTTATACCATCAAGTACCAACCAGACGTAGAAGACTTCATTGATCACGTCAATACAGCAGAAGGAGCCTCCTTACATTATAAGGTTATCGCTACTGCTCCTCTCGACTTCAGTGGTATCGATCCTATTACCCAAGCCTTCAGCGGCTCGTTCGATGGAGGTACGCAGCCTATTACAGGCCTTACCCATCCACTTTTCAACACTGTTGATGGTGGCGTGGTGAAGAATGTCACGTTGAAGAATGTTGCGATCAGCAGTTCTGAGGAATATGTAGGTGCCATTGCTGGCATTGCTCAGGGCTATAGCCGCATTTATAACTGCGGTATTCTGCCTAATGATGCTACTTTCCCAGAGGGTACTCATCCTATCGTCAGTGGTGGTACCTGCGCCGGAGGTATTGTAGGTAAGTTAGACGGGGATTCTCGCGTCATTAATTGCTACAGCTATGCTGACGTCAGTGCTACCACTTACGCTGCGGGCATTGTGGGACAAAATACCTTCGCGTCAACCGCAGAGGTATCAGGTGAAAAATATACCAAACTCAAGACTGCTGTGGTAAACTGTATGTTCTATGGTAATATCACAGGTGGCTCAAACCAGTATGGCGTCTATGGCGGCACTTTGATAACCAATGCTGCAGCTACAGGTATCAGCAGTTATAACTACTATAGAAGCGGTTCTACTTTCACTACCGCCTCTGGTGAGCCCACAGCTTACAACTGCTCGTTCCCAGCCGATGAGCGCTATCTCACACAGGTGGAGTTCCACCGCAGCTTGCTGAACAGCAACCGTGAGCTCTGTGGTTGGTGGGTAGGTTCCGACGTGGCACCGAGCACATTGACCACAACCGAAGTGCAGGCCATTTCTAAGGATGCCTCGATTATGTATAAGTGGGTGGTTGATCCCAATCTTGCTCCTTACCCGATACTGAAGCCCTTCGGCAAATATCCCTCCATTATCAACACCAATACAGGCACCCCATGGTTCGACCGAACCACAGCCGCACCATTTGAGGGAAAGCAACTCGGAACGCTTTCAGTCATTATTAAGTCGGGCGCCTCTGCTCCTGACCAGCATTTATTCATCCCCATCACGGATATGGACTCCCTGCACTACGATTTTGGCTACCGCAAGGTGCAGTTGCCCTATTATAATACCGTATTCGGTAACCCCGACGGTGCCACATGGCAGGAAAAGTATGCAGGCAACTACACTGGCCAGGTGGTGACAGGTTGGAAGATAACCAATGTCAGTGGCGGCACACAAGGTTCATTTGTATCTGATTGGCAGTATGGTTACAATTTTGCCGACCGCAACTGTACTGACAAGGACCTCTACAGTGTCTCGGGCCGCGTCTTTGCGCAGGGCGGTTACTATTATGTTCCTGACGATGTTACGGAGATCACTATCGAAGCTTATTGGGGTAAAGCCATCTATGTGAGAAATAATGGTGGCTACTATGACAGAGTCAATGTTACCTCAGGTAATACAGGGGCTGCTTTTGCTCCCACT
>JAEEGH010011510.1_pt1 | contig 20052 bp, 13 predicted proteins | sample 9134181 | NCBI WGS metagenome assembly JAEEGH01 (sample SAMN16246544, study PRJNA631951) | gut metagenome | biome: gut microbiome; feature: rumen; material: DP-attached | host: Bos | place: Iran: Karaj | collected 2018-10 | reverse complement strand
TGGATGGAAAAACTTTTCGAACGGAGATAGCGGATTTCTGAAAATAAACAACTTAGGATGAAAGCAATCGGACAGGATTTCTCCGTCTGCAAAGTGAAGGACTATTCACAAGTCGATATTGATTCGCCGTTTGTTTTCACGGGAAGCACGGATGAAGAGAGATCGCTGGTTTGTCCCACCACGCTTGTTCCGCAAAATATCGTGGAACGCGATGATGGTTGGAAAGCCTTGCGTATCAATGGCATTCTCAATTTTTCGCTTATCGGTATTTTAGCGCGGATTTCAAATGTATTGGCAGAAAATGGCATTGGCATTTTCGCCGTCTCCACGTTCAATACAGATTATATTTTTGTCAAGAAAAACAATTTTGACAAAGCTATCAAGGCATTGGAAGATGCAGGCTTCATTATTGAAAAAGACTGATTATGAAGGATTAGAAGATGCACGATAAACCGATAGCCATAGAAGTACGGGGAGCGCGGAAAAACAACCTCAAGGATATTGACGTTGACATTCCGTTGGGAAAAATCGTCGGTGTTGCGGGGGTGTCTGGAAGCGGCAAATCGTCGCTCGCACTTGGTGTCGTCTATGCGGAAGGATCGCGTCGGTATCTTGAATCGCTTTCCACCTATACCCGCCGCCGCATGACGCAGGCGGCGCGTGCGGAAGTGGACGACGTGCGCTACGTGCCCGCCGCGCTTGCCCTGCATCAGCGGCCGGGCGTGCCGGGCATCCGTTCCACGTTCGGAACATCGACGGAGCTGCTCAACTCCCTGCGGCTGATGTTCTCGCGTCTTGCGTCGCATCGTTGCCCAAATGGACACTATCTTGAACCGACGTTGGATGTTGCGGCGGAACGCGAACTGATCTGTCCTGTATGCAATGAGTATTTCTATGCACCTGGAGCAGAGGAACTTGCCTTTAATTCGCAAGGAGCGTGCAAACGGTGTGAAGGAACAGGCGTCGTGCGGGAAGTCGATATGACGACGCTTGTTCCAGATGATACATTGACCATCGACGAAGGTGCGGTCGCGCCATGGCAATCACTCATGTGGTCTCTCATGAAGGATATCGCGCGGGAGATGGGAGTGAGGACGGATGTTCCATGGCGGGAATTGACCGACCGCGAACGCGACATCGTGCTCCATGCTCCGCCTGAAAAACACCACATGGTTTACCAGATGAAAACAGGCGAGTCCGGTGAGATGGATTTCACCTTTTTCAATGCCGTCTATACGGTCGAAAACGCACTCAAAAATGTAAAGGATGAGAAAGGGATGGCTCGTGTCGCGAAGTTCTTAAAAGAGGGCGTCTGCCCCGAATGTGGCGGCACACGTCTTTCGGAAAAGGCCCGTGCGCCGCTTCTGCGCGGCATTTCTCTTGACAAAGCCTGTGAAATGACGCTCGCAGAAGCGGATGAATGGGTTCGCGGTGTGCCGCAATCGCTTCCTGAGACGATGCGCCCCATGGCGGAACGCATCTGCGAATCTTTCCACGATACATCGCGACGGCTAATGGAGCTTGGGCTTTCCTATCTCACACTGGATCGTGCGGCTTCGACACTTTCCACGGGCGAACGCCAGCGGATGCAATTGGCTCGCGCCGTCCGAAACAGAACGACAGGCGTGCTTTATGTATTGGATGAGCCTTCTATCGGCCTGCATCCGTCGAATCTTGAAGGATTGACAGGCGTGATGGATGATTTGGTCGCCGACGGCAATTCGGTTCTGTTGGTTGACCATGACACGCAGGTTCTTTCCCATGCGGATTGGATTGTGGAGCTTGGCCCTGAGGCGGGTGCGAAAGGCGGTCGTCTTATAGCCGAAGGGACGGTCGAAGAAATCGCGAAGAATCCTGCCTCGCAGATAGGGCCGTTCCTGCGTATTCCGCCTGAACACGCTGTGGCGCAAATAGATGTAGAAAAACACAATGGTACCACAAAGCCATCAGAAATCAGACTGGGTACGTCGGCCATTCATACCGTCCAGCCGCTTGAAGTCGCGTTTCCGAAGGGGAGGCTTTCCGTCGTGACCGGCGTATCGGGTTCCGGCAAGACGACGCTTATTCTTGAAAGTCTTGTGCCTGCGTTGCTTGCGAAAACGGAAGGGCGATCGCTTCCTGCTCATGTCCGTTTGATCGAGGCGGAGGGCATTTCGCAGGTGAAGCTTATTGACGCCACGCCGATCGGAATCAACATCCGCTCGACCGTGGCGACATACGCGAACGTCCATGATGAACTGCGGAAGATCTATGCGCGCACGGCTGACGCAAAAGGGCGGAATCTCAAGGCGGGCGATTTTTCCTACAATACAGGTACGTTACGATGCCCGACCTGCGACGGAACTGGCGAAATCAGCCTTGACGTGCAATTCCTGCCGGACGTGGACATCCCATGCCCCGACTGCCATGGTTCGCGTTATGCGAAAGCCGCCTTCGCCGTGAAACGCAACGGCGTGTCGTTGCCGCAACTGATGGAAATGAGCGTGGATGAAGCGTTGGAAGCTTGCGCAGACCTGCCGTTGGTGAAAAGCCGTCTGAAGGTCTTACACGATCTCGGCCTCGGATATCTGATTCTAGGCGAGGAGACACCCGGCCTTTCTGGCGGCGAAGCGCAACGCCTCAAACTTGCCAGTGAAATGGGACGCGGGCAGGGCGACGCGCTTTTCGTCTTCGATGAACCGACCATCGGTCTCCATCCACTTGATGTCCGCACACTTATGGATGTCTTCCGACATCTCATTGACAAAGGCGCGACGGTCATCGTCATCGAACATGATCTTGATGTCATTCGTGCTGCCGACTGGATTGTTGACATGGGGCCTGGCGGTGGAAAGGACGGCGGCCGCATCGTTGCCGTCGGCACGCCAGACGATATCAAATCCAACCCGCAGAGCATCACAGGAAGGTATATTTGAGGAATCGTGCTCAAAGCCTGCCCTATTTGGATCGGATAACGCCGATGCCGATGACGGCGATGATCGCTATGATTGCGAGGAGGATCTTCCATTCCAGGCCGGAGGCGGGAATCTGCGCATCATCTTGCGACTGAGTCTGTTGGGTGAGCTTGAAGCCTTTGACGGGAACGGCCTCCGCATCCTGTGATTTGGCCTGCTCGGAACGCGTTTCTTTCGCTTCCGTCTCCTGTTGGACAGATGGTTGCGGTTTGCTGGAAAAGCCTTGCGCAAGTTGCTGTTTGACTTCATGTTGGACCTTTTCGGCGTCGTCAAGCGTGCGGCCGATCGCCTTCTCGACGGTCAGGCGGAACTGCTGGACCACATCGCTTGGCAGACCGCCTGGTATGGAGACCAGTTGCACGACCATTTGGTTCAGCATCGGATTGTTGCAAGTGTGGTCGCAGCAAGCCATTCCGGCTCGCAACACGCTTTGGAGATAACCCGCTGCAAGTTTCTTGCGGACATCCTCTCCAGGCGTCCAGAAGCCTTTTCGCGTGGCTTCCAGCAATCGGGCTGCGATGGACTGATAGGCCCATTCGCGCTCCTGCGTGAGAAATTCACGCATGCCGAGCCCATGGCTGTCTTCCATCAAAACTCGATGAGTCTTTGTCCAAAGTTGTTCCGTGACCAAATGCGGAGAAGTGGCCTGCCAGCCCCATAGGTTGTCCACCATGCGGGACAGCAAGGCGGCTCCTGCATAGTTTTCCTTCATTATTCTCGCCAGCCATTCACGGTTGAGCAGGCGGCTGTCGAGTTCGGCATTGAGAAAATTCTGGAGTTTGACCGTTTTGGCGCGATTGGGCTGTCGCAGGTCGGTGATGTATTCTGCGGGAGCGTTGCCGGAGAGCGATTGCACGGCGGCGGAAAGACCGCCAAGATATTGGAAGGATTCGTCGATGTCCGTCACACCATACACGCTGCTCGAACGTGACTGGACGACGCTTTCCACGCTGGCGGCGGCTTGCTCCAACGCCTCTCGGACGTGTTCTGTTTCGTTTGTTGTGTAGGCCATGTTATCAAGATAGGTCTGTACCATCGGCGTGCGGTCTTCCCAAAGCCATGAGGCACCTGTGATTCGATTGATTCGTATGCCGTAAGTGCCTGGTTTTGGGAAGAATACGCCCGGCCGTTGAGCGTTGATGTAATTCTCTGTGTCGGAAAGAGTTGCCGCTTGGCGTCTGGCGTCTTCCAGCAGGGCGATGGTACCGCCGAATTGGTCACGATAGGCTCCGGAAGCCGTTAAAAGAACATCGATTCGAGGGCGACTCAAAAGAACGGCCGGAACGGGGCGGACGCCTGTGCAATTGCCTTGCTTGTCGTAAGTTGGCTCCATGCCGAGCAACGCCAAGGCGAGAGATTCGCTGTGGCCGTCCGTCCGAATGGCTTCGCCTGCCCAAAGCATGATAGCGACTGTTTTCGGAAAATGCCCAAGACGCACATGTTCTTTTGCAAGAAGATCTTCCGCCATTTTCACGCCACGTTGATAGGCGGCTTGGCTGGGGATTTTGGCAGGATCGAAGGAATAGAAATTACGGCCGACGGGCATGCCGGGCCGCCGCAACGGATCGCCTGACGGGCCTGGGCGGACAAACTTTCCTGCAAGTGCGTCCAGAAGGGCATCCAGTTCGTCTTGACCAGCCGTCGCCATGGATTTTTTAGCGATATCACGCTGTTCTTTAGGAATCATGGCGACGGTTTCATCGATTTCTGCATTCGATGGCGAGCGGCCGAACACATGGAGGCCGTAGGGGGCGGGCTGTGTGCGGGATTCCGCAAATTCGGCGACTTCCTCAAACCAGTCATCAGATTCCAAATCAATACCTTCCGGAAGTTTCAACGTGCGGAGATGATTGCGGATAGCTTCGCGCCGTTGCGGCTGCACGGCGGGATCCGCGCTTTCACATTCACCGATTTGCTGTTGGATGGAAGACCAATTGATTTCATCTGGCGATACGCGAAAGAGCGGTGTCAGATGGTCGATGATGACAGCGGAAGCGCGGCGTTTGGCCACGACGCCTTCGCCTATACCGTCGGAAATATATGGATAAATTTCTGGAATGTCGCTTCTGACGACGGCCGCGGCATCGGAACTGTCCAGCCCAAGCTGCTTTCCGGGAATCCATTCGCTGGAACCATGACGGCCGAGATGGATCATGGCGTCCGCATGGAAGACGCGATTGAGCCACAGATAGACGGCCAGATACTGATGGTGAGGCGGCAATTCGCGTGAATGCAACATCTTGTGCGGATCGTCCAGCCAGCCACGCATAGGTTCAGGCAGAATGACGAGATTGCCGAGGCGGAGCATGGGCAACACGAGATTCTCGCCATGACGCATGATGGCCGCGTTGGAGGGCGGCCCCCAGGCGGCAATGACGGATTCACGTAACGGTTGCGGCAGTTCGTCGAACCATTTTGCATATTCGGCGACTGGCAGCAGGGCGGCCAGGCTGGATTCAGCCAATGCCTGGACTTCCCCGGGGGCCCATGAACCCGCGTTTCGTGCGCCTTTTAGCAGCAGTTTGGTCAATTCGTCGCCGGAAGGAACTTCTGTATCCAGCTGATAGCCATGCTGTTGCAGGAAGCTGAGAATGACATGGAGACTTTCCGGCACGTTCAAGCCGCTGGCGGCGATGGACTGCTTGCCGCCAGCCCCGTTGTACACGAAAATCGCGACTTTCTTCTCGTTGTTCGGCTTGCGGCGCAAGGCGACCCATTTGGCGATACGGGAGGAAAGTTGCGCAAGATTTCCATGCATCAGTTCAGGGGTACGGAGCACGCTGCCGTTTTCCTGCTTGGCTTCGACGGTTCCGTAAAGCAGTGTCGGTTCAATCAGGCCGGAGGCTTCGGGAGCGATGAAACCAAAGGCCACGGCGAAATCGTTCATCCCGCGGGGGGATGTGCGCCATTGCTCCGTTGTCTGGCGGTAAAGCGACAGAGCATTGATGACGGGAACGCCGCAATCGGCCAAAGCGGCGTGCAGCTCCTTGCTTAGTCCCGCCTTGAATTTGAAGGAGAAGGCCAGAATGATGTCCACCAGCGGTTTGCCGTTGTTGGACAACATCTTGAGGATAGGGACTTCGCTGCCGAAAACGACGATGAAATTCAGCCCATGGTTTTCAATGGAGCGGGCGATTTCCTTCAACAGCTTCAGTTCCTGACGGGTGAAATTCGGCGAATGGAACGTGCAGGCGACGGTGCCGCCGTCCTTCCATCGGCTGTTTTCCTGCGACCATTTGCGGAATTCATTCATGTCCTTGAACCATTCCTTGCGGTCCGGATGGATGAGTCCTGTATCCGGAAGTTCTTCCGGCGGTGGAATTTGGACATCCGCGTGGAATTCCTCCTTCATGAGCCACAACGCAATGGCGCAACAGTTGTTCGGCGTCAGATTGGAACGATATGCCTCCAATGCAGGGGCGGGCAGAACTTTCGTGTTGGGGGACAACCGACGATGCGGCAAGGCATAGACACGTTTCCCTGTAGCGGCCAATTCCTCCGCCAATTTTCGCAGTTCCACGACATGACCGTTAACCGCCACGACGTCGGCGGCTTTGGCGGCGGCGATGGCTTTTTCGTTGTCGCTGCTGAGGCAAATCGCCTTGAAGGAGATTCCGTTTGGTGCCCGGAAGCCGTCGAACGCACGTTGATAGGTTTCCGCGTCCGACGGGCCACCGAGCATGACAAGCGAGGCGGCCATGGCGGGCAGGCATGACAGGATTGCAAGACACGCCGCCATGATGAAGCATTTTCGGAGAGCCAACTGCGCCTTGTGGTTCATGAAAACAGCCATGATGCCCTCCTGTCTATTTTTCATTTTCAGGCACGTAAATCATCGTGCCGTCTTCAAGACGATAGGCGACGCCAAGGCGGACGCCGCGTCCGCTGGCTTCCTCTCTGGACATTTTCACCGCCTTGATGCGTTTGCCTTCCTTTTGGATGATGGTCATCTCCTGTTGGCCGTCTTCCCGTATCAACGTGAAACGGGAGTCCTTCTTGAAGAGATCCTGCGTGTCGAAAAGTGTCATGAGCGCAAGGAGAAGGGCCGAAATGAACACGACGGCGGTGTCGAAGAGATTGGCGACGCCCGACATGGGATCGGCGAATTCGTCTTCTTCCAACGATGAATGGCGGTGCATGAATTTCATGATTGCGCCTCCGTGCGGGACGCCTGTTTTTCCGCCAGATATTCCATTTCCAGCAGGTCGCTCTCTGCGTGGCGTCTGCGGATGGTCAGCAGCAGGGCGGAGACGCAACCCAATGCGAGGCCGACAACCGTGGTCGTGTAGGCCATGACAAGTTCGGATGTCATGATGGACAAATCGCCTTCGCCGAGGCTGGCGAGAGCGGTTCCCATGGGGACCAATGTGCCGATGAGTCCGCAGGCGGGGCCGAAGCGCAAGGCGAGCCTGAATTTATCCAAGCCGTGGTTGATCCGCTGGCGATGGAGCTGCAGAAGGCGCTGTACATCCGCATCGTCATGTGGTTGTTGGAGTAGCGCGTCAAATTCATGGCGAAATGCCTGTACATCCGCGGAAAATCCATCCCTGCGGCGACTGATGCAAAGGCCAAGCGTCTTGCCTGATTCGTAGATGATCCACACTGTGCCGACGCAGAGAAACAGCACGGCTGGATACAGCAGGCAACTGGACAGAAGAAACAGGCAGGTCTTGATGGCAGGAAGGAAATTCATGTTGTTGCGCTATTGGTGTTTACGATGACCATGCCACATTCCACAGAGAAATGTGACAAGACCGATGGCGAGAATGGTCCACAGCCTCGCCGTGTTGAGATTTGGCGGGATGCTATGGGAAGCGAGAGCATGGATGCGGTCGAGTTGCGTCCATTGCGGGGAGATCATGAGAAGCAGGACGAAATAGGCCGCGATGAGCATCATCATCCAGCCGGCGAGATGGAGGGCGGTCACGCCCGTGAACCGCCGTATGATCCATAGTCCTGCGAACGTGCCTAGATACAAAATGGCGAAGGCGAGGGGAAGGCCGTGTCGAAGGAGACCGGAGGCCGTCGGATACAGCAGTTGCGCCATGACGCAGGACAGAAGGATAGCCGACGCGCATACGGGGCAGGGGAAAGCCAGCAGCATCCAGCTGTGGTCGCCATGACTGCATGAGTTTTCACGAACGAGCAACCGGTAGCCCCAAATGACGAGACCAACGCACATCAGTAGATGCAGGAGGACTCCCAGCCCGAAATAGCGGAGGGAGAATTCCGAAAGACGGTCCATGCCGATGGATGAAAGCAGCCAGAAGGCGGCTTCGAACAGAATCAGATAAGGCGCCAGCAGGAGAAGTGGAAGCCATGGGCGACGTCCGCCATGGAGCGCGGCGCAATGCCATCCGCCGACAGCCGCCTTCACGGCGAACATGCCTGTGGAGAGCATCAACCCAAGGAACAGCCCCAGCATCTCTATGTGCTTGAAATCATGCATGCTTATTCATCCGGGCAGGAATCGCTGGTGCGGGTGGGGTTGTAGAGATCTTCACCACCTCCGCCGACGTATCCAACCTTGGAGACGACCGCGCAGGCGTGGGAGATATTGAGCGTGCCGGGATTCTCCGATGTTACATGGCCATCGCCCCATGCGACGCGCGCACGGCCATCATGGCGGAAATGGTTGGTGCCGCTGGTCTTGTTGGAGAACTGCGTCCCGTCAGGCTTGATTTTGCAGTACATGTACGGTGTCAGTCTGACAGCATCATAGGCGGATGCGCCTTTGCCGCTACTTGCGCAGTCTCCGAACATGATGGTCTTGGCAATGCTTGGCATTGTGGTGATCTTGATATGATCTGCATCATATCCACCGAACCATTTGCCGTTGTAGCCATAACCACCGCCGTTTTCTGTGGCCGATGGACTGGAGACAGTCGCGTCGGGACAAATCATGACTTCGGGTTCATTACCGTAGTATTCTCCCAGTAGTGGATTGACGGTAAGATCATAAGTCGATTTACCAAGAACGCCGAGCCAGTAATTGCCGGGCTTGGTTCTTCCCGTGCCAGTTGCCGTCGTGTAGGGGACCATGTAATTCTTGTAGTCCCCCGCGTACATGATGGCGGCCATCGCGATCTGGCGGAGATTTGAGGAGCAGGTCGTGCTTTCGGCTTGGTTGCGGGCTTTGCTCAAGGCTGGAAGCAGCATGCCGGCGAGAATGGCGATGATGGCGATGACGACCAGCAGTTCAATCAACGTGAACGGACGGGAATGGGACAGTGTTTTCTTTTTCATCGGTGGCTCCTTGGTTGACGGAGATATATTGTCTCCGTAATAACCCCTTCATTTGTCGAAGGGCACATGCCTTCATGGCATGCCATGGATGATTTGATATCGTTTCCAATTTTAGAATGGCACCTAAGGTCATTCGATTGGAAAGCATCGTAGGCGATTTTTGTTTTGGTCGCTTCTGCCACCGTAAAGGGACTTCCTGTTCCTTCATACTATAAAATAATTATGTTTTGCCATTTGTCAAACAACTGTTTTTATTTTTCTTCTGCCTGAGATGGAAGATGTGGGGGAACCATGTTCATTGATGATTTTTCAAAACGATGTTGGGGCATGAATTGGAAAAGTTCGGAAAAGATGGTATTGTAGTGCATGGTTCAAGGATTGCTTCTGAAACTTGACGGTTCCTTATGGCTATGCTTTCTTGGACCTTTTTGGATTGATCCATTTTTCCGGCGGTTGTGAGGCGATATCGTGAATTTGGAAGAGTTTTTTTCAAAGCATCCCATTGTGGCGGTGGCCTTTTCAGGAGGTGTCGATTCGGCCTATCTGCTCTATATGGCATGCAAATATGCGCAGAAAACGAAGGCGTATTATGTGAAATCCGCCTTCCAGCCGCAATTCGAACTGGATGACGCAGAACGGCTCGCCAAAGAGCTCCAGGCGGACATGACCATTATCCGCCTGGATGTATTGGCCGATGAACAAGTCCGGATGAATCCTCCGAACCGATGCTATTTTTGCAAGAAACGGATTTTCTCCGCGATTCGCGAACATGCGCAACAGGATGGATTCCAAGTGCTTCTGGACGGAACGAACGCTTCGGACGATGCGGGTGACCGGCCAGGCATGGTGGCGTTGCAGGAGCTTGCCGTGATGTCGCCGTTGCGTCTTTGCGGACTGACAAAGACAGATATACGCAGACTGTCGAAGGAGGCGGGACTATTCACATGGGATAAACCGTCATATGCATGCTTGGCGACGCGCATTCCGTCGGGCCAGGCGATAGATGAACGGTTGCTCCAACGGACGGAGAAGGCGGAAAGTTATCTGGCCACTTTTGGATTTCGTGATTTCCGCGTGCGCACATTGGGAGAGCTTGCGAAGTTGCAGGTCTGTTCATCACAACTTCCTCTTCTGATGGAATTTCGGGAACAGATTATCGATGAATTAAAGAAGGACTACAAGGCGGTGCTTTTGGATTTGGAGACCCGAGATGAACAATGAATTGAGACAACTGCTGGAAGGCGTGAAGTCGGGAGAGATTTCAATCGACGATGCCGTTTTAAAGATTAAACGACAGCCGTTTGACGACTTGGGCTTCGCAAAGGTCGATTTGCACCGCAAGTTCCGCCAAGGCGCGGCGGAGGTCATTTTCGGTTCTGGAAAAACGCCAGAGCAGATTCTTGCCATCGCGGAAAGTATGCTTAAAAATGGTCAAGAGACGATTCTCGTGACGCGTTTGGCAGCGGAGAAAGCTGCCGCATTGGATGGCCAATTGCCATTTACCTATTATGAGAACGCGAGAATCGCCGTCGTTGGAAATATGCCGAAACCGGACGGAATCGGGACGATCGTCGTCGCGACAGGCGGCACGAGCGACATGCCAGTTGCAGAGGAAGCAGCGTTAACGGCGGAGGCGTTAGGGAACCAAGTGACAAGGCTTTACGATGTCGGAGTCGCGGGCCTTCATAGGCTTTTGGCCCATCTGGACGACATCATGGGTGCAAGTGTGATCATCGCCATCGCGGGAATGGAAGGCGCACTGGCTAGCGTCATCGGTGGCATGGCGGACTGCCCCGTCATCGCCGTTCCGACGAGCGTGGGTTATGGTGCGTCGTTCCATGGGGTGTCGGCTCTTTTGTCGATGCTGAATTCATGCGCAAGCGGCGTGTCTGTGGTGAATATCGACAATGGTTTCGGGGCAGGCTATATGGCGAATATGATTAATCACATGCACAATTCATAATTACAGCTAAAAGCCAAAAGCTAAAAGCTAAAAGCTAATGCAATTCATAATTCATAATTCATAGCAGGTTAATGGGATAGAAAATGAGAACGCTTTTTTTTGATTGTGGAATGGGAGCCGCTGGCGACATGCTCGCCGCCGCATTGTATGAGCTTCTGGACGATAAAGATGCCTTTATCCAGAAAATGAATTCGCTTGGGTTGCCGGGCGTCAGCTTTGTCGCCGAACCGTCGGTGAAATGCGGCATCGTCGGGACGCATTTCCGCGTTCTCGTTGAAGGGCAGGAGGAAGGCCATGAACATCATCACGATCATGACCATGACCATGACCACGACCATGACCACGACCACGACCATGACCATGAACATGAACACGACCACGACCATGACCACGACCATGACCATGACCATGAACACGAACATGTTCATTCCCATGCACATACGCATATACATTCGCATGTACATCGTTCCATGGATGATATCGCGCATGTCATCGATGCATTGCCGTTGTCGGAAACGGTGCGGCACAATGCGTTGGATGTCTATCGGTTGATTGCGGATGCGGAGGCGCAGGCTCATGGCAGGCCTGTGTCGGAAATCCATTTCCATGAAGTCGGCACGATGGACGCCATCGCGGATGTTACGGCCGTCTGCCAATTGATGGAAATACTGGATGTTCAACGAGTATTGGCGTCTCCTGTCCATGTCGGCTATGGTAAAGTCCGTTGTGCCCATGGCATTCTTCCCGTTCCCGCGCCAGCGACGGCGTTTATCTTGAAAGACGTTCCGATCTATGGCGGTCGGATCGAAGGGGAGCTTTGCACGCCTACTGGAGCGGCTTTGTTGAAAAAGTTCGTCTCGTCCTTTGGCGAAATGCCACCGTTGAAGGTTGAAAAAATTGGTTACGGCATGGGAATGAAGGACTTCGAAGTGGCGAACTGCGTTCGCGCATTGCTGGCGGAAACGGTTGGCGACGGCGATATGATCGTGGAACTTAGCTGCAATTTGGATGACATGTCGCCAGAACGCGTCGGTTTCGCGATGGACAGCTTGTTTGCCGCCGGAGCATTGGAAGTTTATACGATTCCCGTTGGAATGAAAAAATCCCGTCCGGGCATCATGCTGTGTGTCATCTGCAAGGAGGCGGACAAAGATCGCATGGTGAAGCTTGTGTTCCGCCATACGACGACGTTGGGGATTCGCGAAAATCGTAGCCGCCGTTATACGTTACAGCGAAACATCACGACGCTCGACACGCCGTTTGGTGACGTGAGAGTCAAATATTCGGAAGGATATGACGTGAGCAGGGAAAAGGTCGAATATGATGATTTGGCACGCATTGCGCGGGAAAAAGGCATCGGCATCGACGAAGCTCTGAAACTGCTTGAACAGGTTTTGTCCTAATCCAATACGTTTATTTTGAACCACTAATGGACACGAATGGACACGAATTTTTTAACCACAAAACAGTCCACAAAATACACAAAAAAACTCAAAAAAATGCCTCACCGCCGGGCCGTCAATCCGCTGAAGGATTTGTTTGAATAAAATGAATTCTGAATGCTGAAAAATCAACGGCTCCGGCGGCTCGGCGGTTGTTGTCGCTTCGCGAGATGCAAAGGATGTCATGCGGAAGCTCGTGGCCATGGAGAAAATCTTCGCGAAATAACAGAAAATGAAGGATAGTCGTATGAAGCATGCGCGCAGCTTATGGCACGCATGCAATGGCTACTTTTTGCCCCGTAATGTTTGAAATGTTTTTGCTTGTTATTATATTAGTTGAATATACGTTCAACCATTGAAGGAGCGGAGGCGATGGCGTGCGGCGGAAGGTTGACTTTTAAGATAAGTGTTTGAATTATAACGTCATGAGAACTCTGAAAGAGGTGAATATAGGCGAGACGGTCACCGTCGTCAAAGTCACGGGCGAAGGTCCTGTCAAACGCCGTATCATGGACATGGGCATCACGAAGGGAACGGACATCTATGTCCGTAAGGTCGCGCCATTGGGCGACCCGATCGAAGTGATGGTCCGTGGGTATGAGCTGAGCCTGCGTAAGGCGGATGTCGAAAGGATTCAGGTGGAAAAGCAGTCCGATGCCGCTGCACGCCGCGAAATACCGGAAATAAAAGACGACAAGGCGTCGGTCTTGAAAAGCAACAAGCCGATACGTATCGCGTTGGCGGGCAATCCGAACAGCGGCAAAACGACGCTGTTCAACGCATTGACCGGATCTAACCAGTTCGTCGGCAACTGGCCTGGCGTGACGGTGGAGAAGAAGGAAGGAAAACTCAAAAAGCGCGACGATGTCATCGTGACGGATCTGCCGGGCATCTACTCGCTATCGCCCTACACGCTGGAAGAAGTCGTCGCACGAAAATATCTGTTGGACGAAGAGCCCGAAGCGATTCTGAACATCATCGACGGGACGAATTTGGAGCGCAATCTCTATCTGACCACGCAGCTGGCGGAACTCGGCATCCCGATGGTGATTGCCGTGAACATGATGGACATCGTCCGTAAAAACGGCGACAAGATTGATTTTGAGGAACTTACGCGCGAACTCGGCTGCAAGGTCATGGAGATTTCCGCGTTGAATAACGATGGCGTGATGGCGGCCGCAGAGGAGGCCATCAAAGCGGCTAAGCGGTTGCGTCCGTTACCGATGCACACATTTTCCGGACCTGTAGAGCACGCCATCGCCCACATCGAAGAGGCCGTTTTGCATGACATGCCGTCCGAACGGCAGCGGTGGTACGCCATCAAGATTTTTGAACGGGACGAAAAAGTCCTTGCGAAGCTCGGCATTTCCGCCGCCACGTTGCAACATATTGAACAGGATATTCTTGCGGCAGAAAAAGAACTCGACGACGATGCGGAATCGCTGATCATCAGCGAACGGTACAATTATATTGCGGAACTATTGAAAGGCAGTTATCGCAAGGCGAATCAAGGCGGTCTGACGACGTCTGACAAAATTGACAAGATCGTCACCAGCCGTGTTTTAGGCCTGCCGATTTTGGCGATCATCATGTTTTTGGTGTATTACATCGCGATGGTGACGGTCGGACAAAAGGCGAGTGAATGGGCCAACGACGGCTTGTTCGGCGACGGTTTCCATTTGTTCGGTGTCGGCACTTCGAAGTATGAAGCGAAACTGGAGGAGTTTACGGATGCGAGCCAAGTCGTCAACGCCTTCGTGACGCAGGAAAAAACGCCTGAAATTGCGGCGAAACTGGATTCGGCTGCAGAGAATTTTGACGCAGAGGCCGCCAAAGATGCTTTGACAGCCTATGCCGCGACCGTTTCAAAGGATGCGAAAGCGACATTGAAGATTGTAAATGAAGAAGATCTGTCTGAAGAAGTGGTCGAATTCACAGGCGAAAACCTGAAGAATGCCGTTCCCGTCATGGCGAAATACGGTTTCACGGAACCAGATCCCGCATCCGACGGATGGTGGATTCCAGGCGTTCCGGTCGTCATCGGCGACATGCTGGATAAGATGAACTGCGCCAAATGGTTGCGTGGTTTGGTCATCGGCGGCATCGTGGCTGGCGTGGGCGCAGTTCTCGGCTTCGTGCCGCAGATATTCGTGCTCTTCCTGTTGCTGGCGTTTTTGGAGGCTTGCGGCTACATGTCGCGAATCGCGTTTGTGCTCGACCGACTGTTCCGTAAGTTTGGTCTTTCCGGCAAGAGTTTCATTCCGATTCTCGTCGGAACAGGCTGCGGCGTGCCTGGCATCATGGCCTCCCGCACAATTGAAAGCGAACGGGACCGCCGCATGACGATCATTACGACGACGTTCATCCCCTGTGGTGCGAAAACACCGTTCATCGCTTTGATCGCGGGAGCGATTTTCGGCGGATCGCCATGGATTGCGACGAGCGCCTACTTCCTCGGACTTGCATGCATTGTCTGCTCGGGTATTATTTTGAAGAAAACGAAAATGTTCGCCGGCGAGCCGTCGCCGTTCGTCATGGAGCTTCCTCCCTATCACATGCCATTGATGTCCAATGTCTTGCGCTCCATGTGGGATCGTGGCTGGAGTTTCATCAAGAAGGCCGGAACGATCATTTTGCTTTGCACGGTTCTCGTCTGGCTCATGACGTATTTCGGCTTCACGGAAAGCGGCTTCCGCATGCTGGGCGACGATGAAATCGACCGCTCGCTGCTTGCGAAATTCGGAAAATGCATCGCATGGATCTTCACGCCGCTCGGCTGGGGACATTGGCAGACGGCCGTGGCGTCCATCACGGGGCTTGTCGCGAAGGAGAACATCGTCGGCACGTTGGGCATCCTTTACAAAAATGGCGCGGCGTCGAGCGCCCGCGCCAATCTCGCTCTTGCGCTTAATGGCTGGGCGGGATATTCCTTCCTTGCATTCAACCTGCTCTGCGCACCATGCGCCGCGGCCATGGCTGCCATCCGACGCGAGATGAACAGCGCTCGATGGACGGCGTTCGCCATTGGTTACCAATGTCTTCTGGCATACGTCGTGTCGCTGACCATCTACCAGATTGGCTCGGCCATCCATGGTCAGTTGCATATCGTGGGACTAATAGCGGCAATCGTCGTCGATATCGTGGCGCTTTATATGCTGTTCCGCCCCTACAAAGAGGCGACGAAACTGACCACGGTGGATTAAGCGGAGATCGTTGCAATGGAATGGCTAAACGCAAATTGGGGCAATCTGCTTGTGGGAGCGGTGCTTTTGGCGATTATCGTTGCCATCGTCGTCAATCTGATACGCAGAAAGCGCAATGGTTGTGGCTGCGGATGTGGTTGTGATTGCGGTTGTTGTGGCAATCATTCTTGTTCGCGTAAAGAGTGAATAGGGATAGATTCCTATACTGTCAAATAAGAATATTCGTTTTTTATTTTTTGCCGAATTCCTGTTCCAATAAATTCATAAAATCAACATCTAATGTTTTCATTGGCAGGAGTAAAAACGGATCGAAGGTATATGGATTGAAATCTTGAAGACAGCAGGTTATATATTTATTTAGATCATCATTAAACAAGCGTGTTCTATCAACCCATTTATCAATATATAGTTTGGGACCAGCCTTTGTTTCAAAGATATAGAATCTGTCAGAAAACTCGACAACAAAATCTAATTGTATGTCATTAGGTTTATCAGTTTCTTCGGAATCAGCTTTTTTGAGTTTTATATTTCGATATACTTTGAAACTCAAAGGTTCTGAACATTTCTGTGAAAATTCACGAATTGTCTTATCAATCAAATAACGGTTGGCTTCTTCATAGCATTCACTTGTAAGATAGTAGCGTCCTTCTCCTGTCATGGTTGGTTCAACTTGTATGGAAGTCTTATCTTTAGTGAATTTTATTAAATTTCGCTTTTGCATTTCAAGGCAAAGGTTACGTAAATCGTTTTTTTGCTGATCTGACAATTCGGATGTATCAAAACTGAAAGGTTCATATTTATTTTCATCTTTATTGTAACTAATTAATAATTCGCCTATGAAGTCCCATGAAAGGGGCCATAAATTGAAAATCAATTTGCCTAGTTTATAATGTTTACTGACATCAGTGTCAAGACTGATGATCAGATAACCTTTAGAATAAAAGAATTCAGCCAGTTTTTTTGTTCCTTTCTTAAAAAAATCATTGTTTTCCCTATTGGCGACGGTTATTTCCAAAATACGGTTTTGTTGTTCAAGCTCTTCAATTTGCTTTTTTAGAATGGATATTGTTGCTTCTAAACTGATTTTGTTATCCATTGAAGTGTCCATTAAAAGTCAATGAAAGATATCAAATGAAATTACGAAAGCTTCTATCTATACTTATCTACCTTGTCAGTTTGTAATGTATAGCAGATAGTGTATTATTCCACCACGTATTCCCACAGGCCGTGGATGTTGCAGTATTCGCGGACGATCATTCCTTTCTGCAATGCCACGTGGAACTCCGCCATCGGCTTCTCGCCTGGTTTTAGATAGCGACGGTTGACATACGGGCCATTGATGATTTCAATCCATTCGATGTAATGCTCCTCCGTCATCGGATGGGCCGTCTCCTTGCCGACCAAGACACGCGTTCCGCCGTCCATCGCTTCCGGATACGGCACATGCTTCTCGAACTTGTATTCAGCGGTCTGCGGCTGCATCCGCTTCATCTCCTTGCCGCAGCAGGTCGGCGTGCAGTCACAGCACGTTGCGACTTCCACCACCAGCCCGCATTCTTCGCATTTGTAGATTTCGAGTCTTTCCATGATGCCTCTTCAAAATTTTATTGACCGATTATCCATTCTGAACTTTACTTCCCCATATAGATGGTGAGATTGATTATCTGGACATTTCTTGTGTCAAAATAAGTGTGGTCTTTTATTGTGTATTCGTTATATGGCAACTGCATAGAGATGTTGTACAAGGTTGCGTTGTAGTCGAAATTGGGAATCTTCAAGTAGAATTTCGAGTTTTTATCAGCAGCCGTTGGGAGGAAAATGGAAACAGGCACGGCGTTGTCCATCATGGGGGTGTAGTTCTTTCCGTCGAAGAGGAGCTTCTCGTAGGGCACCTCGGAATAGACGTTCTCCTTGCTGGTTTTGCTGACGACGAATTCGACCTTTTCCATGAATTCTGATGAAAAGACCGTACTGGGATCTTCGATGGTGGCGGTGGCGTCGCGGATGACGCCTGTGATGTTGAACATGACATCCTTCGGCTTGCTGCCCGGACGGGTGATGACATTCGGAGCTCTGAATTGGTTGCCGGATTCGTGCGCATCAAACTCCGCGCCGACGAAGACCGTGCCGTTGACGGGTATGAAGGCCAGGTCTGCGCTGGCCTTGGCATCCTGCTTCGGAATATAGTCGCCTATCCATCCCACCAGGCCGTTGGCGATGACGGGGCCGGGAAAATCAACGCTCATCTCAATTCTTTGTGTAGAGTCATTGGGCTCATCATCATTGGCGTATGTGGCGACAAGGCCGATGTAAGGGCCATTCCGAAATCCACCAGTGTAAGGCATTATCGGGCGTGTCATCCTTTCCAGCGGAATCAGCAGTGTGGCTGTATTGGCTTCAGTGTCGATCGTCAGCTCTTCCGGCTTTATGACCGTGGTTCCCTTTGCAGTTCCGATCACGGCGAATAACTTGAAGTCCGATATGGATTTCGATGAGTCTTTGGGAAGGCTGAACGTGACGATGGCATTGGGGTAGTCCTTCAGGTAAAGGGTGCTGCTTTTTTTGTCGAATTCAATCAGCATCGTGGCGGCACCGAAGTTCTGGATGCTGAAGGTGTGCCTGGTGTTTTCCGGCTTGGACATGTCGGCAGGGGATTTGAACTTTGCATGGAAGCCGTTCTGCTTGTAACGGTCGATTTTTGGGAATTGGACATCTGGTGCATTGAAAAATAGATAACGATCTACGTTGGAGTTATGATTGTGAGTATGACCAATGCCTGATTTGAGAGAGAAATAATCAAACATGAATTCCTTGTAGTCGGCTGCCAGGCTGCCTTCTGGATTCATCGCACGTACACCGCTCTTGAGAGCTGACATACCATCGCCTTCCAGATAGCCTTGGGAGCTGAACACGGCGGGCCAGAATTTCTTGCCCTTGTATTTGACAAATGTCAGCCATGTTCCGAATGGCGTCAGGTTGTAGCCATGGTGGTTTGTGCCGTTTTGATCCCCCGACGCATAACTATAACGGTAGAGGCCGTTGATGGGGGCACGGGCAAACGTATGGTTGTCTGGGTGATATTTTGCAGGGTCTTCTGTAACAAAATATTCGGCTGTGGAACCGACCATCTCGTCCAGAAATAGAGCCGAGAAATGGTTGGCGTAATAATATTGATGGTAATGGAACAGTTCGTGGCAACATGTCTCGGCCCTAAATTGGTAGGTCATGCAACTTTCAGGTATATCAATATAGGGGGCACGGAACCACTCAGGTGGATTGCAGAAGGCGTCCTTCTTATCTTCTCGACCGAGTGGAATTTTGCCAATCCAATCATCATATTTCATGGGATTCTTAGTTATGTTGACCTTGATGCGTTCGGCGTTAATCCATTTTTTGGTAAAGAAATCTTTTTGTGGCATCCCCTGCTCGCCGATTCTTTTGTAGGCATATTCCAATTCTTTGGCAAGCTGCCTGACCTGTTCCTCGGGGACGGAGATATGAAGTTCAATCATAAAAATGTCTGTACGATAGATTCCATACCAACTGAGATAGTCATATTTCTCAAAACGGAAATTATCGTCTGAACGAGTGATGGGCGGTTGCATCGGTTCGGCTCTCGTGACGGTTGTTCGGTAAATGACGGCAAGGGAGACAGGCGTCGTCTCGTATCCGTATGTATTCGATAAATCGAGCGTCCAGACTAGTTTGTGGTTGGCGTATGTGACGCCGAACTCCTCCTCTGCGGGAATCAACTGGTAGCTCCACTGCGTGCTTTTTCGATGCGGACTGCGTGAGGGGGCTCCCAGAAGCAGCATGGGCGCCCCTATGGCGTCATTGTGTTCGGGGGGCACATCCAACGTGAAGCTGGCCCCACTGGTGAGCGGCTCGCCGTACATTCCAAAAATGACGACGGGCGTGGTCATCAAGCATTCACCCATGTCGATGTCGAAATCAGGCAGTTCATCCAGAGTCGTCAGCGAAATCGTGGCTTGACGATAGCATTGTCCGGGGATGTCGAGAGTCAGGCCGCCGCCAGAAACGGACCAGCCGCCGCTCGCATACTGGTTGACGCGAAGGGTATTAAGCAGTTGAGGCAACGGTCTGCCACTGACAATGGCGGCGGTGAGAAGCTCCATGTCTGACTTATCCACCTTGTCGTCGAAGTTCAAGTCGGCCGCTTTTGTTTTGTCAAGCCTGTTCTCAACCATTGCGGTCAGCATGACCTGGTCGGCGATGTTGAGCCT
>JAEEGH010011508.1_pt1 | contig 20053 bp, 19 predicted proteins | sample 9134181 | NCBI WGS metagenome assembly JAEEGH01 (sample SAMN16246544, study PRJNA631951) | gut metagenome | biome: gut microbiome; feature: rumen; material: DP-attached | host: Bos | place: Iran: Karaj | collected 2018-10 | reverse complement strand
AACTTTTTCATTGTCGAATGCATTAAAGATGTTGCAAAGGTAATGTAAATTGAGCAAAAAGCAAAACAAATTATGCTTTATTTACAATGCGCGTTATGAAATTCATAGAAATGTTGATCAATATTTCCTGTACTTATAGTTTATTCCTCGTCGACGATTTAAGTTTTCAGTACAATCTGGAACGTGTCTTTTGAATTTTCTTACTCAAAAGTTTGGAATCCTCAGGTTTTCTTTCTACCTTTGCAGGGTGTTTCGATAGAGACACAAGACATATTTGCTCTATAGCCTCACAATCACCACCACGAGAAAGAGCAAATACCTATTATTGGAGCTGCCCCATAAGGGCGCAGATTTCTCCCGTATATAGGTATGGTTTGTGGTGAACCGTGAGGCGTATGGCGAAGGTCTGCGCCATTTTTATAAAAAATATAATAACTAAAGAAATAATGATATGAAGAAACAATTACTATTACTACTAATGATGTTGCTGCCAATGGCAGCAAACGCGGATGATAATGGGGCATGTGGTGATAATGTTTTCTGGAAATATGAAGAGGCAACAAAAACTCTTACTATTTCAGGCACAGGTTCAATGAGCAATTATGATTATTATAAGCAAGACTATTCTCCATGGAACAAGTATATTAATTATATTACAAATATAGTTATTGAAAATGGTGTGACTTCCATTGGAAATTCTGCTTTCATGGTATGCCGTAGCTTAACAAACATAACTATTCCCAACAGCGTGATTACTATCGGTATCCAAGCATTCTCTGGTTGTTCTAACCTGACATCGATTGTTATTCCTAATAGTGTGACAAGTATAAACTCGTATGCATTTTCCGAGTGTAGCAGTCTTAACTCGATAAGCATTCCAAACAGTATTGCAAGTATAGAAACGTGTGCTTTTGCTTATTGTACTAGCCTAAAGTTGGTTAATATACCTAATAGTATAACATCCATAAAAGCTGGCACTTTCAAATGTACTGGCCTAACATCGATTGTTATTCCTAATAATATTACGAGTATAGAATCGTATGCTTTTGCATATTGTAGTAGCCTAACAATGGTTAGTATACCTAATAGTGTAACGTCCATCGGGGAACATGCATTCGAAGGGTGCACATGCTTGACATCTATTAATTTACCCGATAGTGTAACCTACATTGGGGTTGAGGCATTCAGGAATTGCACAACCCTGCCCTCAATTATTATTCCCAATAGTATTACAAATATAGAATCATATGTTTTTCAAAATTGTAGTAATCTTTCGATGGTTAGTATACCTAATAGTGTGACATCTATTAAAGATGGTTCTTTCTCAGAATGTATTAAACTATCTTCTATTAACATGCCAGATAGTCTGAAAAGTATTGGATCAAAATCTTTTCTTCACTGTAGTGCTCTAACTTCGATTAATATACCAAATAGTGTTACGACTATCGGGGGTTATGCATTCCAAGGGTGCACCAGCCTAACATCGATAAATATGCCTGACAGTTTGACAAGTATAGAATCTTATACTTTTACAGAATGTAGTGGTCTAAGTGCAGTTACTATTCCAAATAACATAAAAAGTATAGGATTTCGTGCTTTTTCTGGCTGTAGTAGCCTTACCTCTGTCATCATTCCCAATAGTGTGACAACCATTAAAAGATCTGCTTTCTCTGGCTGTACAAACTTGACCTCGATTAAAGTCCCCAATAGTGTAACAAACCTCGGAGAGTATGCTTTTGCCTCATGCAACAAGTTGTCATTTGTTAGTATTCCCAATAGTGTAACGTCCATTAAAACTGGTACGTTCCAAGACTGTACTAACCTAACAGAGATTAATATACCTGATAGTGTGAAAACTATAGGATCGAATGCTTTCGAAAGATGTAGTGGACTAACCTCGATTACAATACCCAATAGTGTAACTAGCATCGGGGATAATGTTTTTTCAGGTTGTACTAGATTGACCTCGATTATAATGCCTAATAGCATAACTACAATAGGAGGATGTGCTTTTGCTAATTGCACTAGTCTTACCTCAATTAACCTACCAAATAATGTAATTTCCTTAGGCGAGTTTCTGTTTACTGGTTGTACAGGGATAACTTCCATTATTATTCCAAATAGCGTCAAATCTATAGGTTGGGACTTTTTTGTCAATACAGACAATTTGATAGATGTTTATTGTTATGCTGAAGATGTTCCAGAAGTATTACCATGTAAATTGCATTCTATAATAACTTATACTAATAATCTTTATTCCAAAAGATTACATGTATCTACTTCATCCGTTGAGAAATATAAGTTAGCTTTTTACTGGAGTGACTTTGGCAACATAGTTGCTCTAACAGATGATGACCCTAAGCCTACAGGAATCCACCTGATAGAATCTACTGAAAAATACCCTACAACAGTATATAACCTAAATGGCCAATACATCAGCCAGCCTAAGAAAGGATTGAATATCTTAAAAAAGAATGACGGAACGATTAAGAAAGTCATTGTGAGATAATGATTAAACGGCGGCAATTTTCATCAGAGTATCTGTATAATATACCTCAACTGTCTATACATAATAGATAATTGCAATAATGATTAATTTAAGTAATTTTGAAGAGAACACTTTGTTTATAATTGGTAACGGATTTGATGCTGCTCATGGTATAAAATCTAGTTATTGGGATTTCCATAATTGGCTTCTTGAAAATAGATATTGGGAAGATGTATCATATTTAGAAAGGTTATTTCCACTATCAGATGGGAACATTCATCTATTGTGGAAAGATTTCGAAGAAGCCTTAGGACAATATGATGCTGATGAAATACATAATGAATTCTTTCAAGGTGTTGATAATGGCCAATTGAACAAAGATGTGCAAGAGAGAGTTACCGAACGTATAAAACCATTTATAAACAGGATACCCAAATACATGAAAGAATGGGCAGAGAACATCAAGGGATTAAACTATAATAAAGTATTTGATGGACTAAATGGAAAGTATAAATATTTAACCTTCAATTACACTTTGGTTCTAGAGAAAAACTATCTGATTCCCCCAAATCATATTTGCCATATTCATGGGAGTATAAAGGATGAAAAAATCATCGTCGGCCATAATCATAAAAAAGATCTCACTTATGAGTATAACTATAATACTAATACAGAATTGTCAAAGAGAAATATTACAGAATTAATGAATACAAACGTTAAACCTGTTAATGAATTGATTTCGAAGAATATAAATTTCTTTTCTTCTTTATACGACGTTACAAAGATTGTAGTGGTAGGTCATTCACTTTCAAAAGTTGATATACCTTATTTTATTGAGGTTGCAAATAGAGTTAATCCAAATAGTATTTGGCATTTTTGCTGGCATACTGCAAAAGATGAAGAATTGGTTAACAAATTGACATGGGAAGATCCATTTTGTAGATTCATAAACAGAAAACATAAAAGATAAAGACAAACAGGACTCAAGGATAATATATCGAATGCACAGTAGGTCTGCTGTTGTCTTACAGCTAGTCATTGAATAACATAAATAATTCTTGAGTATTGGAAATTAAAGCAGGAGTATTCAATGAAAGGTAGGACTCCAGCAATCCGCAACTTTTGCTCCCCTAAATTGACAACACAACTTAACGAGCGATATCCAAACAGCTAACGAGCGATATCCTCACTGTGCTAGTAGTTCCAGCTACTATGCTTGTAAATTTTATAACTACGCTTTCTATTGCAACAGGAAGCGTAGTTATTGTAATTATTAGCTGCGTGGTCCGTCCCTTACGGACTGGCAGTCCGAAGCCTACGGACTGAAAGTCCGAGTACGTCGGACTAAATGCGTGGTTCCTTGGTGTTTTGAGCGTAAAAACAAGGAATTCAAAAATGTCCCTCCCTTGCTCCCGTCATGGTCCTCAAACACCGATAGACAAAGGACTAAAGGCACGGGAGGGATATCCGTTCTCACTCCCGTCTCCCTCCCGTTTTCTTCTTCGACTACTCCCGTCATTTTTATTGTTGAGCTGTCAACCAATTTAGGAATATAAAAAAGTCGAGGTGAGTGAAAGGGACCCAAAAAGGGAGGGTGACGGGAGGGACATTCATTATCACTCCCGTCTGTAAAATGCCCTGTTTAAAAGGGGTTGAGGACTGCGACGGGAGCAAGGGAGGGTAAAATCAAAAAACGCTAAATACAAGGGAATTGAAGTCCTTCTGTTAGGTCTTATTTTCCAATACTCCCGTCTTATTTTCTATTAATACCCGCAATAGCAACTATTAGTGTTCACAACTGTAACTATTAATTGTAGCAGTCCCAAGTATTAATATTTGAGATCGCAACTATTAATAGCAAAATTTCTCTTTTCGAGTTACATTGATTTACAATCAGAGATACAATGTGTTGCTATCTTTCGTAGAAATATCAAAGAAATTTGTAGGAAAACGTTCAAGTTTCGAAATCTTTTCGTAACTTTGCAAACATGAAACCAGCAAAGATTTTCCAGCAGTATATATGGCTCATTAATACGTTGAGGACGTACAAGCAGCTAACCCTTGAGCAATTGAACCAGAAATGGCAACAAGATGGTGTTGCTGACGGCAACGTTTTGCCACGCTCCTCGTTTAACCGCCATCGCGACGCTATACTCGACATGTTTGGTATCATTATTGATTGTGATCCTAAGAGCTATTGTTATTACATCAGTAATCCTGAATTATTAAAAGATGACAGCATAGAACGGTGGCTTTTCTCGACGCTCAACGTTCATGGTGTGTTAGCCGACAGCGCATCCGTGAAAAATCGTGTGGTTTTAGAAAACGTGCCAGCCGGCCTGGAGTTCCTTGAGACCATCATCCATGCCATCAAGACGGGTAGAAAGATACTCATAACATATCAGCGTTTTGGCGCTGACAGCTACGATAAGGTTGTAGCCCCCTATGCCATCAAGTTGTTCCATCAGCGATGGTACCTGCTGTCTTATACGGGGAATCACTACGCCACTTACGCACTCGACCGTATGCAGGCCGTCACCATGACTGATGACACTTTCGAGATGCCCCCCGACTTCTCGCCACAACAGTATTATGCTGAGTATTTTGGTGTGCTGACTGACGATACGCCAATGGCTCATGTCGTTGTCCGTGCCCACAACTGGACACCCAACTACTTGCGCACCCTGCCTCTGCATGCCTCACAGTGCGAGATAGCCACTACTGAACATTATACTGACTTCTCGTTCGACCTTCGTCCCACTGCCGATTTTCTTGGACAACTGCTTTCGCATGGCGACGGTATTGAAGTGTTAGAACCAGCCGATTTGCGGCAGAAAATGCGTGAAATGATTGCCGAAACTCTTAAAAGATATTAAAATATGTTGGGGTGTCCTGACTTTTGGGACACCCCTTATCGTATATTTGCTTCCGTAAACAGATTGTTGAATTTTAAAAAGATGAATTATGGAAGCAAAGAAGAAGTATTTCATGGATTGCCATTTGGCAGGACGTATGTATCACGATGCTGACGAAGTATGGGATAAACTTAAAGTGGGTACTAAACTCAGTATTGTGCGAGACCTTGAAAATCGTTACGATGGTGACGCAGTAGCTGTTGCTTATGTTGATGAACAGAGGAAGGAACCTGTATGTCTAGGCTATATTCCTCGCGACGAGAACTCCTTGTTGGCTTCATTTCTGGATATGGGCCATCAGGATATCTTCGAATGCCGTATCAATCGCATTATTCCTGAAGCTCACCCTGAACAGCAGGTACAAATAACTATTTGGATTAAGAAGAAAGAGGCATAAATGGAAAGGATAGTTGATTTGATAATGACCCACCTGTTCAAGTTGGCAGAGTCTGTTTGTGGCAGATGTTCGTTCCTGATGGACGAGCCTGCCACTCCTCAGGAAGTTGTCCCCAAGATTCGATTCTCTAACAAGAATAAGATGGTGGAAGGGGAGTTATTTAAATAGAACATCCATGAATTATATAAAATATGAATAAGGAAGAAGCAAGATTAAAAGCTATCAAATATGCGACAGAAAAGGGATGGGAAGAAAACGAAATAAGTTATCTGACTTATGATGGAAAATGCTACGTTTTTAGCTTATATATGCCAGAAGGAGATTTTTGTTCTTCTTGTGGTGTGTATGTAGAAGAGAACAATTGCGAGATTAGAGACTTGACCTCAGAACATCTTTTTCTATTATGTTGCAATAGAATTCGCGAGATGATTGCTCGCTGCCAATGGACTTTCGCAAAGACTATGCCGTTTGCTCCTCATGAGTATATCGTGAGGGACAAATGCCCGTTGACTGACGGGGAGTTTGTGTACTTTGTGGATATGCAGCGACGCTTTGGCGTGAAGGAGCGATGGGGAAAGTATAACCATCCTTATCTCTACGTTGATGATTACAAGTATTGGACTATGGGAGATCCTTACGAGAATACAATCATTATCAATCGTGCAAAAGTAAAGAAAGAATAATGCAGATATGGGAATAGATATATCACACATTGTTAAACATGATTATAAGAATGTAAAAAATCATGCATCTACAATGGACTTCGTAAAAGAAACTATAAATAGGCTAAAGCAGATCCTACAAATTAATGGAGTTAATGAAATATCTGAAGAAGAGGACTTTGAAACGATTTCATTCGAATTGCCAATAATGTTACAATACTTTGAATAGTTCAAAATTCGGAATGAATAATAACGGATTATCTGCGGTTTTTGGTATGGATGGAAAACTGTCGACAGACTTTGCGCTTGGCATTTTTACTGGAAAAGGTTAGAGATAGAAAGAAGTAATATTAATCCTTTTTTAAAAAGAACGATTTTTAATGAAGTAGCAGAGATTGAATTTTTTCCAAAATCATAATTCTTTAATTTGAGATAGTTTATTATATCGTATTCTATTTTATTTCAAGATTATTTGGATTTCTAGAAATATGTTTGTACTTTTGCAGAAAAGTAAATATTAACTTAAATAATAATATGTCATATTTAAATACTACTATCCGCAATTTGATTACGGAAAAAATAGGTAGAAATACTTTTTTACCAGCAATTCAACGTGAATATGTTTGGAGTCCTTACCAAGTGGAAAAATTGTTTGATTCCTTGATGTGTGGCTATCCCATAAGTTCTTTTCTTTTATGGCGTATAAGAGAGGAAAATAAAAAAGAATGGATATCATATGATTTTATTAGAGATTTTGATGAAGAAAAACCCCATAATTATGAAGCTAATCTTGATGGAGTTAATCAAGATGTCTTCCTTGTTTTGGACGGACAGCAACGCATAACATCTTTGAATATAGGGTTAAGAGGATCATATAGATATTTTTATAGAAAATGGAGAAAAACCAGATTATATCTTAACCTGTTATGGAATCATGATAACGACAATCCAGAAGAACTAACATATCAGTTCCTTTTCAAAGAAGATGACCAACCTATACCTCGAACAAATTATCCTCAGTTTTGGTATCGTGTTGGCGATATTCTGAACTATGATGACATTTCTGAAACAATTGATAATATTGAGACAAGATTATCTTCTTATACAAAAGACGAAATCGCTCAAGCACGAAGAATTATCACTAAACTTTATTCAGTAATAAATGTTACAGAGGTTATAAATTACTACGAAGAAAAGTCAGATAATTACGACAAGGTTTTAGAAATATTTATCAGAACAAATACTGGCGGTCAAAAGTTGGAGTATAGCGATATTCTTCTCTCAACTGCTACAGCCAAATGGAAAGATTTGAATGCACGTGAAGAAATAAATAATTTTACGGATGAAATTAACAAGATAGGAGTAGGATATAACTTCGGCAAAGATTTTGTAATGAAAGGCGCCATGTATTTGACAGAGGACCTCCCGATACAATATAAACTTAGCTCTTTTACGCAATCTAACCTTGAAAAGATTGAAGATCATTGGGATACGACAAAGGAAGCTATAAGAAATGCAGTTTTATTAATAAGCAGATATGGTTTTAATGATAAAAACCTTGTCACCAAATTGGCATTACTCCCAATTGCACAATACCTCCGAAATATTTGTAATAAGAATTATGTTGTTTCAACCAAAGTAGATGACGTTATTGATCAGAATAATATTCAAAAGTGGCTTGTTTTTATAATTCTTAAAAATGGTTTAGGTGGATCAAGTGATACAAAACTCACACAAATGAGAAAAATAGTAGATGCAAAGTACGATAGGTTCCCTTATGCAGAATTAAATAGGGAAATGCTTATCGAATCTTCCTTTAATGATATGGAACTTGAAAGCCTTCTCAAAACTAATTATGGGACACGATATAGTTATTTAATTCTTTCTCTTCTTTATCCAGGAAGGGATTGGAAAGACAAGATTTTCAATGAAGACCACATTTTCCCGCAGACAGAATTTCAACGAAAGAAATTGAAGGCAAGAGGCTATGATGACGAGAAAATTGAACTATATTTATCTAGCTATAATTCAATTGCAAATTTGGAATTATTGGATGATAGCGAGAACAAAATTAAAAATGCTAAACCCTTTGAGGAATGGCTATCCGATAGAGACGATAATTTTAAATCCCGTCACCATATTCCTCAAATGGAAAACTATTGTTTTGACAATTTCATTAGTTTTATTGAAAAAAGAAAAGAGCTATTAATAGAGAGCCTTAGTAAAATATCTTTTGAGGACTAGGCTTAACAAATAGAAATTGTTGATAGCATTTGGAGAACTGTAAAAATATGCAATATGGTTATAACAAATTTTTATTCATCAAGTATAATAAAACAGCGTATCAATAAAGACGTTGCAGTATATATTAAAAGTCACGCTGAGCCCAATCTAGATGAGCTTCTTGTAATTGCAGCGACACCTGCAATTCGTGCAGACTTTAAAAGCATAGAACTAAAGAGTCTGTATAGCATCATGTTGAAGATGAAAGCTTTCTTGAAAGGAAGACAAAGATTCCTAAACTTCACGAAAGAGGCAGTTGTTGAAGGTTTGAATAAGGAGTGGTTGCCAACACTGGAAGAGGATGACAAAGTGAAACTATTAGAAAATATTGCAGTTATTGAACGCATTAATGATGATGGTACTATCGTAACAAATGCTAAGGTCTTTCAGCCTTTTGTTGATGCGAACATACCAGATACGATAAGATATGGAGAGTCTGAATATTTAAAAGTTGCTCCACCCAAACATCGTGTTCTAAAGGATAAACTGATAGAAATTGCCCCTGATGCGCAATTAGCAGCAAAATTGGCTCCATTTATTGAATGGTATAAGAAATGGTGGGGCTATATGGTCTTTAATGAGAGCTATAAATGGAAAGCCACTGAACATTTCCAGGACAACTTCAGAATTGATGCACAAAATTTGAAAGAAAACCTGGAAGAAGCGTTACGCTATGAGAACAACCTACTTTCAGGGCAAATGAACTTCTCAAAAGCAATGCTACTGAAAAACGCAGAACTATCTCCTGAGGATGTAAGAAGTGCTTTGTCAATGCTTTTTGATGAGAATATTGATTTGGCTAAAAGAGCTGAAGACTTTGTAGAGCAATTCAAAACTATCCATGAGACCAACAAAGCTGTAGGAAAGATAAAAGCTAATCAGGCCCCTCATCAGAATCCTCATTCTGTTTCTGTCTATTTGGCGTTTTCTAATCCATCGCGACATTACATCTATAAGGAAAGTGTATGGTTAGATTTCAAGGCCGTTACGGATTTGGATTATCCTTCATTAAACTGGTTTACCTACAAGTTAGTTGGTTATACAAAAATCTGTAACCACATTCGTGAGGTGCTTATATCTGATAAGGAACTATTGAATTTACACGATGCCTCATATCCAAATGACAAGTCTAACTATCACCTGCTAACTCAGGATTTTATCTATGCAGTTGCCGTACATCTTGTCGAATTTGATAAGAGACCTGCATACTACAAAGAAGAAGATGCGAAATATTATAATTTATGAATTGGAACGATTTATCAGCATTTGAAGAATCATAAATTAATTTAATAGGAGGACGATTATGGATTATCTGGAGTATAAAGGCTACAAGGGTAGCGTGGAGTACAGCAAAGAGGACAATTGCCTGTTTGGTCAGGTTCAGGGCATGGGCAAGGATTTGATAGCGTATGAAGGTCAGACGCTTGATGAACTGCGCAAGGATTTCGAGGATGGCGTGGATAGCTATATTGAAGGTTGTCTGGCTGATGGTGTAGAGCCGGCAAAGCCTTATAGTGGCAAACTGAATCTGCGTATGTCATCGGAGCTTCATTCTCGTGTGGCTGCTTTTGTGGCTTCAACGGGTACTACGATAAATGATTTCATCAATCGTGCCATCAAAAATGAGCTGAAGAAAGTGGCGGCATTATAAGATATCATCAGATGTCTTTAACCCTTAATGTTTCTAAAATTGTTTGGTGGTGTCAGATGCTTTTAGTATCTTTGCAGAATATATATTCAAACTAATCAAAACGAACGAAATTATGTTATCACAACAAGACCTGAAGCAGTTGGCTCAGAAGGGTATTTCTGAGGCACAAATCGAGAGACAGTTAGGCGAGTTTAAAACTGGTTTTCCATTCCTGAAGTTGGAGGCTGCAGCAGCTATCGGCAAGGGCATCGTAGCGCCTTCTGAGGCTGAGCGCAAGGCGTATGTAGAGGCTTGGCAGCAGTACAAGGCCCAGGGCAAGAAGGTGGTGAAGTTTGTGCCCGCATCGGGTGCCGCCAGTCGTATGTTCAAGGATATGTTTGCCTTTGTCGATGCCGACTACGATGTGCCTACAACTGATTTTGAGAAGAAGTATTTTGACAATATCGAGAAGTTTGCTTTCTACGACGAGTTGGATGCTGCCTGCCAGAAAAATCAGGGCAAGGGCATCAAGGCGCTCATAGCTGAGGGTAACTACAAGGCCGTTGCAGCCAACATGCTGAAGGCTGAGGGACTGAACTATGGACAGCTGCCCAAGGGCCTGTTGCTGTTCCACAACTATGCCGAGGGTGCTCGTACGCCTATGGAGGAACACTTGGTGGAAGGTGCCCTGTATGCTGCCTCGAATGGTGAGGCTCACGTGCACTTTACCGTTAGTCACGAACACATGGAGCTGTTCAAGCAGAAGGTGGCTCAGAAGGCTGACCTGTATGCCAAGAAGTACGGCATCAAGTACGACATCTCGTTCTCCGAGCAGAAACCCTCGACGGACACCGTTGCTGCCAATCCTGATGGCACGCTGTTCCGCAACTCGGATGGCTCACTGTTGTTCCGCCCGGGTGGACACGGTGCGCTGATTGAGAACCTGAACGAGATTGAGGCCGACGTCATCTTCGTGAAGAATATTGACAACGTAGTGCCCGACCGCCTAAAGGGTGACACCGTAGAGTGGAAGCAGGTCATTGCTGGCGTGCTGGTAACGCTGCAGAAGAAGGCCTTTGAGTATCTGAACCTCTTGGATACCGGCAAGTACACACACGCGCAGATTGAAGAGATGATTCGCTTCGTGCAGCATGACCTGTGCTGCCGTAAGGCTGACATCAAGGAGCTGGAGGATGCCGATTTGGTGATATATCTGCGCAAGAAGCTGAACCGCCCCATGCGCGTGTGTGGCGTAGTAAAGAATGTGGGCGAGCCTGGTGGTGGTCCGTTCCTGACCTACAATCAGGATGGTACCGTTAGCTTGCAGATTCTGGAGTCGTCGCAGATTGACAAATCGAACAAGGAGTATATGGAGATGTTTACCAAGGGTACGCACTTCAATCCCGTTGACCTTGTCTGCGCTGTGAAGGACTACAAGGGTCAGGCTTTCGACCTGCCTAAGTATGTTGACCCCACGACAGGCTTCATTTCTCAGAAGTCTAAGAGTGGCAAGGAGTTGCAGGCACTGGAGTTGCCAGGCTTGTGGAATGGTGCCATGAGCGACTGGTCCACTATCTTCGTCGAGGTGCCCCTCTCTACGTTCAATCCTGTGAAGACAGTCAACGACCTGCTGCGCGACCAGCACCAGTAGGATGAATAATTAAATAAAAGAATAATGAACACAAAGACTATTTTAGCCATTGGAATGACTTCCACAATGATGCTAACATTTAACGCCTGCCAGCAGACCTCTCGCGAGAACCCTCTGCTGGCAGAGAGTTCTTTACCCTTTGGTGCGCCTGATTTCAGCAAGATTCAGACGTCCGATTACATGCCAGCCTTCGAGGCGGCTATGCAGCAAACGCGTGACAACATTCAGGCCATCGTGGACTGTCAGGACTCGGCAACGTTCGAGAATACCATCCTGCCCTTCGAGGACAGCGGTCGTCAGCTGGCACGTGTCTCCACCGTTTTCTTTGCCCTGACTGAGGCCGACAAGTCTGACGAACTGAGCGAGATTGAAAAGAAAGTGCAGCCCATGTTGACCGACCTCCAGAACGAGATTTCGTTTAACAAGCCGTTGTTCCAGCGTATCAAGCAGGTGTATGATAAACAGCACGACCAGCTGACGGGTGAAGACCAGAAGCTGTTGGAGGAAATCTACAAGGACTTTGTGCGCAAGGGTGCCCTTTTGTCTGACGACAAGATGGCTCGCATGAAGGAAATCAACCTGCGCATCAGCGACCTGCAGCAGCAGTGGGGCGACCTGTTGCAGGCTGCCACCAACGATGCCATTGTGTGGGTTGACAAGAAGGAAGATTTGGCAGGTATGAGCGACGCCGATGTGGCTCAGTGCCAGAAGGATGCAGAGAGTCGTGGTGGCAAGGCACCGTATGCCATTGTCATCATGAACACCACGCAGCAGGCCCCGCTGGCCACGCTTGACAATCGCGAACTGCGCAAGAAGGTTTACGAGGCCTCGATACATCGTGCCGACGGTACGAATCCGAAGTACAACACGTTCAAGATTGTCAGCGAGATGGCTAAGCTACGTGCCGAACAGGCCGAGCTGATGGGTTATCCCTGCTATGCCGCCTATTCGTTGGACAACACCATGGCCAAGACGCCAGACAACGTCAACAATTTCCTGAAGCAGCTGGTCAGCGCCTACAAGGCCAAGGCCGATGCAGAAACGAAGGCCATCGAGGCGTTTGCACAGAAGACCGAGGGTGCCGGCTTCAAGTTGGAACCGTACGACCGCTTCTACTATTCGGCTAAGATGAAGAAAGCCATGCTGGATATCAGCGAGGATGAGGTAAAGCCGTATTTCAACGTGGACAGCGTACTGCTGAACGGCGTGTTCTATGCCGCCAACCGCGTCTACGGGCTGACCTTCAAGGAGCGTACCGACATTCCTACGTACCATCCTGACATGCGCGTCTTCGAGGTCATCGACAAGGACGGCCAGTCGCTGGCACTCTTCTATGGCGACTACTACCGCCGCCCGTCTAAGCGTGGTGGTGCGTGGATGGATGGCTTTGCCGAGCAGAGCCGTCACTGGAATCAGAAGCCCATCATCTTCAACGTCTGCAACAATGCCAAGGCCCCTGAGGGCAAGCCTTCGCTGCTGACATGGGATGAAGTGACGACGATGTTCCACGAGTTTGGCCACGCCCTACACGGCATGCTGTCAAACTGCGAATACAACAAACTGTCGGGTACCAACGTGGCTCGCGACTTTGTGGAAATGCCCTCGCAGTTCAACGAGTCGTTTGCATCCATTCCCGAGGTCTTCGACCACTATGCACGCCACAATGAGACCAACGAGCCCATGCCTGCCGAACTGAAGGAGCGCATGCTGAAGAGCATCAATTTCCAGTCGGCCTATGCCCTGGGCGAGAACCTCGCTGCATCGTCGCTCGACATGGCTTGGCACATGCTGGCCTCGAAGGATGTGCCCACACCCGACAAGTGTGCTGAGTTTGAAACCAAGGCCCTGACGCAGTATGGCATCCTCGATGCACAGATTCCGCCGCGCTACAAGACCAGCTACTTCAACCACGTGTGGGGTGGGGGCTATGCCGCTGGCTACTACAGCTATCTGTGGACGGAAGTGTTGGCTGTCAACGTGGCTGACACGTTTGCCAAGTTAGGTGCCCTGAAGCCCGAAACGGGTCAGGCTATGCGCGACAAGATACTGAGTCGTGGCAACACGGGCGACCTGATGCAGATGTTTGCTGACTTCACCGGCATGCAGCAGCCCGACGCCTCAGCCATCCTTCGTGCACGTGGCTTGTAATCTCCTTAGTCTAGATGGTCTAGCCTTTTTCTAGATCATCTAGACTATATAGACTCTTCTAGACAATCTAGACTTGTCTAGACAATCTAGCTTCTTTTACCCCTTCAGCCTCTTTATCTCCGCCTCCAGCTCTGCAATCCTTTTGTTGGCTTGCTCCAATTGCTGTTTCAGCTGAGCAATCTCCTGTTGCTGATTAGTCCTGTATCCCAATCTCGCAGCAGTCATTCTTTCTCTGATGCCACCCTCCGTTACGAATTCCTTTTCCAGCTTTTTCTGATACGAAGTCATCATCTTATCCACCATGTGGCATAAGGTCAGTGCTGTGTTCGCCAGAACAGCTTAGCCCATTTCGTCTGTTTTCTCAATATCCTATATTGCTCTTCCAGCTCCATTTTTACATTCTTTTTTAAACCTTGTTTTTTAATGCTGATACAAAATTACAATAAAAAATCGGTTATCCCTCAAATTCTCCTGACTTTTTGCTGTCACGCCTGTCACGCTGTAACGCAAGGGAGTGCACAAAAGTTGTTACTATTAATGCTCACAATTGTTACTATTAATGCTCACAATTGTTACTATTAATGCTAGCAATTGCTACTATTAATACTAGCAATTTTTCCCTGGGCAGGGAATAATTTTTCCGTAGGCTGCGGACTGCGAGTCCGAAGGCTTCGGACTGGGAGTTTGCAGTAAGCGGACTTTGTCTCGAAGGGGAGGAAAGCGTGACAGGCGTGACAGGCGTGACAGCGAAAATTGTGGGGTGGGGAGTGAACGTTATAGTCTTATTATATAATAATAAGTAGTAATGCATGGTGGTTGATGGCGCGAAAATGGCTGTCACGGGTGTCACGGCTGTAACGCCTCGATATTATCTGCGAAAAATTTTGTGGTTCGTTTGATTCTTTGTATCTTTGCAGAAAATTACGCGAGAACGATGAAGAGAGAAATTACTGCACGAGCACTGTTGACGCTGATTAGGGAGCAGTCGTTTGCCAACACTACGCCCAGCGAAGTGCTGACGATGAGTATAGTTGAGCTGGCTGAAATGGCTACTGCTTCCAGCATATACCTTGACGGCTTAGGCTGGCTGATAGGTCAGTTCTGGGAGGACAAAGAACGGCAGGTGCCGCTGGATAACCAACCGTTATTGGACGATAACGGACGGTTATGGAGTCGCGAGGATTTTGGCGACGATCTGACTGACGAGGAATACCTTGTGGCTGAGAAGATTTACCACACGGCTGAGTTTTGCAGCGCCCTGTATCACCACCATCCGTTCGACCTGAGCGTGCTGGGCGAGAATAGTCCAACGGGCGAGTTTGAATACTGCAACGAGGCCTTGTGCGACTGGATACGTACGGCCAAGACAAGGCGCGTGGCTGCACTGGTGTGTAACATTGTGATGGATGCAGAGCTCAACAAGGCGGTGCGCGACAATCAGGCTGTTCAGGATTATTATGCCGAGCACGTGTACGGCACCCGTTCTGACAACTGGCAGATGGTAGACGATTGCGAGGCCTTCATTGAGCGAGCGATGAAGGGAATGGGCGTTGTAGCCCACCACTACGAGGAAGCCCGAAAGTGGGGCCTTGAGGGTGAGGCTGTTCAGGTGCTGGATTTGTTGTATGGCTGGGTGCCTCACGTGTTTGAAGAGGAGGCGGTGGCCACGGCCCGTGAGATACTGGAGGCTGCCAACCGATTGCTGCCCGACGAGTTGACCCTGCGCAACGATACGGGTGCGCGCGCGTATATAAATAATGTATTTAAGGAGGCTCAGCAGATAGCCGAGAAATACGATGTCGACCTTGACATCAACGATGGCTACAGTCTGACGATAGGATATATGGACACTTGGTTGGACCGCAAATATTGGGGCGACAGACGAAAGGAGGAGGAATGGTAGATCCATCGTCGGAACAGAAAAGGGTAAGATACGACCGACTGCTGGCCGATGCCAACGAGGTGTTTGACCTGTGGTGGTTGAACGAGGAGCTGACGGAACGGCTGTTTAATGAATCGAAATTTGGATTCATTGACTTTGTCAGCTGGCACCGTTCTTGGTACGAGGATGCCGAGTTGTATTTTGCCTCGCAATATCTGCTAAGCTACCACGATGCGCAATGCGAGATAGCAGCCATTGTGGACGAGGAGATGCCTCGCGACTACTACGAAGAGCGGCTGAAGGAAGACCTCTGGGCGTTTGTCTCGACGGAGTTGGGCAAGGCTTGGCGAGCCACGAAGCAAACGGACGAAGCCGAAAACCGCACCCATCGCTGGAAGGTTTCAGCCAAGTACATCTTCAGTCAGCATCGGCTGGGCAAGGATAGTGATGTGAATGCATTTTTGTATTTACTGCATCGTGTGGCCATTGTGAACGACGTGCTTTGCGGACGCGGCAAACGTCATGGGCTGGTGTATAGTAAGCGCAATTCCGAGGGCGAAAAAGGTAAAGTTGACCCCATCAACGCTTTCTGCGAACACGTCAAGGACATCGTGAAGGCTTTTGCCCAGAAGAACGGCACGGTTATCGAGACCAATGCCAAGGGTGTTGCGGGCCAGTACACGTTTGATGTGAATGCCGACAGCTTCTGCCTGATGATGAACGAGCTGCGCACCAACTACGACTACTACCTGAACGACTACTTGAAGGGTAGGGACGCTGAGGGTGTGAAGCAGTTGACGCTGGTGTGTCCGTTCATCGGTTACGCGCTGAGCCTGAACATCATCAACACGCCACAGTTGCAGAAGACCGACCTTGAACCCGTGCTCTTGCAATTCTATCCAGGCAAGAAGTCGGTTATCACGAAACTGAGTAGCCGTATGGGTACGCCCGAGGAACAAAACCTGTTCAGAATGGTGGAAACGCTGCTGAAACAGTACCGCAAGAAGTGACTTACTTTTATAAGTTTTGTAAGTAAACCAGTAAGTTGGTGAAATTCAGGGATTTAATGTCTCTGAATTTCTTTTATCGACACCTTGATTTGAGTCAAAGTAAGTTTTTCCTTTGCATCGTCAAAATTTTTAAGAACTATGCAGAGGATTTTTCTCAGCGGGTTGGGCCACAAGGTGGCTGCTCCCGTAACCTCGAAAGAGGAGTATTTCGCGATTCGTAACACAGTGTCTAACCGTGAGAACCTGATGAAGGCTCACCAAGGCGATGAGGACGCCAAGCGCCGACTGGTGCAGTTCAACTACAACGACCTGTTGCCAGACGGAAAGTTGGCAGGCTGTTGCCATCCCTCCAGCTACTTTGCAGGCGATGTAGACTGTGAAGGCATTCAGGCTTCGAAGGAGATTGCCCAGCGATTCCTGGAGCACAAGGACGAGATTGGGCTGATGGAACTCTCACGTTCCGCACACTACGGATTGCATTATGTCTGCCGTCGTCTGATGGGTCGCACCATCCTGGAAAATCAGGTGCGTGTGGCTCAAATTACGAAGACAGAGATGGACACTTCGGCTCACGACCTTCAGCGCGTGATGTTTACCGTTACCGCTGACGCCGACGAGCTGCTCTACCTGGACGAAGACATCTTCCAGGAACCACTCACCATCGAAGAGAGTGAGCGTGAATACGAACTATTAAAGGAACGCGAGCGCGCAGGATTAGAAGAGGTACCCGCAGGCGCGAAGAAAGCTAACAAGCACTATCGTCCGTGGGAAGAAGAGATGTCTGATGGTGGATGTCTGAAGGAAGATGTACCTCAGCCTTCAACCCTCAGCCCTCAGACTTCAAAGACCTTCAACGGTGTGCCTTACTCGGACATCATCAGCGAGTGGTGGCGCCAACACGGAGGCGAGCCCAAGGAGGGTGTGCGAAACATTGCCCTGCACAAGCTGGCCGTACATCTGCGCGGCATTTGCGACAACCGTCAGGATGTGCTCATGGAGGTAATGCCACGTCTTGGACTCTCTGACGCTGAGCTCCGCAGCATCATTGCCTCGGCCTGCAAGGAACAGCCCAAGGGATTGACCGCAGAGATGAAAGCGGTGCTGGAGAAAAGTACACAAAAGGAATCGTCCCCATTGTGTACTTTGCCACCTGAGATGCCGAAGAAGTTGCCGAAACTCATCAAACTGCTGGTGTCAAAGACGCCTGACATCTATAAGCCAACGGTGGCACAGGCTGTGTTCCCAGCATTGGCTACGCATCTGTGGCAGGTGAAGTTCGAGTACATCGATGGTGTGCAGCATCAGGCCACGCTGATGAACGTGGTGATGGCCGAGACGGGTGCGGGCAAGAGCTGTATCGACAAGCCCATACAGGCTATCATGGCCGACATTGCCGCTCGCGACAAGGCTAATCTGGCGCGCGAAAAAGCGTGGAAGGACGAGGTGAACTCGAAGGGTGCCAATAAGGACAAGGCCAAGCGCCCTGAGGGACTGGTGATTCATCAGATTGATGCCGACATGACCAATGCCGCCTTCGTGATGCGTCTGGAGGAATCGGAAGGACACTTCCTGTTCCTGAAAATCAACGAGATTCAGCAGCTTGACGCATTGAAGGGCAACGGCAAGGGTGGTCAGCAGTTCCAGATTATCTGTCTGGCCTTCGACCCCGACAGCGAGTACGGTCAGACGCGCGTGGGTACACAGTCCATTTCGGCTCGCGTGCAGGTGCTGTTCAACTTCAATGCGTGTACCACTATCAACAAGGGGCGTCAGTACTTCCGCAACGTGCTGGTGGACGGACCTATCTCGCGCATCAACTTCTGCACCATTCCTGAACAGCCCATCGGCTCGCCCATTCCCAAGTATGGCAAGTATGATGCGCAGTTTGCTGAGGAGTTGAAACCCTTCATCGACAACCTCTGTGCGGCTCGTGGTGAGATATTCTGCCCTGAGGCCTACAAGTTGGCGAAGAAGTTGGACGACGAACTGAAGCAGAAGGCCATTGAAAGTCAGAACCGCACATACGAAAACCTCTCGTTTCGTGCCAACGTCATTGCCTATCTGAAGGCATGTGTGCTCTACGTAGCCAATGGTTGTAAGTGGGAGAAGTCGATAGAGGACTTCGTGCGCTGGAGTCTGAACTACGATATGTGGTGCAAGATGGAGTTCTTTGGCGACGCCATCACACAGGCTAACCGCTTCAACGGTCCCAGCAACAACCAGCCCAAGAGTCTGTTGGAAGACCTGCCGCATGTATTCTCGCGCGAAGACGTGAAGACGCTGTATATCAAGAAGGGCATGGACACCAGCAAGGTGGCGCAGACCATCCGCATGTGGAAGCACCGCAACCTGATTATCGAACTGCCTGATGGTAGCTACAAGCAACTGAGGTACGCCGCCTAAGCGTGACAGCGTGACAGGCGTGACAGCAAAAAATGGGTTCATCGTTTGGTGGACTCATTTTTTCTTTGTATCTTCGCAGCATGAAAAAGTTCATGTTATTGTTGACGGTTGCTTGCTGGGCTGGTATGGCCACGGCGCAGATTGTGTTCCGAATCAAGCCAGAGTCAGGGCTGGAGTGGGCTGTCGTCAACGGAACCGAATGGTTTAAGAACTGGCAGAACGATAATGGCATCTACACGCTGAGAGTAACGCCTCGTAAGGCAGGAATGATGATGTTGTGCGTGAGGATGACAGAAAAACCACCCAAGTTCATCTTCTGTCTGATGTATGACGTGGTGAAGTAGCCTTCTTCTGACAATTCTGACAAATAAAAGTGACATATTTTTCACTAAAAGGGCAAAAAAAGTGACAAATTGTTTGGCGGTTTCAGGAGAAATGTGTACTTTTGCAGCCGATTAACGAAAAAAGACAGAAAAATGAAGTCGTTGAACCTGATTAGCAACATTATTATTATTCGACTGCGTAAAAGTAGCCGGAAGTGATGGGGTATGCAGGTGATTGACAATTGAACATTGAAAATTAAG
>JAEEGH010011507.1_pt1 | contig 20054 bp, 16 predicted proteins | sample 9134181 | NCBI WGS metagenome assembly JAEEGH01 (sample SAMN16246544, study PRJNA631951) | gut metagenome | biome: gut microbiome; feature: rumen; material: DP-attached | host: Bos | place: Iran: Karaj | collected 2018-10 | reverse complement strand
GGATAGCCCGACCACCGCGAATGCGGTGGAGTGCCCAAAATCCAAGTAAAAATAACTAAAAAAAAATAAAAACCAGCGCCCTTTACAAAAACCTTTAAATAGAACATATTTCTAAATCATGTTTCAACCAGAATTAATCAAATCACTTCGTTCTTATAACACGAAGACCTTTTTTGCCGATTTATCCAGCGGCATCATTGTTGGTGTTGTGGCACTTCCTCTTGCCATCGCTTTCGCAATTGCATCTGGCGTAAGCCCGGAACGCGGACTTTTTACCGCAATTATTGCAGGTTTTATCATTTCTGCATTGGGTGGAAGCAAAGTTCAGATTGGCGGACCTACAGGAGCTTTTGCCGTAATCGTTTATAACATCGTTCAGCAGTTCGGACTTTCAGGACTTGCAACTGCCACCCTTATGGCAGGAATTCTGCTTATCCTTTTGGGAGTTTTCAAACTTGGAAGACTGATAAGTTTTATTCCATATACTATCATCACAGGTTTTACTGCAGGAATTGCCGTTACTATTTTTACAACACAGGTTGGTGATTTTTTCGGGCTAAAAACAGGAGCCATGCCAGGCGACTGGTTCGGAAAAGTTTTGGTTTATGCAAAGACTTTTCATACGATTAATATTTATACAACTGCCGTTGCTCTTATCTGTCTGGCACTTATTTTTATATGGCCGCGCTTTAACAAAAAAATACCAGGTTCGCTGGTCGTAATTATTCTTTCTACGGTTATCTGCCTTTTGCTGCAGAAATTCTTTGGACTTGAAACCGTAACTATCGGAAGCCGTTACGGACAGATTCCTTCTACTTTGCCGGCACCTCAGTTACCGGCTTTTTCTGTTCAGCTTGTTAAACAGCTTGCACCTGCAAGTATTTCAATTGCCGTTCTTGCAGCAATTGAATCTCTTTTAAGCGCGGCCGTTGCCGATGGAATGATAGAAAGCAAACACGATTCAAACATGGAATTAATTGCTCAGGGAGCTGCAAATATTTTAAGTCCGCTCTTCGGCGGAATTCCTGCAACCGGAGCTATTGCACGCACAGCTACAAACATTAAAAACGGCGGACGCACACCAGTTGCCGGAATCATCCACGCAATCACACTCCTCATCATCCTCCTGTTCGCAGGAAAATATGCCGCTTATATCCCGATGGCAGCCCTCGCAGCAGTACTTATCAACGTTGCATGGAACATGGCTGGCTTCCCTGCAATCCGCGCCCTTCTTAAAGGCCAGAAATCAGACATCTGTGTTTTTGCAGTTACCTTCCTTATTACAGTATTTGTAGACCTTACAGTTGCAATTGAAGTTGGACTTGGCTTTGCTGCCTTCTTCTTCATCAAGAAGATGATCGATCTTTCTGAAGTTCAGAATCAGAGAGAAACACTTACCGGTGGTATCAAGGTTGATCAGCCGGAAGAAAACCTCGACATTCCACCTCAGACTTTTGTTTACGAAATTGAAGGACCTCTCTTCTTCGGTACAGTACGTAAATTCGAGCTTGCAACAGAACGCGCACACACAGACTGTAAGTATCTTGTACTCCGCATGAGAAACACAATTTATCTTGATGCCGGTGGAATTAAGGCTCTTGAACAATGTAAGGCCGCATGTGACCGCAAGGGAATTACAATCGTAATCAGCGGTATTCACACACAGCCTTACTTGCTGCTTGAAAAGACAGGAATGGCAGATACACTCGGCCGTGAAAATATCTTTGATAATATCACAGCCGCACTTGATCGCTGCCGAAAATAATTAATTACAAAACTGCAATTTCATCCGCAAGCTCTGCGAACGGACCTGGAATTGCATGAGAACCGCGGTGGTTTCCGAAGAAGTCTTCATTAAAGATAATATCGGTTCCATCGCGGTTTTCAAATTTCTGCTCAGGCTCAAAAGCCGCGCCGAGGACAGCAGTAGTTATAATACCGGTCTTATAGTCACCAATCAGCTCTGCAAGATTACTCTTTAAAATCCCGCCCTTCAAAACAATCTTAGCCTTATTCTTTTTATCACCAACAAGCTTATCAGTTTCATGCTTGCAGACTGTTGCACCATTAAAATATGCATTGCCGCCCAGCCATACAGGAAGATGACCGAAATGATATTTTGCAAGCGGTCCCATATCAGGTTCACGGTCCATCATAAAATTACTGATCCATTCATCATAGGTTGGGAAGATATCGAACGGAGCTGTTCCAACTACTTCATAATCTGTAGCTGCAGCAGTTTTTTCCTTATCAGTGATTGGAGCAATCTGAGCAAAAATATTATTGTAAATTCTGTCATCACCATGAAGAATTGTCATAAAGCCGGCAACCTCTGTACGGTGGCGGATATGGTATGGAGTATAACGAGGCTCTCTCTGATCATTTACAATACTGTCTACACCGGAATTGATGAGACTGAAAGAACCAAGGATCAGATTATGAACAACAGCAATTCCTTCACTTGGAATCGTAACGGAAACCTTAGAAAGTAAAAGATTATTATCAATTGTTGTCGGACCATGTCCAACTTCAATAAACACATCAGTTGAGAACATTGCTCCCTGCGCAGCCTCACGTCCAGCCGGCCGTTCATTATTGTACATCAGATTCTGAGTAATGCGCGCCCCCTGTGCTTCCCAGTCCAGCCATACACCCATAATACAGTCATGAATATGATTGCGTCGGATTACAACATCAATAGCAGCATGCAGTTTGATTCCAGCAGTCTCCGCACCACCAAGCTGCTGAGAATTACAGATATGATGAATATGACAGTCTTCGATTGTAGAAAAAACTCCACCCATACGGCCAACAATACCAGTCTGCTCACAATGATGAACATGACAACGGCGCACAGTATGAGAGCCGATATTCTCCTTTGTCCAGCCGTGATACTGGCCGCGGCAAACAGCATCGCGTTCCATCTGAGTCGGGCTCTTAAGATGCTTAGTGTAAAAGTACATATCGTTTTCATCATCGCGGTATTTACCAAGAGAAATGCCACAGCAGCGGCTGTTACAAACCTCAAGGTCTTCGAATACCCAGCCCTTACTCCAGTGAGGTCCAATAAGACCATCCTGGTAAGCAGCAGGAGGCGCCCATGTCGTAGCACCATTACAGATTTTAAAACCGCGCACAGTAATAAAATTAAGCCCGTTTACTTCCGGCATAAAACAGTTACGGCGGGCAAGAATTTCTACACTCTGCTTGCTAGGATCAAGCCCCTTAAAGTTGCAGTAAAAAACAGTATAGCGGCCGGCCTTAATTTCCTTAGCCTGTGCATTGATTATATATTCAGATTTATATGGGCCTTCTGCATTGTACTGAGGAACCGGTGCCTCACCCTCCTGCTCGCAGTACCATTTGAACTCAGATTCCTTTTGATTCCAGGCACATGGATCAGCCTTACCAGCCACACATTCTTCAAGAGTTGCAGTCTCATACATCATAAGACCGTTCAAAACAACACTTCCAGTATGACGAACCGTAGGAGCAAAATACCAGTCTCCGCAGACATAGCTTATATATGGATTGTAACCGCCAAAAATACTGTTATCAATTTTAGCAGTCCAGACATCACCCTTATATTTTTTCCAGCCCTTCAAAACCTCAGAACCGGTAATTACCGCACCGAGGGGCTTTTCTGAACGGTAAACAACAGGCTGCCCTTCTTCCCCGCCAAAGCGAGGTACAACCTGCTCGCGGTAAATACCAGGCGCAACAACAACCTCATCTCCCGCCTTAGCCAGCTGTGCAGCTTCATTTATAGTCTTAAAAGGAAGCTCTTTACTTCCGTTTCCATTTTTCTTAGTTTTAGCGTTTACATAAAAAATCATAGAAATTTCTCCTGTTTGATTCTATATAATTATTATACACCGCCATTTCAGAAAAAATTGAAATATTGTCTACAAAAATAGATGAAAAGTACCCTTGTTTGAAGCCTTCTTTTTGTCTAAAATACTCTTATGGAATTCAATGACAAAACTGTATACGTATTAGACAGCTACGGACTTATTTTCCGTTCTTATTTTGCATTTATAAACCGCCCGCTCACAAATCCGCGCGGTGAAAACGTTTCGGCCCTCTTCGGCTTTTTCAGAAACTTTCATTTTATTCTTGAACATTACAAGCCAGGCTACATAGTTGCAGCCATGGACAGCAAAACAAAAACTTTCCGTCACGAAATGTACGACCAGTACAAGGCAACCCGCCCAAAAACTCCGGAAGATCTTCACGCACAGATTCCGTGGATCTGCGACACCCTCAAAGCCCTCGGAATCCCGGTTCTTCAATGCGACGGCTACGAAGCAGACGACATCATAGCAACCGTAGCCCGAAAATGCCGCGAAACAGGCCGAACCTGCCGCATCCTCAGTGGTGATAAAGACCTCATGCAGCTCGTAGACGAAACCACTCAGATTATGAAACCCGAAACAGGCGCAAATACCTGGAAAGTAACCGGCATAGAAGGCGTTGAAGCCGAATGGGGTGTTAAGCCTCCTCAGCTTCTCGACCTTCTTTCCCTTTACGGAGACACCGCCGACAATATTCCTGGTGTTCACGGAGTCGGAGTAAAAACCGCTTCCAAGCTCCTGGGCGATTACGGCGACCTCGACGGCATCTACGCTCACATCGACGAAATCAAAGGCGCAATGCAGAAAAAGCTCGCCGACGGTAAAAAGGACGCCTACTTCAGCCGCGACCTCGTCCGCCTCTGCGACACCGTTCCGTGCCCTGACATCGACGCCGCCATTAATTCCGACAAGTACACCTTCAACTACCACGCCGCCGCCGACCTCCTCATGAGTTTCGGTGTTCCAGCCGTAGCCAAAAGTTACGCCGCCTTGGTAGTTGAGAATGGTCAAAAGATGGAAGGGGGAAGTCTCCCCCTCGCTCCAGCCGCTGATGCGTCTTCCGCTACCCCTTCTGCGGGGGACACCCCCGCAACGCCCCCGGTTACAGTCACTCAAAATGACACCTCATCTTACAAGGCCATCACCACACTCGCGGACCTCACGAAATTCATAGACTCCGCTCTAAAATCAAAGTCAGTAGCCTACGACAGCGAAACCGACGGCCTCGACACAATCACCGCAAATATCCTCGGCTTCTCCCTCTGCTGTGAAGAAGGAAAAGCCGTATACATACCAATCTCCCGCGACGGCGGAGATCTCTTCTCTGAATCTGTTGGAGTTCCTCTCAAAGACGCCCTCACACAGCTTCTCCGCCTCTTTGACGCAGACCTCACCATCGCAATGCACAACGCCAAGTTCGACCTCAAGGTTCTTGCCACAAACATCAGAAAAGCAGGCTTTAAAGACGCAGACATAATCATCAATAAAATCTTAAAAACAAAACTTCACGACACAATGATATACGCCTGGCTTCAGAATCCTGAACGCCTTGGCAAAAACGGCTATTCCCTCGAGTTCCTCGGAGAAACAGTACTCGGCCTTAAAGGAATTGAGTTCTCAGAACTCGTCTCAAAAGGCCAGACCTTCGCCGACATTCCACTCGAAAAAGCCGCACCATACGCCGCCGAAGACGCCGACTTCACGTTTAAGTTGTATAAGAAGCAGGACGAAAGTCGTCATGCTGAACTTGTTTCAGCATCTACAAGTAGATCCCGAAACGAGTTCGGGATGACGGATTTATTTAATCTCGAAATGTCCATCCTCCCCGTTCTCACCCGCATGGAGCTCACCGGAATCCATCTGGACACAGCTACCCTCCACGCCTACAACAAGGAACTCACAGAAGGAATCGAACAGGCCGAGCAGGCAATATACAAAGAAGTTGGCCATGAGTTCAATATTGCATCTCCAAAACAGCTTCAGACAGTTCTCTTTGAAGAACGCGGACTCAAAGCCGGAAAGAAAACAAAAACCGGCTACTCAACAGATACTTCCGTTCTCGAAGAACTCGCCGCCCTCGATCCAGTCCCTCGCATGATTCTGGACTACCGCGAAATGGCAAAGCTCAAATCAACATATGTTGAAACACTTCCAAAGCTTACAGACAACCAGGGCCGTATCCATACAGATTTCGTGCAGACAGGAACCGCCACCGGCCGTCTCTCATGCCGCGAACCAAACCTTCAGAATATTCCGGTACGAAACGAAGCCGGCCGCCGCATCCGTTCAGCTTTCACAGCTCCAGACGGAAAAGTCCTGATCTCTGCCGACTACGCACAGATTGAACTTGTAGTACTCGCACATCTTTCAAACGACATAAATATGTGCAAAGCCTTCAATGAAGGAACAGACGTCCACAAGGCCACCGCCGCCCTCATCTACGGCGTAGCCCCGGATGCAGTTACCCCGGATATGCGCCGTACCGCAAAGACAATCAACTTTGGTGTAATTTACGGAATGTCTGCATTCCGCCTTGCAAACGACCTTGGTATTTCCCGCACACAGGCTTCAATGTTCATTGATAACTACTTCCGCATGTACAGCAGCGTAGATGCCTTTATCAAAGAAACAATTCAGAAAGCAGAACAGACAGGCTATGTAGAAACAATCTTCGGACGTCGCCGTCCAATTCTTGCAATCAACAGCCGAAATAAGGTAGAAAAATCAGCTGCAGAACGAATCGCCGTAAATACACCGGTTCAGGGCTCTGCTGCAGACATCGTAAAAAAAGCAATGCTCGCAGTTTCTGCCGCCCTCGAGGAATCAAAATCTCCAGCCCGTCTCCTTCTTCAGGTACACGACGAACTGATTTTTGAATGTCCGGACGACCAGGCAACAATCGACGCAACAATCGCGCTCATAAAAGATAAAATGGAAAACGCTGTCAAACTCAACGTTCCGCTCCGCGTAAGCATTGAACACGGCAAAAACTGGGGAGAATTCCACTAATGTTCGACAAAGGCAGTAAGGCATCAACAGCAGATAATACAACAGAAACTCAGGTAATCGCCGTAGTCGGCCCAATGGCCGCCGGTAAAAACTATATCTGTTCTCAAATGGAAAAAGATGGATGGGCATCCGTGGACGCAGATATTCTCGTTCACGAAGCCATCGAAATTGCAAAAGATCGAATCCTCGACACTTTTATTCCTTATGCCGAACAGCAGAATCTCAAACTTACCAGAATTGACGGCACAATCGATCGACGCTCCCTCGGTAAGCTCCTGTTTGCAATTCCAGAACTGCTCAAGATTCAGGAATCAATTGTGTATCCTATCATCACAAAAAAAATAGATGATTTTATAAACGAACACAAAAAAACAATTATAAATGCAACCGTGCTTTATAAGACTCCGGAGCTTCTCGCCCGCTGTGAAAAAATCCTGTTTGTAACAGCTCCCCGCCTTACACGACTCAGACGTGCCCGTCGCCGAGATCATCTGTCTTACAGACAAATATTCCGCCGTTTTCATGCACAGCGGAACTTATTAAGAGAATATAAAAAGTCTGGAATTCCTTTAGAGATAATTCAGAATTAAACTCTTGAATGTCTTGAAACAAACAAAACGGATGCACAAATCAGCATGATGATGTAAAGGACCAGTCCTGTTATCATACCACCTGAAATTCCAAGTCCACCTAACAGAACGTAGTTTATGAGACGGAACAGGAACATCATCATCTTATTGAAAAGCATCGAAATAAGAATAAACGGAATAAAGGCAAAGGCCCACGAGAACTTAAAATACTGGTTCACATCAATTCTGTTATTCCAGCCGAAGCCTGCAAGCAGAACAAAAATCACAAGAATCCACAACGGGAAATACATTCTGTTCATAAGTGACTGACCGTAAACCTCAGTACAGAAACCATATTTTTCTGCCATTCGAACAAGCTTAATCAAAGAAGGCAATGACATAGATTCCGGAGTTGAAGTTGAACGCTCCAGCAGCAGGAAATCATCATAAGGAATTGAAAGCAGCAGATACTCAGGTGTCGTTGCAGTTTCTCCATTCTGATATGTATAAAGCGGTTCATTATGAATATCAGGTGAGTCTCTACCCACAGACTTCAGCAGAATATATGGAACACAGTCGATACTGTCATCAATTCCCATAAGAGCCTTTGTAGTTGGAGTAAGGGTTTTTACAGAAACAGGAAGAACCTTAGCATAAGGAACTGTCATTGTTCTGAAAACATCACCATTTCGGCTTATAGAAACTACAGTTAATCCACGCAGATACTGAATGGAATTGCCGGTAGAAGCAACCGTTGTCATTCCCTTAAAATAGACAATATCGCGTGAACCATCTGCATATTCATAGGCAAAATAAATATCATTTGCGCTTTCAAAACTCTTAAGTTCGAAGGTTTCATCAACAAAGAAGCTGCGTTCATTTATACGGTTTTCAGCAATCTCAAGATAAAAAACAACATCCGGATCAGACTGCATTTCGCGCGAAGACTGATAAAGCTCGCGGAAAATGTAATAAGCTTTCAGGTCATCCTTTTGAACAAGAGCAAGATATCCCTGATACTTCTTTTCAAAAATTAACTGCCCTTCTGTTTTTGCAAGATTATGATATTCAGTAAGATTATTCCAGGCAGCTGTAGAAAGCTTTTTCAACTCTTCAAGGTTCGGATCCTTTGGAGTAGCCAGCTTAATTCCAAGTTCTGAATAATAATGTGCATTAAACCATTCTTTTTTATCAAAGGCCGACTGAGCTTTTTCATATAACTGATAAACCTCATTTATCTGCTTTGCATCAATTACAACACGGTCTACCTTTTCAGCTTCTTCAACAGATTCATAAAGCTTAAAACGGATATTTGAAGTGCGGGCACGGTTAATCTCTACGTCAGCACGATCTTTCAGATTGATTGCATTTTTCTCATTCGGACTGAGTTTAAGAGCAGCTTCTGCATAATTCATGGCACGCTCGTAATAGCCGTTATCAAAAAGCTTGTTTCCAACGTTTATATAATCATTAACAATTTTAGGACGATTTATAATCGAAGCTTTTTTATTTGCAGTAAGAAGACCTAATACTTCAGAACATACTGTCAAAAAGAAAGCAATCGAAATTGAAACAATCATAACCATCTTAAAGCGTTCCATCATAGCCTTTGAGAAACGTTCTGTACTTCCTTCCGGATTACGACCAAAATGCACAGAGCAGCTTACAACAAAACCTGTTATCACAACACCAGGAATATACCTTCCAAAATTCTGAAGGCTTGTCATTATTTTATAAACAACAACAGAAGATTCTGGAACAGCAGCAGGAATATTGCTCATAAAACCTGCAACAAAACTGACTACAAGTCCGATTGCTACGAATATAGAAAGTATGCCAACTAATTTTTTCATATTCTCTTCCCCTATCTAGCCTTTTTAGCATGCTTTCGGATTGCAAACTTTACAACACCAGAGGTTATAAAAAGGAAAGCAAAGAAACAGTTGAGTATAAAAAGCAAAGGCTCGCTTACTATTCCACTAAGTGCCTTAAGAAAAGTCTTAGTCATAATTGTCGTTTTTATAGAATCAAACATCGGAGTAAAATATACAGAATTAAGACACAGAATAAGCGCAGTTGTAATAAACAGAATTACTGCATTCAAAAGACGCCAGTCAAAGAAATTTGTAATTCCATAAACTGAACAAAGAAGTAGTACAAAAGAGATTAAAGTAAGAATATGCTGAATACCACCAGAATAAGCACCACTTATCATGGAATTAAGAAGTCTGAAATCCACAGGAATCGGATTACTATTTTCTCCAAAAATATTCTTCAGCTGAACTTCACGGAAAGGCTGTGCCTTGCGGTTCAATACAAAATTTGAGTTATCTCCAATGGTTTTATATTCAACTCCGCCATTTTCTGTTGTATCAATTATGATTGCCTGTGCTTCCGGAGCTCTACCCTTCGTTGATACACTGAACTCCGTTGTAAAATAATAAACATCATCATCAACCTTTCTGAAATAATTCGGAGAAAGAGATTCAGTTTTATTTTCAAAGGTGAATTTTCGAGAACAGAAATCCTTAAGCTTAAAAGTACAGGGAACAAACAATGCCCAGGTTAAACCACAAAGAACAATATAAACAGTAAGCTGCAAAGCTCCACCCGGATGTCTGATTCTGTAATAAGAGATTAAAGGAAGAATAAAAATCTGCATACAGAACATTACATAAAACAAAGACTTAAAAAGCTCTTGATCTCTAAAAAATGTAATATCACGACCTGCAATAAATCCAAGCAGATTCAGATAAAGAGAATATAAAAGTGTTCCAAGAATAGTTCCAGGAATCAGAATAATAAAATAAATTAAGGCCAGTTTTAATGCTTTTCTCATAATCTTCCTTATATATTATAATACATTATAATTATCGGTATAAAAATGGTAATTTTTTAATATATAAAAATGATTTAGAAAAAGTACGATTATTCCGATAATAAGTTTGACATATAATGCATTTGTTAGATATAATAAGAAGATAGGATTATATATGGATAATAATAACGGAATTATTCCAGGTTTTGACAACGACAAAGATGACAGCCTTACTATCTCTCTGAGAAAAGCTGAAGGTGTACCACATGGAATGTTTATCTATCTGAGTGGATATATCGATACATACAATTCCAGCTTTTTCCAGAAACAAATACAGAAAGTAATGGATGCAGGGTTTATTAACTTAATTTTCAATTGTTCTTCATTGAATTATGTATCTTCTACCGGAATCGGATCATTTACAGTGTTCCTTAAGGTTGTAAAGCCAAAGGGTGGAGACGTAATTCTTCTTGAAATTCAGCCAAAGGTTTACGAAGTATTCCAGCTGCTTGGTTTCTCTCAGTTCTTCAACATTAAGAGTACAGCAGATGAAGCTATCGCCTACTTTAATAACGGTGGTACAGATTCCGGTTCTTCAGTATTCCCACTCGTAATTTCTTGTCTTGTATGCAATAAGAAGTTACGTGCTACTAAATCAGGACGCTTCCGCTGCTCAGGTTGCCGCTCAATTCTCGCAATCAACGAGATGGGTGAAGTTTCACTGGGCTAAATAATAAACAAATCAGAATGCAAAAGACCTTCAGTTTTCTGAAGGTCTTTTTTTATTTATTTTCGTTTCACGCGTGAAACAAAAGCGGTGGATAAATTGTGGATAACTTATGAATTTTTCACAAATTATTCACTACTTTTTAACTTTCTTTTGCTTAAAAAGAACTTAAAATTTTAGATTGCTTTCAACCTATATTTTTAATTCTTTATATTATATAAAATTAAGTCAACTGCAATAAATTTTCGTAAATTTTCGTACTTTTTTTAGAAAACACTATTGACAAGTCATTTTGACACACTGTGGGTTAAAAATGTGGATAACTTGTGGGTTAATAGTGTACAAGCGGTGAATAATATCTATTTGTCTTTTTATCAAAACTTCTATATACTTTAAAGTATGAATACAGAATTCAAAGAGATGCTGGATAAGATAGAAACAGCACTGCACAATGCACTTCCTCAAACCTCAAAAACTGCAGACTGGATACCTGCATCCTTCGGGGCACTTCCAGAAGGCGCATCTGCTGAATATATAGATAAACTCATTGAACCAAATTATGCCCTGATAACTCTTGGCGGTAAAAGATGGCGTCCACTTCTTTTGATGCTCTGTTACAAACTTGCTTCTAAACTTACAGAAGAAAAAGGCGGAAAACCTGCCCTCACAGAAGAGCAGACCTACTCTATTACAGCTCTTGTAGAGTTTGTACATACAGCAAGTCTTATTCATGATGATATTGAAGACAGCGCAGATCTTCGCCGTGGTAAACCAGCTGCACATATAACATACGGACTTGATACAGCCCTTAATGCAGCTGCCTGGCTTTATTTTGAAGCTCCGGTCTGTATAAATCAACTCAATGCATCAGATTCGCTCAAGCTTGAGCTGTACAAAACCTATACAAGTGAACTTCGCCGCCTTCATCTTGGACAGGCAATGGATATTTTCTGGCATAGAAACGCTGAAGTATTCCCTGCAAAACAAGAATATCTTGCTATGGTAAAGAATAAAACTGGAACTCTTGCAAGCCTTGCAGCAAAACTTGGTTGTATTGCAGGCGGACTTACAGCAGAAGAGGCAGAACGCTTCGGAGCAATTGCTGCAGATATAGGAATTGGCTTTCAGATTATTGATGATGTAATCAACCTTACAACAGGAAATCCTGGAAAGAAACGTGGAGATGACATTGTTGAAGGCAAAAAAAGCCTTCCAGTGCTTATTCACACCACAGAACATCCGGAAGATAAACAGAAAATCGCAGATTATATGAAAGAAGCTGCAGCAAAGGGAATTGAAGCACCTGCTGTAGAGCAATGTATATCACTGTTAGAGACCAGCGGCTGCATCAAAAAAGCTGCTGAACAGGGCCGTATCCTTATCGAAGAAGGCTGTGCCCGCTTTAACTCTGACCAGATAAAAGAGCTTTTCACTTCTATGATACCGGAGAATTTCAGATGTTAGAAAGATCAGACACACTCAACAATCAGGCTATTCTCCTTGCTTCAGACGGCGCATACAACGAAGCTATTGCCTGCTTTAAGCGTGCAATCGTAATCGATAAGGAAAACTATCTTCTCTGGTTTAATCTTGGAGTTACCTATAGAGATGCAGGAAATCTGGAAGACGCAGAAAATGCCCTTGAAACAGCATACCGTATCGCACCAGAAAAAGAAGATGTAGCAGAAACCTATGCAACCATCTGTCTGATGCAGAAAAAACATGCTAAAGTTCAGTGTATCTGCATGGATTCGCTTGATTTGAATCCATTGAATCCTCATTTATGGAATCTGCTTGGAGTAACCGAGTTCCAGAGCGAAAACTACGAAGAAGCTTCAAGTTATTTCGAACAGGCAGTTTCAATCAATCCTTATTATCTGGATGCTCTTTATAACCTTCGCGACACTTATTCTGTCTTACACAATCACAAAGGAGAATCAGCCTGCGAAGCCAGAATTAAGGAGCTGGACAAATGACAGACGAAAACATCACAATCGTAGAAAAAAACATTCACCGTACAAATCTCCGTCGTCTTATAGATACACTTTATCTTTTTGTACCGATTGCATTAGCCTTTGCAGGCTGTTTTCTTGCTGCCCCACTCTGGACACTTATAACAAAAAAAGAAGCGGTACCTGAATGGTTCCGCTTTGTCTGTGCAACAGTTCTGTTTATAATTGCAGTTACCATTGTCTTTATCAAGACCAGAAAAATAAACCCGATCATGAAGATCGGGATTTTCAGCAATAACAGTAATCAATAAGTGGTTCTAAGCCAGCAGATGTTCTTTTGCCAGTTTGCTGATTTCGCCAGCCATATCTGCAAGCGCAACCTGCTTCTGAACACCACCCATTTCAAAGGCAACCTTCGGCATACCATAAACAATGCTTGAATCTTTATTCTGTCCAATTGTCCAGGCACCTTTTTTACGCATTTCTGTAATCTGAGCCGCACCATCACGTCCCATACCTGTCATAATTACGCCAAGAGCCTTGTTCTTAAAGATATTTGCAACAGACTCAAAAAGCACATCACATGAAGGTCTATGACCGTTTCTAGGCTCATCCTGAGAAAGCTTAATAAAGTTTCCAAGAGGCTTATGTTCAACAAACATATGATAACTTCCCGGCGCAATATAAACATGACCGCCGAGAATAGGTTCTCCGTCCTTAGCTTCAGATACAGGAAGCGGACAAATATTATTCAGACTGTTAGCAAATTCTGCAGTAAAGCCTGCAGGCATATGCTGTACAACAAGAACAGGCTGCTTAAGATTTGGATCAATATCCTTAAATACATCGCGAAGTGCATTTGGACCACCGGTTGAGATTCCAATTGCAATCAACTCAATCTTTCCGCCTTCGCGTTCAGGAGTAATAACAACAGGCTCTTTAACCTTTGGCTGGAACCAGGTAGAAGGAACAACATCGGCTTTTGTAATTGAAGCAGCTTTAGCAGCCTCTTCACCCTTCTTCTTAATTACAAATCGTTCTGCTTCCTTAAGCTTAATCTGATGATGGAAGAATTCCGGATCAGGAATATTCTTTCCATGCATTGCAGCATAAGCTCCACCATAAGAAGCAATATATTCAACGATTTCACTTGTAACATCGCCAATTTTAAGGGTAACAGAAGCACCTGGCTTTGTAATAAAGTCAGAAGCACCAAGTTCAAGACATTCAATAGTAACTGCAGCACCTTCCGTAGCAACACTGGAAAGAATAACTACAGGTACATCAAGATGCAGTTCTTTTCGCTTTTTAAGGAACTGAAGACCTGTCATAACAGGCATTTCAATATCAAGAAGAATTACATCTGGTTTAGAAGTTTTTAATTTTTCTATAAGATCCTGGCCGTTTTCTGCCTTTCCGCAGACACTCAAACCAGTAGTTTCATCAACAATTCTACCGATAAGATTCCGCATCAATGCAGAATCATCGCATATCATTACTGAAATATCATCCATTATTTTAAATCTCCGATAAAAAGTCTATTTACTAACGCCCTTACCGTAAAAGCAAGCCCATTCAGTCTTAATAAACTCAAAATTAGTCTTCATTCCAAACAATGATTCTGAATGACCAATATAAAGATAAGACTTTGGTCCCATAGCATCATAGAAATGATTTATTACGGCAAGCTGAGCCGGCTCATCAAAGTAAATAAGAACATTACGACAGAATACAACATCAAGGTTTCGGGCACCGGAATCATTCTTAAGGTTATGATAGTCAAAATGGATTGTTTTTTTGATTTCATCCTTAATCTGATAACCGCCATCTACCTTCGTAAAGTATTTTGACAGATAGTTCTCAGGTACTCCATCAACACGTGCTTCCGGATAAAATCCCTGCTGTGCAGTCATGATAGACTTGAGGGAAATATCAGAAGCTGTAATATGGAAATTAAAATCTGGAGGGCAGATCTCCTTCATAATCATAGCAATTGTGTATGGCTCTTCTCCAGTAGAACATCCGGCACTCCATATTTTAATTGTATGGTCGCTGGATGTCTTTTTATTTTCAATTACATGTGGAATTACATAATTCACAAACGAATCAAAATGCGGCTGGTTTCTGAAGAAACGTGTAAGATTAGTCGTTACGGCATCGAGCATAATCTTCATTTCTTCCGGGTCTTTAGAAATCAGTTCATAATACTCCTGAGGCGTATTAAGATTTTTCTTACGAAGCATTTCTTTAATACGACTGTCGAGAATAGATCTGTTCGTAGCCGAGAAAGTGATTCCGCTTTCATCATAGATTACTTTGCGGAACAATTCGTAGTCGGCATCGGTAAGTACGTCTAACATAAATTATATTATACACGAGAATTTTGTAATTGTAAAAAAATTTATTATTTATTTGTTATTTTAGTACTAACGCTGAATTCGGCCAGATCCATTACCTGCAGCAAGTTTTTCAACCTCATCTACACTTACCATGTTGTAGTCGCCTTCGATAGTGTGCTTGAGACAACTTGCAGCTACAGCAAATTCTACAGCATCCTGAGTTGATTTACCGTTGAGCAGAGAGTAAATAAGACCACCGCCAAAGCTGTCACCACCACCAACACGGTCAACGATATACATTTCGTATTCCTTGCTGAAGCAGTAATCCTTTCCATCATAAAGAAGAGCAGCCCAGTTATTGCGGTTTGCATTGATAGAAGTTCTGAGAGTAATTGCTACCTTCTGGAAACCAAACTTATCAGCAAGCTGCTTTGCAACAGATTTATAGCCTTCCTTATTGAGTTTACCGCCAGTAATATCTGTATTTTCTGCTTCAATTCCGAATACGTCTTTTGCATCTTCCTCGTTAGAAATACAAACATCTACATACTGACAAATCTGAGTCATAGCTTCGCGGGCCTGCTCACGAGTCCAGAGTTTTCCGCGGTAGTTGAGGTCGCAGCTTACAGTAGCACCGGCAGCCTTTGCAGCCTTGCAGGCTTCAATACAAATCTGAACAAGGTTACCGCCGAGAGCAGGTGTAATTCCTGTAAGATGGAACCATTTACAGTCCTTAAAGATTTCAGTCCAGTTAAAGTCTTCCGGCTTTGCTTCTGCAATAGAAGAATGAGCACGGTCGTAGATACACTTTGAACCACGCTGACTTGCTCCACGCTCGTTGTAGTAAATACCTACACGGTCTCCACCACGGGCAATATAGTTTGTGTTTACACCAAAGCGGCGGAGCGAGTTAATAGCAGCCTGACCAATTTCATGTTTTGGAAGCTTTGTTACATAATAAGCATCCAGACCATAATTAGCGAGAGAAACAGCAACGTTAGCCTCTCCGCCACCAAAAGTTGAAGTCATTTTATCTACCTGAACAAAACGGAAATATCCTTCCGGTTCAAGTCTCAGCATAATTTCACCAAATGTAACTACTTTCATATTTATCTCCTTCATGTCATCCCGAACTTGTTTCGGGATCTTACCCTCTAATTTCCTTAACAATTGCAGCAGCCTCGCGGGTCAGCTTTTCAATTTCTGCAAAATTACCGGCGTTAATCAAATCACCCTTCACCATCCAGCTTCCGCCACATGCAAGAATCTTGTCACAGGCAAGGTAGTCACGGACATTAGTTGCATTGATTCCACCAGTCGGCATGAACTTCATCATAGTATATGGAGCACTCATAGCCTTAATCATCTTAAGTCCACCGGCATTTTCTGCAGGGAAGAATTTTACAACATCAAGACCAAAGCCAAGAGCAGCTTCAAGTTCAGAAGGAGTCATAATACCAGGAGTAATCGGATATCCCTTTTTAACACAATAATCAACAACCTTAGGATTAAGACCAGGACTAACAATAAACTTAGCACCGGCACCAATTGCACGATCTACCTGATCTATAGTAAGAACAGTTCCAGCTCCGACAAACATCTCAGGGAACTTTTTAGAAATAGCACGAATGCTTTCTTCAGCCGCATCTGTACGGAAAGTAACCTCTGCACAAGGAAGACCGCCCTTAATAAGAGCTTCTGCCAATGGTTCAGCATCACTCACCTTATTCAAAACAACAACAGGAACAATCCCTGTTGCTCCAATCTGCTTTAATGTATCATTCATAAATGCCTCTTATTGCTTTATGTAATATACTAGTATTCTAGTTACACTTATTCTAACACGTTATGAGGAGAATGTCATCAGTAAATTATCGTATATACTTATCTTAAAGCCTTACCGTCAGAAAAAGCCTTGCCCACTACTTCGCCAAGAACATTGTAATTATGGGCTACCGGATCATAGCAGATTGGCTTAAGCTTAAAAGCATCAATTTTACCGTCTGTAAGAACAGCTTCATCAGCGCTTACATTTATAATATTGCCGACAATGTAATCGCTGTCCTCGCTCATCTGAGCAACTTCGCACTCAAGCACCATAGGAAGTTCATTGAGTACAGGTGCATCAACAAACTCAGACTTAGTAACAGTAAAGCCAGCCTTTTTAATTTTATCAGGCTCATCATTACCGCTAACAATTCCAAAATAGTCACATTCCTTTACGTGTGCAGCATCAGCAATGCTCACTGTAAAGGCACGGCGCGTAGCAATGTTTTTTGTAGTTTTATGGCTCTTATCAAGACAAATTCCAATCTGATTTGTATCGTGAATTCCACCCCAGGCTGCATTCATTGCATCTGGATTTCCATTTTCATCATAGGTTGCAATAATCAAAACCGGCATAGGATAAAGATAAGTCTGTTTTCCAAAATTCTTTTTCATATTTACCTCGATTTATAAATATCTATTCCATTGTAGACTATGGAGCTGGTGACGTCAAATAGGATTTTTTATGTATGAGGGGAAGTGTTTTCTATCAGGGCAAAAAAAAACTTCTTGATTTCTCAAGAAGTTTTAGGCGGCTCCTGCTGGGCTTGAACCAGCGACACATGGATTAACAGTCCATTGCTCTACCGACTGAGCTAAGGAACCATCAGTTCATTGCTGAACGTGAATATTACTATATTGAAATCACGGTTCTCTGTCAATAGGTCGTAACAGATTTCTGTGCATTTTTTTTAATAATTGTGTTATACTTTAAATATGACCAAAGCCGAAATTCGAAAGCAAATTAAGGAAACACTGAACCTTGTAAAAACAGGTCTGCCTTCTCAGTCCAGAAAAATATGCAATACTATACTGGGCTCAAGCCGTTATACCTCCTGTACTACCCTTCTGGCTTATATGCCGCTTGCAGATGAGGTAGATGTTTTACCTGTAATTTCAGACGCACTTAAAAAAGGCAAAAAGGTTTTTCTTCCGCGTGTTTTTCCTGATACAAGCAAAATGGAATTTTACCGCTACGAGGAAGGTACAGAGACTGCTGCCGGCAGCTTTGGCATTCAGGAACCAGAGGCTGATGAAGCCAAAAGCTTTTCACGATTTCTTGAAAGAATGTCTATAAACGAATATTCACCGGCTGCTCATTCTTCTAACTATGTTGATATTCCGGAGCCTTCGCAGTCTGCAGAACACATTCTTATTCTTGTTCCCGGCCGCGCCTTTACAAAAAGCGGAAGCCGTATAGGACGAGGCAAAGGCTTTTACGACATTTACCTTGCAGGCCTTCCACAAATTTTTGATATAAAAAAATCCGGTGTGTGCTTCAGCGAGCAGCTGCTCCCTGAACTTCCCACAACACCGGACGATGTATTAATGGATAACGTATTTAGTAGTAACGTTTAGTAGTAAATCCTAGAAAACTGCTCCAAGTTTTCGCAGTTTTCTTTAACGGATTTGCTATTATTACTATTTCTGAAGAATAAACTCTACACGTCTGTTCTTCCAGTTATTATCCTTATCCTTTGGATTAACTACAGGCTTTGTACCACCCATACCATCAGTTGAAAGCGCACCAGCACTTACACCACGTTTTGTAAGGTAAGCTTTAATTGCATCTGCACGTTCCTTAGAAAGTGGCATAGAAGCACGTCCCCATTCCTGTGGATTATCTACAGTCTCTTCGTTAGGATTGTCAGTAATCTTGTTAGCATGACCTACGATTGTAACCTTGTAATCCTTGAACTTCTTGAGGATTTCTGCAATACGGTTCAAAACCTTAATATTATTATTTACCTTATCAGAATCGAGCTTAGCATTTGCATTCTGGAAGTTTGCAGCATCAGACTCGAAGATGATAGAAGGTACAGCCATCTTCAAAAGATTTCCATCGCGGATTACAAGAACATCAACAGGAATTACACCATTTACAGTAGAACTCATTCCAAGGTTATCTGTTACAGTAAAGGTATATGGATAATCCATAGCAGACTGAACACGTTCAGCATTTCCCTTTGCATCCTTCTGAAGGTTACTCAAACCATCCCAGATGATTCTTTCTGTAATCTGGCTCTTTCCGCTTGTCTTCCAGAATTCCTTACCCTTAGGATCCTTAATAGTGAATGACCAGCTCTTAATCTTAGCCTTTGTTGAACCAGAAAGCTTGATATAAAGATCATCATCTACACCATCGTTATCAGGGCTGAAGTATTCTGGAGCAGTTTTAACACTGAGCTTTGGAGCAGATGCAGTACAGATAAATGGAGCAGAAACTGCGCTTACCTTATTGCCTGTTATATAAACAATTTCGAGGGTTCCAGTAAAGGTTCCTTCGCTTGCAGTACCGTCTTTACCAGCACCATTCCAGTTGATTGTTGCAGGAAGATTTGCGCTGTCCTTTTCTGAAAGAGCGTAAACACTTGTTCCATCTTCCTTACGAACATCAAAGTTCCATGCCTTGATATTATCTTTTACAGATGTACGGATTTCAAACTTCTGAACATCGAGGTAGCCGTCGTTGTTTGGAGAGATACCTTCGTATTCAGCAGTGATATATGCCTTTGTTTCGCGGTTATCAAGAGTAATTCCCTTGAGCTCTGTACTGAAGCTGTTTCCTGCATCATCAGTTGAGAAAATTACAATATTGTATTTTCCGTCTGAAGCCATGTTACCGGCTTCATCAGTTCCGTCCCAGGCAAAGCTGTCTTTGCTTCCGTTCCATGAGAACTTACGAACTGCCTTATCCTTAGAATCACGGATTTCTGCATTCCAGAGCTTTTCTGCAGTG
>JAEEGH010011506.1_pt1 | contig 20054 bp, 17 predicted proteins | sample 9134181 | NCBI WGS metagenome assembly JAEEGH01 (sample SAMN16246544, study PRJNA631951) | gut metagenome | biome: gut microbiome; feature: rumen; material: DP-attached | host: Bos | place: Iran: Karaj | collected 2018-10 | reverse complement strand
CGGTAATGTTGGCATTGTCGGCAAGTTTGAAGTAAACGCCACTGTAGCTTTCGCCGTTGTTCACAAGTGTGGCAACCAGGTCGAATTGGGCGGTGGTTGAAATCATGTAAGGGTTATTTGCTTCGCCGGTGCCTGGCAATTTTAAGTTCACCGTGGCACTCACGGTGGCGGCGGCGGTGGGCATGTCGAAGCTCCATGTGCCGTCACCATTGTTAGTGGCGGCTTCGCCGTTTACGGTGACATCGTAAATGGCATAGCCAATCTCAGGCGAAAGGGTGACGCTTACGTTGGAGGCGTAGTAGAGCACGTGGTTGTATGTCACCGTCTCGGCGCTGGTGGCAATAATATGCTCAGGCAGCGTGAGAGTGTGTGCGCTGCGGGCACCGTCGACATCGGTACTGCCATTAGTACTTCCAATACCTATGTTTATGGTGCTGGGAGTATTGTTTTTATTGAGTGTGCAATTGTAATAATAGTTATGGGTGAGTGTGGCAGAACTATTGTGGTCTCCCACAAAGACTCCGGAATAAGCATTGTTACTATTAATATTTGTGTTGATGACCAAGCAGTTTCTTAAAGCGGCATTTGCAGTAGTTCCTCCAGCAATGGCTCCAGTAGCGTACCCGCCTGTAATTGTGGCATCCGACAGGATAAGGTTACTCACCGATGTGGTTAAATAACCGAACAAGCCTACATAGGAAGTGTTGAGTTTGTTGACGGTGAGGTTGCTGATGGTCTTATTGTCACCATTGAAGTAGCCCTTGAAATAGTGGTTATAGGAATAGCCAATGCCCTCGAAGTCTATCCCGCTCATATCAATGTCGTCGCCTAACTTGAAGAATTTGTATTGGTACTCATTGGTGCCGCTGTTCACATCATGGGCTAGCTTCATCAACTGCGAGGCATATAAAATAAAGTATGGGTTGTTTTCACTGATGCCGATGCCCGTCCAAGGTGTGATATCCCATTGGGCATAGAGGGTAACGGTAGCGCCGTTGGTGGCTGTGACATTGGGCGAAACTTGCTGGTCGGTGTAGGTAGCACCACTACCGTCGGATTGGGTGTTCCATCCGGTGAAAGTGTAGCCAGTGCGCTCGAAGGCATTGGCGGCGAGGCTTTGAGTCTGGTCGTAAATAAAGTTTTGATCGCTCATCGTGCCAGTGATAACGATGCCATTGTTATCGTAGTTGGCGTCGAAGTGCACGGTATATGAGATAGGCATCCACTGGGCGTAGAGTGTGACGGCAGCATCGTTGGTGGCGGTGACATTGGGTATAGCCTGCTGGTCGGTGTATGAGACGCCGCTACCGTTAGCCTCTGTGTTCCAACCATTGAAGATGTAGCCTGTGCATGTGAATGCGTTGGCATTGAGAGATCCTTGGTCGTAGGTGAAACTCTGGTCGGCCATCGTTCCGGTGGCTGCGTCTTTGTTCTTGTCAAAATGTACGGTGTAATGGTGGACGTCCCACTGGGCGTAGAGGTCGATGATGGCGCCGTTCTCAGGGGTGAGGTTGATGACTTCCTGTTGGTTGGTGTAGGAGGTGCCGCCGCCACCGGCTTGGGTGTTCCATCCAGCGAAGGTGTAGCCCGTGCGCTCGAATGCATTGGCGGTGAGGTTTTGCGCCACATCATAGGTGAAGCTCTGGTTGCTCATCGTGCCGGTGGCGGCGGTGCCGGTCCCATCGTTGGCATTGAAGCGTATGCTGTAGGTGTTAGCATTCCAGTTAGCCATGTAGCTCTTGTTGCCGTGGCTGTGGTTGGCGATGGTGACGGTAGTCTGCGGCGTATTGCCGTTGCTGCCCGTCCAGCCGGTGAAGTCGTAACCGAGTTTAGTGGGGTTGTTCAGGCTAAAGGTGGCAGTTTCGTAGGTGTAGGTGGTGGGGTTCGCCGTAGCCACGCTGCCATCGTCGAGGTCGTAAGTGATGGGATAGGCATAGGAGGCATCCAGTGAGCAAAGGTTGGGGGAGGTAACGCTGCTGCCTGTAATACTATTGCCAGCGAGATCCTTGACGGTGCCGCTAAGTCCGGTAATGGCGAGGCTGCCCGAAGCGTTATCTGGGATGGTGGTGCTGAAAGTGAGCACGTTGGTGCCGCTGCCCGAGATATAAGTGAGAGAGCCCCAGTTGTTGGCGGAGGTGGTGGCCAGCGTCGGCGTGCCGGTAACGGTGACAATCTCATTGAATGCCACGGAGACATAGAGGGTGTTGCCCTTGCAGTGCTTGCCGGGAGCTACTCTACAAGCAAGAACGGTAGGGGCGTTGGCGTCGACGAGAGCCATTCGGACGAAGAGGTCTTTGTAGCCCCAGGTGTCGTTGTTATCACCGCCGGCATCGAAACGGGTGGTGATGTTCGACACATTGGCATCGAAGACCAAGGAGCCGGAGGTTGAGGCCTGATAGCCCGACTTGAACTTCTGCTGCCAGAGCTTACCGTCGGATAGAGAAAACTCGTTGGTGCCAGTGGCCGTGTTGTATCGGTGGGGGAAGAATGCCTTGCCCTGCCCCTGATCGCTGCCGGTGGAAAGCTCAAAGCAGACCTTATAGGCCGAGTTCACCGGGGCGTTGACGCCAGCATTGGGGTCGGCACCGTCGTAGGAGGCGCTGGCATTGCCGGCAACAACCTGGATATACTGATAGCCGTCGTCCCTCTCCTTCTCGGTGAAGCATACGGTGGCGTATATTTTATAGTCCAAATACTTGAGGTAGGTAGCAGTGGCGTGGGTGCTGTTGATAAGGCTGCTGGTGCTGACGGTGGCAGCCTTCTCAGCGTAGTCGTATTCGTCGTCGATGAGGACATAGCCCTGAAGCGCACCGCTAGTTTCCACCTGACTGGTGGGCGGCGTGTAGCTGACATCCAAGTATTTGCTGCTGCTGAGGCCGCTGGTGAAATTGCCGCTGCTGTTGAAATAGACTAGGTTGGTGATGCTCCGGCTCACCTTGTCGGCGCTGAACTGCGTGCCCGTGGTGAAGGTGCGGTCGCAAGAGGCAAGATAGAAGCCGCCCATGTCGGTCACCTCGAAGCGATAGCTGCGCTGGGTGCCGCTCTGGTACACAAAGGCGTCATTGTCGGGAGTATTTTCTGTGACGTCGATGTATTTCTTATCATCGCCTGCTTGGAAGGTCACATTGCCACTGACGGCGGTGTAATGCTGTCCCTCGAAAGCCGAGAGGCTGACGGTGCGGTATTTCACGGTCACCGCCTGTGAGATGTCGCCAGTGCGTTCGATTTTGAACCTGCATGTGTTACCGCTCTCGCTGTCTTTGGATACGCTCCACGAGGTCTGGGCGAAAGCATTCTGCCCGAAGGCGATCCCCATAAAGAGGAGTACCACCGTGAGGGCTTTTGAAAGGGTTAAATGTCTGCTCATTTGTTTATCTATTTTTATTAATTGTTTTCCGTTCTCCATTTTCCGTTTTCCGTTTCCCAATGTCGTAAATGCAAAAAAATACGTAGCCGCCCAACAAGGCCACTACGATGATTCCGATGATCTGAATGATTGTCATAATTTTTTTTAAATAGGTGACAAAAATCCGAAATCAAGAGGAGTTACCCTTTATTTTGGGTGTATTTCGTTTTATTCTCCGTCAAAATCATTTTATTCTCCGTCAATTGACCGAGAATAAAATCGTTGATTTTCAGATAGTTCAGGTTGGATTATCGCCTAACGGCGATGAGCTTCGGTTGCTTCGCTTCGCTCGCAATGACGTGCTTAACTCCGTAAATATTCCGACGGTGAAACGCCTTTGATGCGCTTGAAGACCTGCGAGAAGGCGCTGCCGGAGGTGAAACCGGAGGCGAGGGCGACCTGCTCCATCTTGAGGGTGGGGTCCTCGTTGAGCATCCAACAGGCGTGCTCGATGCGTAAAGTGTTGATCAACTGATAGAAAGAACCGTATTCACTGCCGGCGATTACCTCACTCAGATAGGTCTTGTTGGTGTTCATCCGCTTGACCAAGTCGTTCATGGTGAAGTGATCCTCAAGATACAGTTTTTCTCTCTTGATCAAATCCAACATCTTGGCTTCTAGTTCTTTGCGTTGCTCCTCGGTGAGACGACGATGCGAGGGAACCTCCTCTTTCTCCTCCACCTCGTCTTCCATCTGTAGCTCCAAGGGCAACTTCTTGATCTTGCGATGGGGATTGAGGGTGTAGATGGCAAACCATACATCGACGACGGTAAAGATGGTGTCACGTATCATCTTGACAATGAAATCGTTGAACAGGAAGTTCGCCAGAAGCATCATGCTTAAGGCCACCAGTAACCACCTGACACTCTTGGCGAATTTTACGGGGAAGTCCTCTTCGTTTGAGAACTCGTTCTCGTCGATCTCACGCACCCTGCGCATCAGCTGACGGCGGAAACGGTCGATCAAGAACATGTAGCCTGCAAATACCACCAGTACGACGATGGTCATAATCCACTGGTACTGAGGCGTGAACAAATCAGTCTTGAACACTGGGACGAGCAGAGCCACCCAACAGGCCCACATCGGAAACAAAAACAGCAGCCTCTTTTGGAGCGAGGGGGTTTTCAGGAAGAAATACCTTTGCACCATCACCAGCATGAACGACGAAAACACCAACAGCCCCGCGCCATTGGCGTAAAACAGGGCTTCGGGCTGACACACCTTTATTAAATAAGGGAGCTCGAAAAGCTGCAAAAGGTAGAATCCGGCCACTGAACGCCTGGCGGGATACAACTCGTTGCTGTCGTCCTTGTAGGCGTCAGGCACAAAAAACCGCTTCAGCAACCACCCATAAAGGTTGGTAACGATGAAGGTCAAGTTGACCGAAAAGCATAATATGAGCAAAAAATCACCCCTCATTTCGCCGACAAAGGTAGTAATAAATCCCTAAATAATCCTTTTTTCGTCCCTAAAAAGGGGGTATTTCGTCCCAAAATGCCGTTTTTCGCCACATTTGGGCCTGAACGACCACGTTTTTCATTTTAAGTGGTGGGACACCTGTACTTTTGCACCAGTTTTTTGTTGAACACGATTTCGAAAATTGAAAACAAAAATTGATGAGATATGAAAATTATTGGAACTGGAAGTTCGTTGCCTAAGAATACGGTTAGCAACGATGACTTAGCGAAATTTTTGGATACCAACGACGAGTGGATCACCAGCCGTACCGGTATTAAGACACGTCACCTATTAACAAATGAAGATTTATACGACCTTGCCGTCGATGCGGCAGTGAAAGCCATCCAAGCCTCTGGCCTGCGTCCCGACCAGATCGATTTCCTCCTGGTGTCGAATGTGGCCAACCGCCACGTCACCCCAGGCCTCAGCTGCATCGTGCAGAAACGTATCGGCCTCACCTGCGCCGGCCTCGACATCAATGTGGCATGTGCGGGTTTTGTCAACGCACTGATGCTGGCCGACAGCATGATGAAATCGGGCCATGCCAAGAACATCCTTATCCTTTGCGCAGAGGAACCTACCAAATACTGCAACTGGCATGAACGCGACTGCAGCGTGCTGTTTGGCGACGGCGCCGGTGCCGTGGTGCTCACCGAAGGCAACGCTTTTAAAGATGTGAAGCTCACCATGATCTCTGACCGCGACGTCCTTTATTATGAACGTGGCATGGAGACCACCCCTTTTGAATCACATTATATTAAAGGTCAACCTCTCGTGATGAAAGGCAAGGAATTGTTCCGCACCGCCGTTTCAGAGTCAGCCAAGGATATCAAGACCATCCTTGACCGTGAACATCTCACACCAGATGATATCAACTGGTTTATGCTTCATCAGGCCAACAAGCGCATTATCGAAGGCATCCGCACCATCGTGGGTGGTACTGAGGAACAATACCCAACCATAATCCAAAAATACGGCAACACGTCCTCGGCAAGCATCCCGATCATGCTCGACGAGATGCTGAGAGCCGACCAAATCCGCCAAGGCGACAAGATCATCATGAGCGCCTTCGGTGCAGGCTTTGTTTCGGCAGCCTGCCTTTGGGATTGGGAGTTTTAAGAACGGAAAGTTGAAAACGGAAAACGGAAAACGGTAAAAAATGGAAACGAGAAGAGTAGTCATTACAGGTATGGGGGTCGTCTCGCCAGTGGGCAACGACCTCGAAACCACATGGAATAACCTTATTAATGGTGTTTGCGGTATCGCACCGATCACCTCGTTCGATACCAGCGACCTTCCAGTGAAGATCGCCGCCGAGCTGAAGGACTTCGATCCTCTGGCAGCAGGTGTTGACAAGGCCTTTGCCAAACGCAACGACCGTTTCGCCATCTACGCCATGGCCGCCGCTATACAAGCGATGCAAGGCAACGAAGACTTGCAGATGGATCCTTCCCGTCTGGGAGTATATATTGGTTCTGGCATCGGCGGTTTCGACACCATCTTGCGCGAAATCACCAAGATGAACGCGGAAGGTCCTCGCTGGGTGTCACCTCTGATGATCCCCACCATGATTGGTAACATGGCCTCGGGCAGCGTAGCCATCCGCTACAACGCCCAAGGTCCCACGCTGCCCATCGTGACAGCCTGCTCCACAGGCACACACTCCATCGGCGAAGCCTACCGTGCCATCAAGCACGGCTATGCCGACGCCATCATCAGCGGCGGCTGCGAGGCGGGCATCAACCGTATCAGCATCGCCGGCTTCGCCAACTGCAAGGCCTTGACCAAAGCCGAAGACCCGCTGTATGCCTCCCTGCCGTTCAACAAGAACCGCGGTGGCTTCGTCATCGGCGAAGGCGCAGGCATCGTCCTCCTCGAGGAATATGAACACGCCAAACAACGTGGCGCCAAGATCTATGGCGAAGTCTGCGGCTATGGCAACAGCTGCGATGCCTACCACAGCACCGCCCCACGTCCCGACGGCACCACGCAGAGCCTGGCCATTAAACAAGCCCTCGACGAGGCGGGCTACAAGGCAGGAGAGAACCTCTACATCAACGCCCACGGCACAGGAACCCCCATGAACGACAGCGGCGAGACCAAAGCCATCAAGATCGCGATGGGCGAGGTGGAAGCACGCCGTGCCCATATCAGCTCCACCAAGTCGGAGATGGGTCACGCCCTCGGCGCCGCCGGCGGCATCGAAATGGTGGTGGCTGCCATGGCCCTCAACACTGGCATCATCCCCCCAACCATCGGCCTCGATGAACCCGACCCGGAATGTGATCTCGACTACACGCCCAACAAAGCAGTCAAGGCTGATCTCGATATCGCCATCTCAAGCTCATTCGGGTTTGGCGGTCATAATGCTTGCGTTGCAATTAGAAAAGTGGAAAACTGAAAACTGAAAACGGATAACTATAAATACTATGAATAGAGAAGAAATTAAACAGTATCTTCCACATAGAGAGCCAATGCTCTTAGTGGATGAGATGACCCTCGATGAGAACCATGTGGCTCACTCAAAATATCATGTCACTGGCGAGGAGTTTTTCCTGCAAGGCCATTTCCCCGGCGAACCCGTCGTCCCCGGCGTCATCCTCTGCGAAATCATGGCCCAAAGCTGCGCCCTTCTGATGAAGGACGATCTTATCGGCAAACTTACCTTCTATACTGGCATCGACAAGGTGCGCTTCAAGAATAGCGTCCGCCCAGGCGATACCGTAGAGGTGGAAGCCACCCTCGACGTGCACCGCGCCAACATCTACATCTGCTCCGCCAAACTGAGCGTGGGCGGCAAACTCTGCGTCAGAGGCGAACTCTCCTTCGCCCTTCTGCCCGACACTAGGAAAACTGAAAACTAAAAACGGAGAACGAAAAACTAAACGAATTAACAACTAAGCAAATAAACAAAACAATGGCAACAATTCAAGACAAAGTCAGAAGCATCATCGCCTCCAAGTTAGGCCTCGACGAAACCGAAATCACCCCTGAGAAGAACCTCTCCAACGACCTGGGCGCCGACTCACTGGACGTCGTCGAACTCTCCATGGAACTCGAACGTGAATTCAACCTGAAGTTCGAAGACAGCGACACCGAGAAAATCCAGACCGTCGCCGACCTCTATAAACTCATTGAAGAATACCACAAGAATTAATTAAAAATTTAGAATTTAGAATTTAGAGGGGAAATTGAAAAAGATTTGCTAATTTTACCCTCTTAATTCTTAATTCTTAATTCTAAATTCATAATTAATATGAACATGTTAGAGAACAAGGTGGCCCTGATCACCGGTGCCGGTCGTGGCATCGGCAAGGCCATCGCCATGCGCTTCGCCCAAGAGGGTTGCGCCATCGCCTTCACCGATATCGCGTTGAGCGACTTCGTGCTGGAGACTGAAAAAGAGCTTCAAGCCATGGGTGTCAAGGCCAAGGCGTATGCCTCCAATGCGGCCAACTTTGAAGAGACCCACCAAGTGGTCGATCAAATTGTCAACGACTTCGGTCGCATCGACATCCTCGTCAACAACGCTGGCATCACCAAAGATACCGCCCTCAAGCGCATGACCGAGGAGCAGTGGGATGCTGTCATCAACGTCAACCTCAAGTCGGTGTTCAACTTCACCAAGGCCGTGCAGCCCGTCATGTGGAAACAAGGTGGCGGTAGCGTCATCAACATGAGTTCGGTGGTGGGTGTCTCCGGCAACGCCAACCAGTGCAACTACTCCGCCTCCAAGGCTGGCATCATCGGCTTCACCAAGAGTGCCGCCAAGGAGATGGGCGTCCGTAACATCCGTCACAACGCCATCGCCCCTGGATTCATCATCACCGCCATGACCAACGCCCTTCCGGAAGACGTCCGCAAGGCCTGGGAACAGCAGATCCCGCTGCGTCGCGGCGGCACCCCCGAAGATGTGGCCAATGTGGCTCTCTTCCTCGCCTCCGACCTCTCGGCATACGTCACCGGTCAGGTGATCCACTGCTGCGGCGGCATGAATTGCTAAAGATTACAAAACGACAGAATTTTTATTTGATAAAAGCACCCTGCGGGGTGCTTTTTCTTTTAGTGAAAAGAAAACTTCTTACTTCTTATTAAACGCCTCCAAAACCCTCTTGGAATAGGTCTTTGAGACAGGAATCGCCTCCAGGCCTTCGCGTTCGAATTCCAAAACGAAACCGTCGGCTTCGTTATGAAGCACGCTGACTTTGTCGATGTTGACGATAAAGGAGCGATGGCAGCGCATCAACGAACTGGAGTCCACGCAGTTGTCCTCAATGGTCTTCATCTTGCAACGTAGCATGTAACTGGCAATGGCTCCATTGCGCTGGTAATATACCTTGATGTAATTGTCCTCCGCCTTGATGAAATAAAGGTTGTCGAGCTTCACCGAGAGCTTCAGGTTGCCGTTGTTGTCCATCAGGTTGATGATCTCGGCGTGCTCGGGCAACACTTCGTTGTCCGACTCCACGGTATCGCTCTTGGTGAGGGTCAGCTTGCGACGCGAATCGTTGAGCAGGATCATCAGGTCGACGATGGTGTAGGGGACAGCCAAGGCGATGAAGGTGATCAGCAGGCTTTTGCCGAAGATAAATTCCAAGGAATGGGTGGTGGCCTTGACTAAATAATAAGAGAGATAGGTGTGGAAAGCGGCGATCAGCACGATCTCCAGAAACAGCCATAGGAGGTAGGCCCATAAGGCAAAATGCCTAAGCCTTCTGACGAAATAGGTCATCATTGTGCGGCTGCATGCAAGGAATAGCGTTCCGACCCCCACGAAACCCAAGGTGCCGATGAAACGGCTGTTGGTGCCCAGCTGGAACCAGGAGGTGTCGGAAAACGGAGTGTAGGCAGTGAGAAACACCAATGCGAACAACACGGAGATAACCACATTCTGTGCTTGGCTGAAGGGATCGGTCAAGCATTCAGGGACTTGGGTAATCAGGTTTTTGCGCAGTTTCATCAAGTGTTTCTCGTTTGGGACTGCAAAGTTACGAAAAAAAGTTAAAGTCAAAACCCTTTTTGGATAACTTCCCAGACGAGAGGGGCTTCAAAGCCTTTCTGGATGGCGTAAGCAGCCAGTTTTCGGTTTCTCTCGAAGTCGTTGGCGGCCTTCACGGTCTTGGCTTTGGCTTTGAGCACCTCAACGAGGCGTTGGCGGTAGGCCTCCTCGTCGAAGCTTTGCAAGGCCTCGTCGATGATTTCTTTACTGACGCCTTTTTGAATCAGATGAAAACGGATTTTGTTCACCCCCCAGCCGCTCTGGTTGATCTTGCCACGGACGAAGGCGTGAGCAAAACGTTCGTCGTTGACGAACTTATTGTCAATCAAATAATTAATGATTTCTTCCCGATCCTTCTCGCTGATTTCGAAGGTTTTCAGCTTGTCGGTGACTTCTTTCACGCTGCGTTCCTGATAGGCGCAGTACTTGGCCATCTTGTCCAGGATCTGGTCAGCAGTCAATCTTGAGGTCTCCTTCATGAATCCATCCGATCTTTCTTAAAATCAATCCAAAAACCCACGAGAGCAGGGCGGGCAGAACGAAGCAGACCAGGAGCATGCCGATCCACATGTTCAGGCCTCCGTCAGGCATGGCGGTATAGATGCCGATGGGTCCTACCAGTCCGCAGGTGCCCATGCCGGAGCCGATGGGGATGTTCTCAAGATGGAAGACGCAGGTGGCTATGGGACCGGTGATGGCGGCTGCCAGTGTCGGAGGAATCCAGATGCGAGGGTTCTTCACGATGTTGCCCATCTGGAGCATCGAGGTGCCGAGCCCCTGTGCGAGGAGGCCGCCCCAGCGGTTCTCTCTGAAGCTGAGTACGGCGAAGCCGATCATCTGCGCGCAGCAACCTGCGGTAGCCGCTCCTCCGGCGATGCCGCCCAGCCCGATGGCCAGGCAGATGGCGGCGGAACTGATGGGCAGGGTGAGCACGGCGCCGATGACTACCGACACGATGATACCCATCAGGAAGGGTTGCATCAGGGTGGCGTTTTCGATGAATACACCTAGGGCGGTCATCAGTCTCCCGATGGCTGGACCGATGGCGAAAGCCACCAACACACCGCTGATGATGACGACGGCAGGGGTCACGAGGATGTCGACCTGGGTCTCCTTATACACCATCTTACCCAGTTCGATGGCCACCAGAACAGCCACGTAGGCACCCATGGGACCGCCCAGCTCGTTGCCGGCGATACCTACAGCGATGGCGCTGAACAACACCAGTCCTTCGCAGCGGAGCTTATAGGCGATGGCCACCGCGATGGCAGCGCCCGTGGCAGCTTTGGCGTATTTTGCTATCGTCACGAAAGCATCCCAGCCAGTCTTGTCGCCCAAGGTCTGGAAAATGGTGCCAATCAGCAAGGAGGCAAACAAGCCCAATGCCATCGCCCCCAGCGCATCCACAAAGTAGGCACGCCAGGTGAGATCCACCTTTTTTCGCTCAAGAAATGTCCGAAAACGCCCCATTTTCCGTTTTCCGTTCTCCGTTTTCCGTTTTAAAACTCGATTCCCTCAATGCCGTTCTCCTTCATCAAGTCAGCCAACTTGGTGTCGTTTTCGTCGACGGCGGCGATGCAGTTGGTGACGATGCGAATCTGCTTGGCGGGATAGAAAGTCATCAAGTCCTTGGTGGTCTCATAAACGCAGTAGTCAGTGGCGATACCGCAGATGTCGATACCCTTGAAGTCAACCTCTTTGATGGTGGTGGTCAGTTTTTCACTGCTTTTGGCGTTTTGGAAAATGCTGAACTCCTCTTTGTCGGCCAAGTCACCTTTGGTCATATAGTGATACTCGCTGAATTTGCTGTCTTCCAGTGCTTTTTGTAGGGGAGGATAGACGTTCATGCCTTCTGTGCCTTGCACGCAGTGAGGAGGAAACACACCGCCGTTGTCCACAAACGAGCAGTGGTTGGTGGGGTGGGCGTCCTGGGTGACGATGACCCAAGTGTATTTGTCCAAGACACCGTTGTCGATGGCCTGGGCGAGACGGTCCATAGCCTCGGGACCTTTGGCAGTGGCCAAGCTACCCGTGGTGAAGTCGATCTGTGGGTCGACGATGATGAGCATACGGTTTTCTTTCACTGTTTGCTCAACTTTTTGATTTTCAGTGTTTTCCTTGTTTTGATTCTTGTTTCCGCAACCGGTCACGACCAGGGCTGCGACGAGCATCATGGCTCCAATGAATGCTTTTTTCATGATATCAATGTTCTTTTTAGAAATTTGCGGCAAAAGTAAGAAAAAATTTAGAATTGAGAATTATTACCAATGCGATTATATTTCCTAAATTTGCGTCAAATTTCAAGGAATGAACTTACTTGACTGGCTCCCCATCACAAAGAAAGAAACCGACCTGCGCGGGTGGGACGAGGTGGACATTGTATTCGTCACTGGCGATGCCTATGTGGACCATCCGGCTTTTGGGGCGGCGGTCATCGGCAGGGTGCTGGAACGGGCCGGGTTTCGAGTGGCGTTGATTCCCCAGCCCAACTGGAGGGACGATCTCCGCGACTTCAAGAAATTCGGAAAACCCAAGATTTACTTTGGTGTTTCAGCCGGTTGCATGGACTCGATGGTGAACCATTACACCGCCAACAAAAGGCTCAGAAGCAACGACGCCTACACCCCAGGTGGCGAAGCCGGTTTCCGCCCCGATCGGGCCAGTGTGGTCTATAGCAACATCCTGAAACAGCTCTATCCCGATGTGCCCGTGGTCATCGGTGGAATCGAGGCTTCGTTAAGACGAGTGACCCATTACGACTATTGGGACGACTGCCTGAAACCATCTATCTTGGTGGATTCTCACGCCGACATTGGCGTTTACGGGATGGGCGAATATACCATGTTGGAGATTGCCCAAGCCATCCAGCAAGGACGAAAAGTTAGCGAACTGACTGACATCCAGCAGACCTTCTTCCTTCAGGATAAAAAACAGGAACTCCCAACAATTGAAGGTGAAACCATTGAATTGGTCTCGCATGAGATCTGCCTGAAGGACAAAAAGCGTTACGCTTCCAATTTCAAGCATATCGAAGAGGAGTCGAACAAGAAGCACGCCGCACGTCTGGTTCAAGACGTGGGTCGACAAAGGGTTGTTATCAATCCGCCGCTGCCTACTTTTACTACGGAACAAATCGACGCCTCGTTTGATTTGCCTTATACGCGACTGCCTCATCCGAAATACGCCAAACGCGGTCCTATCCCGGCCTACGAGATGATCAAGCACTCCATTAATCTTCATCGCGGCTGTTTCGGTGGCTGTGCCTTCTGCACCATCTCGGCCCACCAGGGCAAGTTTGTTGCCTCAAGGAGCAAAGAGTCGATCATGCGCGAAGTGGAGAAGGTGACCCAGATGGAAGATTTCAAAGGGTATATCAGCGACCTGGGCGGTCCCTCGGCCAACATGTACCGAATGCATGGCAAGGACGAGAAAATCTGTGAGAAATGCGCTCGCCCCACTTGCCTCCAACCCACGGTCTGCAAGAACCTGAACACCGACCACCATCCATTAATCGAGATTTATCAGGAAGTCGATCGTCATCCGAAAGTCAAGAAGGCCACGGTCGGTTCGGGCATCAGATATGACTTGTTCCTTCACGACAGCAGCCCCGAGGAAAACAAGGCCATGGGCTATGACGAATACTTCCGTCAGCTGGTTACGCGGCATGTTAGCGGTCGTTTGAAAGTGGCTCCCGAACACACCAGCGACGCCGTGCTGAAACTCATGAGGAAACCCAAGTTCGACATGTTCGTCAAGCTGAAGAAGAAGTTCGACGAGATCAACGAGAAGGAACACCTCAACCAGCAGCTTATTCCCTATTTCATTTCCTCGCACCCTGATTGCTATTTGGAGGACATGGCCGAGTTGGCCGTAAAGACCAAAGCGCTGGGCTATCATCTGGAGCAGGTTCAGGACTTTACGCCCACCCCGATGACCCTTGCCACGGAGATTTACTATTCCGGCTACAACCCTTACACCTTGGAGCCTGTGTTTGTGGCCAAAAGCAAGGAGGAGAAGCTCGCCCAGCAACGGTTTTTCTTCTGGTATAAGCCCGAGAACCGAGAGTGGGTGAAATCGATGTTGAAAAAGCTGGGGCGAGCCGATTGGATAAAAAAGTTATTCAGTAAATAAACAACTAACCTAATCCATCAATAAGTTTCTTTGGCTCACGACGGGTATCGTTTCCTCGTCATCCATTCCGGTAAGTAAAGTCTCTTCACTCATTTCTTCTGTAATTATTGAGCAAAGATAAAAAATCCTTTTTTATCTCAAAAAAAATTCCGACCTTTGCCGCTTCAAAAACGAGCATTATTTTGTTTTTTTAAAATCTATAAATCAATCATTTATGAGTAAAGTAAATGATATCATGAAAGAAATTGGCCAAGCTTTGGTCAGTAAAAAGTTTTGGGTTGAACTGCTGATTATGACTTTCGGCATGTTCATGACAGGCGTTTGCGTCTATTATTTTTTGGTTCCCAGCAAGCTGATCGTGGGCTCCATCTCGGGTCTTTCCATCGTGCTGACGAACATTTTCAACAGTATGGGCATCAACATCGGCTTGCCTTCGATGATTACCATCATCAATGCCATCCTGCTGGTTCTTGCCTATCTTCTTGTCGGCAAGGAATTCGGTCTCAAGACCGTCTACTGCGCCTTGATCCTCGGTCCCATGACCAAGTTCTGCGAATGGCTCTATCCCTGGGAAAACCTGGCTACCCCGAACAGCTATTTGATCAACATGGGGGTCGATGCCAGCTCTGCCTATTCAGTCATGGGCAATCCTTGGTTCGACCTGCTTTGCTGCGTCATCATCCTGAGTGCCGCCCAAACGCTGATGTTCTCCATCAACGCTTCCACGGGTGGACTGGACATCTTGGCTAAGATCGTCAACAAGTACTTGCATTTCGACATGGGTAAGTCGGTCAGCGTGGCGGGTGCCATCATCTGCCTCACCGCTTTCGCCATCAACCCCTTCCAGATGGTCATCATCGGCCTCATCGCCACTTGGATCAACGGCATGGTGGTGAACATGTTCACGGCCAACCTCAACCAGCGCAAACGTGTCTGCATCGTCTCTAAGGACTACGACCGCATACGTCGCTACATCATCGACGAACTGAATCGCGGCTGCACGCTCTATGAGGTCATCGGCGGCTACACCAACGAGAAGTCGATCGAGTTGGAAGCACTGCTCACTAACGACGAGTTCTCAAAGTTGATGGAGTATCTCGGAAAGAACGAAATCAACGCATTTACCACCGCAGGTAACGTGAGTGAGGTGTACGGCCTGTGGGCAAAAGATCGCCACAGAGCTAGAAAACACGCTGAAAAGCGATAATTGTTGAAAAATATTTTTATAAGAATAGAAGATAGTTTGTTATTTTTGTGAATTGTTAAAGGAGAAACTATGAAAAGGGAAGTCAAGTTCAGTTTGGTTTACCGTGATATGTGGCAGTCGTCAGGTAAGTATGTGCCACGCAAAGATCAACTGGAACAAATCGCTCCATTAATAATAGATATGGGCTGCTTCGACCGTGTGGAGACCAATGGTGGAGCCGCCGAGCAAGTCAACCTGCTCTATGGCGAGAACCCCAACCCCTCGGTCCGTGCCTTTACGGCAGCATTGCATAAAGGCGGCATCGAGTGCCACATGCTCGACCGCGCCCTCAATGCCTTGCGCATGAACCCCGTGCCCGCCGATGTGCGACAACTTATGTATAAGGTGAAGAAAGCCCAAGGCGTGGATATCACCCGTATCTTCTGTGGCCTCAACGACGTGCGCAACATCATCCCGTCGGTCCAATGGGCCAACGAAGCGGGTATGATCTCCCAAGCTGCCATGAGCATCACCTACTCGCAGGTGCATACCGCCGAGTACTACATGCATATCGCCGACCAACTCATCGAAGCCGGCGCCAAGGAAATCGCCCTTAAGGACATGGCCGGTGTGGGCCGCCCCGTTAGCCTGGGCCGCATCGTCGAACATATCAAGAAAAACCATCCTGAAATCAAGGTCCAGTACCATGGACACACCACCCCGGGCCTCTCAATGGCTTCGATGCTTGAGGTCTGCAAGGCTGGTTGCGACTATGTCGACGTGGCCATGGAACCCCTGTCATGGGGCACCGTACATCCCGATGTCATCAGCGTGCAAGCCATGCTGAAAGACGCCGGGTTCCTCGTGAAGGACATCGACATGAAGACCTATATGGCCGCACGTGCCATGACCCAGAGTTTTATTGACGACTTCCTGGGCTACTGGATCGACCCGCGCAACCGCTACATCAACTCCCTGCTGCTGGGCTGTGGCCTGCCAGGTGGCATGATGGGCTCCTTGATGGCCGACCTCAAACCGGTGCACGCCGCCATCAACATGAACCGCAAGAAAGAAGGCCTTCCTGAACTGACCGAAGACGAGATGCTCGTCGAACTGTTCCAAGAAGTGCAGGACATCTGGCCGAAACTGGGCAACCCGCCTTTGGTAACCCCGTTCAGCCAATATACCAAGAACATCGCCTTGATGAACCTCTTCGCTCTCAGTAAGGGCGAGCCTCGTTACGAGACCAGCATCGACCCCGCCGCATGGGATATGATCCTCGGCAAGGCTGGAAAACTGCCGGGCACCCTGGCTCCCGAGATCGTGGAACTGGCCAAGAAGAAAGGCCTGGAGTTCTTCACGGGCAACCCGCAGGACAACTATCCGAATGCCCTGCCGCACTTCATCGAGATGATGGAAAAGGAAGGCTGGGACCGCGGCCAGGACGACGAAGAGCTCTTCGAGTTCGCCATGCACGAGAAACAATATCGTGAGTACAAGTCGGGCGAAGCCAAACGCCGCTTCAACCAAGAGCTGGAAGCCAAGATGAAGGCCAAGTTCGAAAAGGCTGGCGGTGAGGCTAAGATCCCGGACCTTCGCGCCTTGCGTCATCCCAGTGCCGAACCCGTCATCGCACCCGTGAGCGGCATCGTGATGTGGGAAGTCGACTTCGACGACAAGTCAATCGCTCCCGCTCCAGGTAAGGTTTATAAGGAAGGCGACCTGCTCTGCGCCATCAACAGCGAACACGGCATGGAGCCGGTGTATGCACTGTGGTCAGGTAAGATCGTCGAAGCCACGGCCGATCAAGGTAAACGGGTTTCAAAAGGTGATATTATTGCATTTATTGAAAAATAATCCATTTTTATTGTTTAATTAAATTATTAAAATCATGAAAAAATTAGTTTTAGTTCTCGCAATCGTTTTTGCAGGTATTATGTCTGTTAACGCTCAAGTATGGATTGGCGGTGCTGCCGGTTTTGGTATCCAAGACGATCGTACCGATGTTATGGTAGCCCCTGAAATTGGTTATAACATCAACAGTCAATGGACCATTGCTTCTGGTTTGAAATACCAGTTTAGTCAGTTTGATGATGCTCTTTTGGGCAAAACAACCGTCAACCGTTTCATTGTTTCTCCTTATGTCCGTTACATTGGTGGTACCATCGGCCATAAGTTCTCCTTGTTCCTCGATCTCGTTGGTGATATCGACGTGCTGAGCCCCCAGATGTGGGAAGCTGGTCTGAAACCCGGTATCGCTTGGCAAGCCACTGAGAAGTTCACCGCTGCCTTCCGCTTCGGTTTCTTGGGCTATGACCACTTCTTTGAAAGAGGTAAGGGTATCTTCATGGACTGCGGTTTGGAGACTGGTTCAATCGGAATTTACTACAACTTCTAATTCTAAGAAAGTATTATTAAATTGTAGGGACACAAGGATTGTGTCCCTACTTTTTTTTATTTTTGTTCCAAATCCCTGACCTATGAAACGCCTCATCATCGCTTTGTGTTTGGCATTTTCTGCCATCAACCTTTCATCGCAAGTGCTACCCACCTGGGAGTCCATCAACCAACGGGGCTATCCTGAGTGGTTCTCCGATGCCAAGCTGGGCATCTTTATCCATTGGGGGGTATATTCGGTACCTGCTTTTGCCAGCAAGGAAGGCTATGCCGAATGGTACTACCGTGGCTTGATGACCAATGATGACCGCAAGGCGTTTCAAGAACGTGTCTATGGAAAGGATTTCCAATATGAAGACTTTGTGCCGATGTGGAAGGCTGAGTTATGGAACCCTGATGAATGGGCGGAACTGTTCAAAAAGTCGGGCGCAAAATATGTGTTATTGGTATCGAAACATCACGATGGTTATTGCCTCTGGCCCAGCCAATATGCCCCGGGTTGGAATAGTGTGGAGACGGGACCGCACCGTGACATCTGCGGTGAACTGACCGAGGCGGTGCGCAGACAAGGCTTGAAAATGGGATTCTATTATTCCCTTCCTGAATGGAAAAGCGATATCCACCGCTGGTATGTGGATCCCGATGACAGCATTGCTGAGTATGTTGATACCCACATGATTCCTCAGCTTAAGGAATTGGTCACCGCTTACAAGCCCACTGTGCTTTTTACCGACGGCGAGTGGCGCAACAGTGCGGAGCAATGGCATGCTACCGAACTTATCTCCTGGTATTACAACACTGTGGGCGATGAGGCCATTGTCAACGATCGTTGTGGCAATGGACAGCAGCACGGCTTCCGTACTCCCGAATACAGCGCTGGCATCACGCTTACCGACCGTCCTTGGGCCGAATGCAGGGGATTGGGCCGTTCTTTCGGCCTCAATCGGAACGAGCCTTTGGAGAATTATTTGACCTCTGAAGAACTGATTCGGCATTTTTGTGTGCTGGTAGCTGCCGGCGGTGGCATGACGCTTAATGTGGGACCCGCTGCCGATGGCAAGATTCCGTTACTCCAACAAGAACGCCTTCTTGATCTTGGCAAGTGGTTGAAAATCAATGGAGAAGCTATCTATGGCACCCGCCCCTACAAGAAGTTCTACGAGAAGAAGCTGGTCACCGTGGACAGAAACGACAACAAAATCGATTTCGACTGGAAACGCAATTCCCCGGATCCCGCCATCAGCTGCGATCATTTCCAAGCACATTGGCAGGGCGTGTTCTATTGCCCCGAAGATACCTATACCTTTGAAATCCAGACCGACGATCAGGCTAGGTTGTTGATTGACGGTCAGACCGTTATTGCCGACACCCGGAAATCCTCTACGGGTAAGGCAACACTAACCCTTGGCCAACATAAAATCGATGTTTATTTCGAGGAAGAGGAATTGGAGGCTACCATCGCGCTGTATTGGTCGTCGAAGAAGATGCCCAGACAAATCATGGAAGGTTTCCAGATGGGTCCCATGGTACCTACCCAAGGCCTGAAGGCTACGTTCACCTGCGAACAACCGAGCGTCTGTTATACCCGGAAAAACAATGTTGTCTATGCCATCGCCTTGGATTACCCCGAAGACAGATTGGTTTTGAACTTTGACCAGCCTGCTGAAAACATGAAAGTCACTTTGTTGGGTAGCGGGAAAACCCTGCCTTGGCATTACGAAGAAGGCCGCCTCGTCATCGAAACGGGCAGCCTTCGTTATGGTGATCTCCAAAGCAATTCGGCATGGGTGTTCAAGCTCAGTCAGTCGGGGCTTTAAAGAATACGATGTTGGCAAAATCAGACGAACGGGCCAGCAGACGTTTCACATACAACCGCTCGTCTTCTTGCACAAACTTGAAATGGATCCGGTCGCCTGAGGGGAAGCATTTCAGGTTTTTGCGTCCATTCCATCCTGTCTGGTATTCAAAATCCTTGGTTTTCATGAAAGTGAAATTCTTTTTCCCTTTCAAGATACCCGTGTTGAAACCGTCAAAATAGTTGCGGTTGCTCCATCTCCCGGCAAACTGTTCGGGGTGAGCGATGCCATGTACCACGACTTTGAAAGCGATATCCGAAACGGGACAGATTTCCAGGACTTTTTGCTCGACAATGTTTTTGTTACTGGTGTTGACGGCTTCCATATAGAGCCAACGGAACGGCTCGTAATCCCAGATGGGAGTGAAGTATAAGGCAATGGTGGTTGAATCGTTCAGTTGTCCGGTATAATATCCTTGAATGGTTCTATAGAATTGCTTTACATCATCTTCGGAGTATTTCTGCGCCATGCCATTGAGGGCCAGCAAACATATCGTGAAAAGCAGAAGGATTCGTTTCATGGTATTTAATTTACATGGTTAGAAAGAAAGCGTCAGGCCGAGCGAGGGAAGAATGGGGAGCTGTTGCACGGTTTCGGAAGTGAGCAGGTCCACATAGAACA
>JAEEGH010011505.1_pt1 | contig 20054 bp, 18 predicted proteins | sample 9134181 | NCBI WGS metagenome assembly JAEEGH01 (sample SAMN16246544, study PRJNA631951) | gut metagenome | biome: gut microbiome; feature: rumen; material: DP-attached | host: Bos | place: Iran: Karaj | collected 2018-10 | reverse complement strand
ATGAACCCACCATTTTTCTTTCCTCTTGCTCTCTGTATCTTCCTCTTTTTGTGTATGTAAGCCATAATCGTGAGCTATGAATTCATAACTATGAACTTTATAGTAGTGGGTACGGGAGTCGAACCCGTGTACCCGGCGTGAGAGGCCGGTATCCTAGGCCACTAGATGAACCCACCATTTTTGAGTAAGGTGCGGAAGGTGGGGGATTCGAACCCCCGGTACGGTAACCCGTACGTCAGTTTAGCAAACTGGTGGTTTCAGCCACTCACCCAACCTTCCTTTTCATATCTGAAAGCGGAGCCAAACCGACACCTTTTCTCAAATGCGAGTGCAAAGGTAGTAATAATTTTTGACTCTACCAAATATTTTGCTATTTTTTTTCGATTTATTTGTAAAATATGGGTGTGTTTAAGCAAGAACTGTGTGATGTTAGATGCAATTTTCTCCTCCAACTCCTTTTCGTTGTGCTTCTTCTTTAGGTGTAAGAACTCCAGGTTATATTCGCCCTTCAACAGTTCCTGAGCTTAATCACCCTGTGGTGCTGGCAGACGGTCTGAAAAGTTGGTTACTGCCGAACCTTGCTTATGGAAAAGTCCGTCTGCAATTTGAGCTTCCACCTCTGAACGTGACCAATTGTTTTCAATGGTTTGACCGACATAGAAGAGTGCTTCTTCAAGCGACTTGCTCCGAGTGAAAATCTCTATATGTTGCCCCCAGGGAATCCTGCCGAAGTACATTGGCATTTTTAATTCGTCAACGGTCTGTTGACGAATTGCAACATGCTGATAATAAAAATTATACCAGCGTTTCATATATTTCAAGTTGGTAACAGAGAATCCTGTTTCGTTAGGAAACTCTGCCTTCATGTCTAAACTTAGTTGGTTAAAGAAACCGCTGCCCCATTTGACTTCTGCTTGCATAGCCACAATGTCACGCCCCATACCCCAATAAAATTCGAGCATAGCCGTGTTCACGCGTACTGCAGCTTTCACTTGGCTCTGGCGGTAGCGTGCCAATTTTGCAGTGTGCAAAAAAAACATCGTAAAAGCTATCATTTTATGTTGTAATATGATAGCTTTTACGATGTAATATGATAGCTTTTACAGTGTAATATGATAGCTTTTACAAGGTAATATGACAGCCCTTGTGTGGCGCTTTTGTAACATCCTGTAAAGTAGTGCGTTATGAAAAGCAACAGAAGGGCATGTAAATGCCCTTCTGTGATACAAATTACAGTTTTAGTCCAATTTGTGGATTACCAATCCAGAACGCAGTTTTGGCTCAAACCATGTTGCCTTAGGAGGCATGATGTTGCCAGAATCAGCGATGTCCATAATCTGCTTCATAGAGACAGGGTAGAGGGCAAGTGCTGCACGCATCTCACCACTGTCAACGCGACGCTTCAGTTCACCGAGTCCACGCAGACCGCCAACGAAGTCGATGCGCTGTGAAGAACGCAGGTCGCCAAGTTCGAGGATATCCTGCAGGATGAGGCGTGAAGATATGTCAACATCAAGAACGCCGATAGGGTCGCTGTCGTCGTATGTGCCTGGCTTTGCGTCAAGGCTGTACCACTCGCCGTCAAGGTAGAGCGAGAATTGGTGAGCGTGCTGTGGACGATACTCCTCAGTACCCTTCTTCTCCACGACGAAGTTCTTTGCGAGTTTCTCAAGGAACTGCTCTGAAGTGTTACCGTTGAGGTCTTTCACTACGCGGTTGTAGTCGAGCACTGTCAGCTGGCTTGCCTGGAAGCATACAGCCATGAAGTAGTTGTACTCCTCGTCGCCCTTGTGGTTAGGGTTCTGCTTAGCGCGCTCAGTACCTACGAGTGCGGCAGCTGCAGAGCGGTGGTGACCGTCGGCAATATATAGGGCAGGCATCTTTGCAAATTCATCAGTGATGGTCTTGATGTCGTTGTCATCGCTAACCACCCAAAGCTGGTGACGGAAGCCGTCGATAGGTGCCACGAAGTCATATTCAGGTTGTGTGGCAGCATAGCGCATGATGAGCTTGTCAAGAGTGCTGTTGTCTGGATAAGCGAAGAATACAGGCTCGATGTTGGCATTGTTGATGCGAACGTGCTTCATGCGGTCTTCTTCCTTGTCGCGGCGTGTAAGCTCATGCTTCTTGATGACGCCCTTCTCATAGTCGCCAGAGTATGCACCAACTACGAGACCGTACTGTGTCTTCTCCTTGCCACCGTTTGCAGGCAGCTTGGAGGTCTGTGCATAGATGTAGTATTGCTCCTTGGTATCCTGTACGAGCCAACCGTTATCCTGGAACTTCTGGAACTGGCGCGCTGCCTCCTCATAGACCTTAGGGTCGTACTCAGATGTGCCAGGCTCGAAGTTGATCTCAGGCTTGATGATGTGGTAGAGAGACTTCTCGTTGTCGCCAGCCTCTGCGCGTGCTTCCTCTGAGTCGAGCACGTCATAAGGACGAGACTCAACCTGCTCTACGAGGTCTTTTGGTGGGCGAATGCCCTTGAATGGTTTTACAATTGCCATAATGTTTTCTTAATGTTTTATATTACTTAATCTTGTTTCGTATATGCATACAGAAGAATTGAGTCCGGATGGCATAGGTGCCCATCCGTCATACTTCGTCTTCTTGTATTGTATGTCAACGACGTTGATTTCCTCCATCTTGCGCCATTCCACACCGCGACGGTCAAGGTCTGCTATGCGGTTGGCAGGCAGGTTGGTGACTTCTATGCGTATGCTGTTCTTGCCCTTCTTGAGCAGGGAACCGTTGAAGTAGAGAATATATGGTACGCTCCATGCGCAGCCTACATACTCATTATTTATATATACGCGAGCACTCTCACGAACATCGCCCAGGTTGATGGCGAATGTAGAGTTGTGTGAGTTGGCGCTGTAAGGTGTATAGTTGAAAGTCGTTTCGTAAACGCCGGTACCCATGGTGACTTTGGCAGAGTCGTTGTTGAGTGTCTCCCAAGTGCGCAGAGTGTCTATCTTGAATGTGGCATTGACCTTAGGACACTCTTCTATGAATGACAGCTTCCAACCCTTGTCGAGTTTTATTTCAGACTCACACAGTTTTCCTGTAGTGCGCATGCTGTATGAGCTTACGGCCTCATAGAAGCAGTCGAGTTGCAGGAACATGGATTCGCCGGAGCGCAGGCTGATGCGTACGTTGTCGTCAGGTGTCTCTACAGAGTAATAGCGATCGTTCATAGGATCGTACCAGCGCGCTTTCTTGAAGTCGGTGGCAATCTTGCAGTATGTGTCGATGTCGTTAGGTGTGAGGTTTGCAATGAAATAGCAGTATCCGCCATTCATCTTGCGACGTATCATATTGAGAGAGTGATGAGTCTTCATCATCTCAGGCTTAGCCACCTTGGCAAGCTCATGTGCATCGTTGCCGTAAATGACAGTGATGCCTTGTACCTTTAGAACCTCTATTCTCTTGGCTACGTCTTCAGGGATGATGGCTCCGTCAGGTATGAGCAGTGCCTTGTATTTCACACCTCCGCTGGTCATAATACCAATCTTGTTGTTGTCAAGGAGGGTTGATTTCAGTGCCAGTATCTGGTTGTCTGAAATGTAGTCGCAGTCATAGCCGAGGTGGTCGAGCTCAAGGATAGATTTCTTGAACTCAGGGGCAAGTTTGCCGAGGTTGTGTATGGCAAGCTGCATGAGCAGTGTCTTCGTGTTCTTTCTCCACAGGTTGTGAATAGGGAAATATACGAGTACGTCGTTGTCTGGTTCGCCTGCCTGCAGCAGTTTCTGGCAACGCTCGATATACTCATTGAGGTATTTAGCATCGCGCCAGATAGAGTTTGTAGGCGACATGTCAACGCTGGCGTAGAACTTCCATCCTGGCCAAGGATCGTTCTGCGGAGAATAGCATGCACCGTGGTAGTACATGTGGTTTACTCCGGCACAGAACATAAGGTCAAGGTCAGGCTTCATCTGTGACAAAGAGGTGCGGAAGTGCTCTGTGAGCCATGTAAAGGTCTCGCTTGACACCAGGCGCTTGCCGGTAACGTGGGCTGCACTTGGCGCATACTTGAACATAGAGTAGTCTGAATCATTCAGCTTCGTCTTGCCGGGATCGGTACGTAGTCCCTTGATGCCGAACTCACTAAGGCCGAATCCCTCAATCTCAGGAATGTCAACAGCTGCATAGAGGTCAAGAATGTTGGCAGGAGAGCCATGAGCCTGGTTTCTGACCTGCATGTTATGTGAATGAGCCCAGTTGACCCACTGATTGGTGAAATTCTCGCGTAACATGTCAGAGAGAGTCTCGCGGTAGTCGTGTACCACTGTAGTGTCTCTGTCAACAAGCTTGTCAATGCTGGTCTTGAGTGAATAGCCGCGACGAGCCTCGAACTCAGCAGGCAGGGTAGGGGTCCAATCGGCTCCATATACCTCGTAAGAGTCATTAAATGATGTATGAGGCCATGGAGTGGAAGTCTCGCTGAAAGCCTTGTCGAACTTGGCGAGATAGTTACCCACGGCATTCTTGTCGAAATGGTCAATGACGTAGCCGGCGCCGCCCGGGGCAGCGCGCTTCACCATCTGACGCGTGCGGCTGACATATAGGGCAATGATGCGCCATGAGCCTTTTTTAGGAGCATTCCATGTAAGGGTGCCATTGCTGACGGATGTGGTGACGTCAACAGGGCCGCCTTTATAGCCCTTGATGTTGCTTGGGAAAGCCATGACGAAGTCGAGGCGTGCATACTTCTGTTCCTTTGCCGGAACCTGAAGGCGTATGCCTTTCTTCAGTATGTTGGCATCAAACGTAGTGTCAACGAATACAGCCTTGCAAGCGGCATCGTCAATGCTGGTAGTAGGACCGCCGAATGGCCATCCGGTACCATTGTTCATGTCAATTTCTATTCCGAGTCGCTTGCCCTCTTCCTCAACAAAGCGCAGCATCTCCATCCATTTGGGAGACAGATAGTCGATGTTGTTAGCCTGATTGCCCTGTACACCATAGAGCGGTGTGATTTCAAGTGCTCCGATGCCATGAGAAGCATACTGCTCCATGTTCCAGCGGAGGTTCGTCTTGTCAACGGCAGAGCCTAACCACCACCAACGTGCGCCAGGTTTGGCAGTTGAGAGAGTCTGTGCTTCTGCGCACAGCGAAAGTGTAAAGGTTGATAGTAGAAGTAATAATTTGTTCATATTTTTAAAGTTTTTTCCTTATATTCTCATTTTATGTCGTCTTTATTCATGATGGTATGGCTCTCCCTTGATTATAGTGCAGGCGCGGTATATCTGCTCGGTGAGTATGAGTCGCACCATCTGGTGGGAGAATGTCATTTTTGAGAGCGACAGCATCTCGTCAGCCCTGTCATATACAGCCTTGGAAAAGCCGTATGGACCACCAATGCAAAGCATGAGGCGATTGGTGGAGACCTGCTTCTTCTCAAGCCATGCAGCGAGTTCTACAGAGCGTAGCTCCTTGCCGTGCTCGTCGAGGAGTACGAGAGTGTCGGATGGCGACAACTGTTTCAGTATCAGCTCGCCTTCCTTCTCTTTCTGCTGTGCCTCAGTGAGCGACTTGGTATTCTTGATATCTGGTATCGTGACAAGAGAGAAGGGCATATAATGACTAATCCGGCTGATATAGTCGTCTATGCCAGCCTGGAAATGCTTGTTGTTCGTTTTACCTATGAGAATAAGACTCGTTTTCATTTGCTTATATTACGCAAAGTTAGTTATTTTTGTTCGTATAGGCAAGTAAAACAATATATTTTTTCAAAAAATGGCTTAAAAGTTTGTTGTTTTTAATAAAAATCGTTACCTTTGTATTCAAGTAAGGACAAGCATACGCTTGTCTGACAGCGTGAAACATAAATCAATAAATATAACCAAAACTAAAGTAAACAATGGAAAACAACGCTCAGTTAGTAGCTCAGTGTGAGGCCGTTGCCAAGCAGTGGCTGTCACCATCTTTCGATGAAGATACACGAAAAGAGGTTCAGGCAATGCTTGACAGTGCCGACAAGACTGCGCTTATTGATGCTTTCTACCAGTCGCTGGAATTTGGTACTGGCGGACTGCGTGGCATCATGGGTGCAGGTACAAACCGTATGAATAAGTATGTTGTCGGTATGGCAACACAGGGTTTTGCAAACTACATTCTAAAGGCATTCCCAGGTAAGCAATGCTCTGTCGTAGTAGGCCATGACTGCCGTAATAACGGACGTATGTTCGCAGAAACGGTGGCAGACATCTTCTCGGCTAATGGCATCAAGGCATATTTGTTTGAGAGCCTGCGCCCTACACCGGAGATTTCATTCGCTATACGTCAGCTCGGTGCTCAGGCAGGTGTGAATGTTACGGCATCGCACAACCCTAAGGAGTATAACGGCTACAAGGCTTATTGGGAGGATGGCGCACAGGTGCTTGCTCCGCATGACACAGGTATAATCGAAGAGGTGAACAAGGTTAAGATAGAGGACGTGAAGTTCAATGGCAATCCTGACCTCATAAAGATTATTGGTGGTGAGATGGACTATGACTATATGGTTGCCGTCAAGGAGAGTATGGTGGATCAAGATGTTATTCTGCGCCAGAAAGATCTTAATATCGTATATTCAGCCATGCACGGTACAGGTCGTCACATTGTTCCTATGTGTCTGCGTTCATGGGGTTTCCAGAATATCAACGTCGTACCAGAGCAGATGGTCGTTGACGGAAACTTCCCTACTGTAGTATCTCCAAATCCAGAGAATGCGGAGGCTATGACGCTTGGTATGAAACTGGGTACCAAACTCAATGCTGACCTTGTGGTGGCTACTGACCCTGATGCCGACCGTCTCGCTATAGTATGCCGTAACGATAAGGGCGAGTGGCAGATACTGAATGGAAACCAGACAGCATGCATGTTCTATTGGTACACTATCAAGAACAAGAAGGCTCTTGGTCAGCTTAACCCTACGGACTTTATGGTTAAGACCATCGTTACCTCTGAGCTTATTGCTAAGATAGCACGTGCAAATGGTGTGGAGTGCTTCGATGAATATACCGGCTTCAAGTGGATAGCATATCGCATACGTGAGAACGAGGGTAAGCGTAAGTATATAGGCGGTGGCGAGGAGTCATTTGGATACCTGCCATACGATAAAGTACGCGATAAGGATGCACCGGCATCTATCTGCCTTATCTGTGAGATTGCAGCTTGGGCAAAGGATCAGGGCAAGACTCTCTATGACCTGCTGCTCGATATATATAAGGAGTATGGCTTCCAGAAAGAGGCTGCTGTCAGCGTGACAAAGCCTGGTAAGAGTGGCGCTGATGAGATAAAGAAGATGATGGAAGACTTCCGTCAGACGCCTCCAACGGAGATTGCCGGTTCTAAGGTGGTTACTGTAAAGGACTACAAGACATTGAAGCAGACAACAGCTGATGGCAAGGTCGTTGATATCAATATGCCTACGACGAGCAACGTTCTGCAGTGGTTTACTGAGGATGGTATGAAGATATCTGTTCGCCCTTCAGGTACGGAGCCTAAGATCAAGTTCTATTGCGAGGTGCCGGTTGCCGGACAGTTTGACGGCGATTATAATGCTTTCACGGCAAAGGCTGACGCTCGTATTGAGGAGATCAAGAAGAGCCTCGGGCTGTAGTCCCGGTATGCGACACTGCGCTTCTTTGGCGGATGCGTAGATATACAAAAATGAGAAATGGGAAGATTGCGCTTTGTATGATGCGGTAATCTTCCCATTTCTCATTATGATGAATAGTGGCAGGTGCGTAGCCTGTTGGTTAAATGAATCGTTGCTCGTCGTCAGTTAGCCTTGCCGCCATATAGTCATGCCATATTAAAACAAAAAAAGATGTATCAAATTTGATACATCTTTTTTATTGTTCAGCGGTGCGTACGGGACTCGGACCCGTGACCTCCAGCGTGACAGGCTGGCATTCTAACCAACTGAACTAACGCACCTTCAAAATCAAGAAGAGGCGGTGCGTACGGGACTCGGACCCGTGACCTCCAGCGTGACAGGCTGGCATTCTAACCAACTGAACTAACGCACCTTCTTCCGAATTGCGAGTGCAAAGGTACACATTTTTTTTGGAACCACCAAATAATTGTGCGTTTTTTTTGCAAAAAACTTCAATATTTATGCGTTATCAGTGGTCTTTGCTTCATTTTCGGGCGTTTTTCGACCGTTAGAGGAAGTTCTGTTTGTGTTTTTGCGTTTGCTTGATGTCTTGCGTTGTTGAGCCTTAGGAGCGCTTTTTTGTTCTGTTTTTGCTGGTTCTGCTATCGATTGTTCGTTGGTAACGTCATTCTTAGGCTCTGATTTCGCTTGCTGTGGCTGTTTTTTTGCAGTCAGCTTTGCATTTTGCTGTTGTTTCTGTAAAATCTGTTTCTGTTCTTGTTCTGTGAACAGGTTATCGCCACGGTGTTTGTCACCAGGTCGGAAGGCATCTTCCCAAAGGGTGAGGGTAGGTACAGCCGTACGCTTCATGGTTCTTTCGACATCGCACATCCAGGACTTTCCGGATGCCATCTGTATGTAATGATACTGGCGTGTATAGTAGTCCAATAATTTTAGGTCGTCGAAAGTGAATACCATAGGGCGAAGCGGTGCGTATTTCTCGCTCCATTCCTCATCAGATATATTATTGTGTCTTTGCAGGTCGTCGCAGATACCGATAGATCGTATGGCAACGGATGCGTCATTTGTTAACAGTAGTACCTTCTTGCCTTCAGCAAACAATTCTGCAACCCTATGGATTATGGCCGGGTCAGCGAACGATGCGTGGTGTGACTCTGCGCTGATATTGTCAATCCTAAGCCTGTTTTCGCGTTGTTGTGACAATATAAGGCGTTTTGCAAGGCGTGCCGCAGCATTGAGGCATACCATGTTGTCGGTGAAGTCTGCTTCGCGATGGTTCGTTGGGTCCTGCATGCATGCAAAGCGGTCTATCTCCTCATATGTTTCTGACATCATCATAAAGCGTCCGCCACGGTATTTTGTCAGTTTAGAGATAAACTCCAGCTGGCGCTCGAATTGCAGTCTGGCATTATAGCGTGGATCAGAGTGGCTTGACGTATGGCCTACGAGAAGCTCGAGCCAGATGTTGGTGTCGCTGATGACAACGTCGTAGTCGAGTACGTTTGCAAGGGTGTTCTGAAGGAAATCGTGACGCTTTTCTATTTCCTCAAGACTAAGTTGTTGTATTTGCTGGTCGGTTAAGATAATGGCACGCATAGGTGCTGCGGCGAGCTCTACGATATCGTGGATTGTAGTCTGTGGCAGGGGCATGATTTTCTGCTCTTGTCGCACTTTCTTCTCGTATCTGTTAGCACTTGCGGTGTCATCGTTGTTTGCGGTGTTTTCTGTCTCAGTTGATGCAGAAGTTGTATCTTGCGATTCAGTAGATGCATTGTTTTCTACAGTTTCTGTCACAACTGGTTGTGCAGGTGCAGTCTTGTAGGAAGTTGCTTCTGCATCAGTGCTTGCAGCTTCAACAGAAGCTTCGGCTTGCTGTACGGTAGCTGTAGTGGTATCGACAGTCGTTGCTTCTGTTTCGTCGTTGCTTTCTGTAGCTTTCTTTGAGGAATTGGTCCTTCTGGTGTTCTTTACGACTCTTTTGTTTGTCCTCTTCTTTGGCGTGTCTGTAGTTTCTGCTACAGCCTCGGATGATGGTTCGGCAGGCAGTGAAGGGATAGTGCTCTGTACGTCATTGGTCTCTTCAGAATCGTTGACCTCGGTATTCTTGACGTTCTTTTTCCTTGTAGTCGTTTTGTTAGTGGATGGTTTTCTTAGAGTTCTTGCTTTAGTAGTTTTTTTTGCCTTATCCTCGGTAGAGGTGGTTGGAGTGCTTTTTCTCATACGTGTTCGATGTTATATATGCAAAGTTGGTTGTGGGGTGGTAACCTATAAATAGTTATGAAAACCTTTTGCGGTTCGCTATTTTTGTAGTAACTTTGCAGTCTGTTTGTTTTTAATCTTCTAAAAATATTAATATGGATAAATTTATCTATACTGTTTTATTGTTGATTGGCTCTAATGTCTTTATGACATTGGCATGGTATGGACATCTGAAGTTGAATCAGATGAACATATCAACATCATGGCCTTTGTGGGGCGTAATTTTGTTTTCGTGGATGATTGCGTTGGCAGAATATTCCTTGCAGGTGCCTGCAAATAAGATAGGCTTTGTCGGCAATGGAGGGCCGATGTCGCTTATGCAACTTAAGGTGGTGCAGGAGGTGATCTCTCTTATCGTATTTACAATAATAGCAGGTGTGATGTTCCAGGGGGAGCGTCTGCAATGGAATCATTTTGCAGCATTCTGCTGCTTGGTTGCTGCAGTTTATTTTGTTTTTATGAAATAGGACAGCGTTTGTGCTGTCCCGTTATTATTCTTCATCAGCTTCAAGGTTGTCAAGGTTGAGAATGTGTAACTGTAATGCGCGAGTAACGAGTCTTACAGCATTTACACTCTTGCCATGACCCTCGGGGAATAATTTCTGTACGAGGTCTGCCTGTCTTTTTTCCAGGCTTTTGACGCCGAATGGCATACCTCTCAGAGATGTAATTTGTTCTTTGGTGTAGCCCAATGCGAGATGACGAAGGAAACGCTCATCGTATTCATCGATGTCGTATCCCACGGAGGCCTCTTGCTTTACTATCTCTCCTGTGACGCTGCGGCGGAATTTGTCAACTATTGCATCCATTATAGGTTCGTTAAAAACATAGCGTTTTCCTTGCATCACGTTGATTACGTCGGTGCGTGTAAGCATCTCTCCCGCTTTTAATATTATGCCGTCGGCACCAGCGTCAAGTACGTCAACCCAAAGTTTTTCGTTTAGGATTTCTCCTGTGAAGACGAGCACCTTGATGTCTTTGTGTTCGGCTTTTGTAGTGCGGCATATCTCTACACCTATGGTAGTGTTGCCTTGCAGACCGAGATCGAGTAGTATAAGGTCAGGCGTGTCTTGACGCATGAGTTTGATGAACTCTGCCTCGTTCTGTGCTGTGCCGATTATCTCTGCTTCGGGAACTTCTGTTTTTAACAACCCCTCTGTGCCTTTCAGCTCAAGTGGTACGTCTTCTACGATTATAACTTTGAAATTTTCCATATTGCTCAGATTTATAGTGAGAAAAGTGTGTTGTTCATATTAAACTGAGGCCTTAGATGAAAAAGAGGTTACACTCGTTGTGAAAAAACGGATGCAACCTCTGTATTTTCTTGCAGAACAATCTTTAAGAATTACTTAAAGAAAGCCTGAACGTCCTCATTACGAACCATCTGCTCGTCAAAGATGTAAGCGCCAGTCTTTGGGCTTTTTACCATCTTAATAACCTTGCTATATGCGCGACCGTCCGAAGAACCCTCACGGAAGGTAGCGACCGCTTTCTTTGCCATAGTGCTTCTTTAATTTATTAGATGATTACTTAATCTCCTTGTGAAGAGTCATCTTCTTAAGGATTGGGTTATACTTCATCAACTCAAGACGCTCAGGAGTGTTCTTGCGGTTCTTGGTTGTAACGTAACGGCTTGTACCTGGCAGACCGCTACTCTTAATCTCTGTGCACTCAAGGATTACCTGTACACGATTACCTTTTGCTTTCTTTGCCATTGTACTTATTCTCCTATTACTTTAATATCCTTCCAATCTACGTAGCCCTTTGCTACTGCCTGCTTGAGGGCAGCGTCAAGACCTACCTTATTAATCATTCTAAGACCAGCGGCAGAAATCTTGAGGCTGATCCAGCAGTCCTCCTCTACATAGAAGAACTTCTTTGCGAAAAGATTCACATCGAAAGAACGCTTTGTGCGGTGCTTTGAGTGTGAAACATTGTTACCGATCATTGCTTTCTTGCCGGTAATTTGACAAACTTTAGACATTGCTATCTTTTCTTTTTTAAGATCGTTAAATGATACTTATTCCAAACAGTGTGCAAAATTACTACTTTTTTTTGAGATAGCCAAAAAATGTTATTGTAACCGGCTTGGTATTAATATTTTTTAAGAAATTAAGGTGCGCAAAGTAATTTTTTCGAAGTTTTTTTATACTTTTCTTGTATAATTGGGATTTTCTTTGTACCTTTGCACTCGCAAAATAGCCAAGGCGACCACGAGCCTGTTTCACAGACACTCGTTTTTTGCTTAATGCCGATATGGCTCAGTTGGTAGAGCAACGCATTCGTAATGCGTGGGTCACGAGTTCGAGTCTCGTTATCGGCTCTTTTGAATGCAGTAAGGAGATTGAAAATACGTATGTAGTGTTCAATCTCCTTTTGTTTGAATAACGGTTGCATTGCGGTAGTAACTCAGTGGTAGAGCGTCAGCTTCCCAAGCTGAAAGTCGCGGGTTCGATCCCCGTCTACCGCTCAGCAAGAATCCCATCAGTTCATCTATTATATATATGGAAGGAATGATGGGATTCTTATTTTATTGTTTTCGTTTTGTTTGCTGGTTTGATGTTTTGTTATTTACATGCCTTGAGTTCAGCTTTAAGAAACTTTGCCGTAGCGCTTTTCTTGTTTTTAGCAACCTCTTCTGGTGTGCCAGCCACCATAAGAACTCCGCCTTTGCGTCCACCTTCCGGTCCCATGTCAATTATGTGGTCGGCGAGTTTTATGACATCGAGATTATGTTCTATGATGATTACTGTATTGCCCTTGTCAACAAGTCGTTGCAGTATATTCATAAGTACGCGTATGTCTTCAAAATGTAGGCCAGTGGTAGGTTCGTCAAGGATGTATAACGTTTTGCCAGTGTCACGTTTTGCGAGTTCGGTGGCAAGTTTTACGCGTTGACTTTCGCCGCCAGACAGCGTGGTGGAGGATTGTCCGAGTTTGATATAGCCAAGTCCTACCTCTTGTAAGCTCTTTATCTTCTGCAGTATGTTAGGGACAGCTTCGAAGAATTCTGTTGCCTGGTTGATTGTCATGTCAAGTACATCGGCAATAGATTTGCCTTTGTACCTAACCTCCAGTGTCTCTCGGTTATAGCGCTTGCCTTGGCAAACCTCGCATGGCACAAATACGTCGGGTAGGAAATTCATTTCAATCGTTTTGTAGCCGTTGCCGCCGCAAGCTTCGCATCTGCCACCTTTTACGTTGAATGAGAAGCGTCCGGGCTTGTAACCTCTTATTTTTGCCTCTGGTAGGCCAATGAATAGTTTTCGTATGTCGGCGAACACACCCGTGTATGTGGCCGGGTTGCTGCGTGGGGTCCTGCCTATTGGTGATTGGTCCACGCTTACGACCTTGTCTATATATTCTATGCCTTCTATGCTTTCGTATGGCATAGGGCTCTTTTGGGAACGATAGAAATGTTGTGAAAGGATTGGTTGCAGTGTTTCGTTTATCAATGTAGATTTGCCAGAACCACTGACACCTGTAACAACTATGAGTTTTCCAAGCGGAAATTCCACATCCACGTTCTTCAGATTGTTACCTTTCGCACCTTTTAATACTATGCTTAAAGCATTGCCTTTTTTGTCCTTTTTGCCTTCGCGTCTGTTTTCTGGCAGGCTGATTTCTCGTTTGCCATTAAGGTATTCAGCTGTTATAGTGTTGGTCTTCAGCATGTCTTTTGGTGTGCCTTGGAAAACCACCTTGCCCCCTTTCCTGCCAGCGGCGGGACCTATATCTATAATATAGTCAGCGGCAAGCATCATGTCTTTGTCATGTTCGACTACAATCACGGTGTTGCCGATGTCTCTGAGTTGCTTCAACGATTTTATCAGTCTGTCATTATCTCTTTGGTGCAGACCTATTGACGGCTCGTCGAGTATGTAGAGTACATTGACAAGCTGTGATCCTATCTGTGTAGCAAGCCTTATGCGTTGACTTTCGCCACCAGATAGCGATTTAGACTGACGTGCCAATGAAAGGTAGTCAAGTCCTACGTCAAGCATGAATTTTAGTCTGGTTCTTATCTCTTTCAGTATTTCTGCTGCTATAGTTTGTTGCCTCGGTTCCATGTGCTGTGGTGCATCTTCCAACCATTCATATAGTTGGTCAATATCCATGGCGGCAAGGTCGGCAATGTTTTTCTCCCATATCTTGTATGACAATGCCTCTTGGTTCAGACGTTGGCCATTGCATGCAGGGCATGTGACGGTCAGGCTTTCGTTTTCGTCTTCCTTTTCTTCTGTATCTATTTGCTCCAGTTCGGCGAGAGGGTCGTTTGCGTCAACTATTCCAAGTCCTTTGCAGTATGGGCATGCACCTTCTGGAGAGTTGAATGAGAAAATATTAGGGGCAGGGTCTTTGTATGCCATGCCTGTTGTTGGGCACATCAGACGTTTAGAGTAATATCTTGTCTCGTCGGTATCTTTGTCAAGTATCATGATAAGGCCATCGCCTTGGCGCATTGCCACATCTATGCTTTTCGCAAGTCTCTCGCCACTGTCGCCGTTTACCCTAAGTTTATCTACCACCACCTCTATATTGTGGTTCTTGTAGCGGTCAAGTTTCATGCCTGGCATGATTTCCTGTACTGTCTCATCAATGCGGATTTGTAAGAATCCCTTCTTGCGCATTTGCTCAAACAGTTCTCGGTAGTGACCTTTACGGTTTCTGATAAGTGGTGCAAGCACGAATATGCGTTTATCTGCATATTTCTCTAAGATCATTTCCACAACCTGTTCCTCGGTGTATTTCACCATCTTTTCGCCAGAAGCCCAGCTATATGCAGTGCCGGCGCGTGCGAAGAGTAGTCTGAGGTAGTCATATACTTCTGTCGTGGTGCCTACGGTAGAACGAGGATTCTTGTTCGTGGTTTTCTGTTCGATGGAAATGACAGGAGACAACCCGGTGATTTTATCAACGTCAGGTCGTTCCATTCCGCCGAGGAAGTTCCTTGCATAAGCAGAGAAGGTTTCAATGTATCTGCGTTGTCCTTCGGCAAATATGGTGTCGAAAGCCAGTGAGGATTTACCAGAACCTGACAGTCCTGTGATAACTGTCAGTGTGCCTCGTGGTATTTCTACGTCAATGTTCTTAAGATTGTGTACTCGTGCACCAAGTATGTTTATGTATTTATCTTCTGCCATATTTGTTGGCTACAAGTCGCAAAGGTATGAAAACTTTATGAAAATAGTATTATGGTTAGAGGCACCGAAGTAGTCACGTTTGGAGTCTCCGTATATGTTGCCGAGTCCGTAGTAATATCGTCCTTCCAGGTTCAAGCGTCCAAAGTGCTTGATGTGCCACTCTATGCCGGCTCCAACAGCTATTCCATAGTCGAATTTATTCTCAATCGGCATAGTCTCCTGTGCCACTACAGCGTTTACTCTGCCAGACTGTGAGTCGTACGTGTCAGGATAGTTCTTACTTGTGAAAGGTAATTCGTAATTCTTTTTCGTCTTTTCTCCAGTGTTTATACCTATCTGTGGTCCAAGGTTAATGAAACCGTTTATACCATTAGATTCCTTTCCCCACGATAGGTGGGCGAATATAGGTATCTGTATGTATGTCTGGTCACGTTGATATTCTTCCACAGTGCCGGCATCAGGGTTTATTACAGGTGCACCGTCAATGGTCTCTATGCGCTCGCGCCATCCCAGTTGAGTCATGTTGACCTCCATCTGTACGGCACAAAGTGTAGAGAAATATTTTTCGCAGGTATATCTTGCAGTAAGTCCGCATGTATATCCTCCGTGCATATTCTGTGTTACGGTAGGAAGGAAACCTATTCTGTTCAAAGTATATCCACCGCCAATACCTATGCTGTATTTGTTTCTATATTCACCTACCTGTGCAAAGATTTTTGTGGTGAACAGTATGGATGCGATTATGATAGTGAGTATCTTTCTCATTTTAATAGCTGAGCGCTTCTATGCCGCCGTTTTGTTTATAGTGTATCAGCATCAAAGCCTTGTTACGGTAACCGCCGTTTGGTTGTTTCACGAAGTTCAGTGGCGTCTGAACCCATTGATTACTATTGCCGATGAAATACATGGCATGATCATAGCCTGTAAGAGCGAAATGTGGCAAGGCAATCATCATGTCCTGATGGAATCTCCAGCGATATTTCTGCTCAAGCTCTTTCGTTGCTGCTGAAGCCTCGTTATAATAAAAATGTGTAGGTACGAACGTGTTGTATTTAGCAAAGCGTTCCCTGTTCATTTTTGCGTACATAAGCCATTCTGTATAACCAAACAGGGTGACCTGTACGTTCTGATTGGTAGCAAGCAGTTTATCGAGTTTGTTCATCGCCTGTGTTAGTTCCGGTGAACGCCCGGTGTTGAGTATCACGAGGTTAGGCTGTGATAACGAGAATGATTTTGCAAACATGTCGTCTGCGGATTTCAGGCTTGTCAGGTTATAGTGAATGCCTCGCTGTTCCAATACCTTGCGTAGTCCTAAGGTGAATGTACATTTGTTAGACGTAGAGTCGCTGCAGTCAATTAATACAGGGTGGCAGTTGTTGAAGTGTTCTGCTATCTGCTGTATTGTTGAGATGTTAATGTCATCTTGCGACTGATATACCTGGTATATCATAGGGTTACTGTCAACGTCGTTACCATTGATAGAGAATGGAATCACCATTTTGATATTGTAAGCCCTGCAGAAATCACCTAATGGTTTTACCTGCTTTGTATATAGCGGACCAAAAATAATGTTGCATGTATTGGCTCCGTTTTGCAGTAGGGTGGTACGTATGTCTGCATCTTCAGGCACGTTCCATGTATATATGTTTATATTACGTCCATCATGCTTTAGTTTTTCTACCGCCATAAGCATTCCACGGTAATATTCCAGCATACGACGTCCGTCCCCGTTGATATTGTGTAGGGGGAGCATTATGCCAACATTTATACTTTCGTTAACGCTCTGTGCCATTGTGGGTTGAGCGATAAAGAAGGCTGATAGCCATAGTATAAGTCTTATCTTGTGTAAGAGTCTCATTTTTGTAAGGGTATTTATTTCAAGATGCAAAAATATAAAAAAAACTTTGAAAAACCGAAGATATTAGAAATAAATTGATTAATTTTGCAAAAAATATAGATTTTCCTATGCGTAAAGTTTTATTTACAATAATGTCATATGCTTTGTGCTCAGCAATGTGTATGGCAGGCAATAATCCCTCTATTTCCATAAGTTTTGATGCAGTTTCAAGTGATGACATCAGTGTCACTGGACAAACCACGTTTGAGGGGTCTGCACCAATAGAGGCGGTATTCCACATGGAGCCGAATGATGCAGAAGACTGGACTTACGATTACGAATGGCGATTCTGCCATGAAAACGGTAACCTTGATGAACCTTATATGATAAGGTATGAAGAAGAGCCAAGTGTGACGTTCACGCAGGCTGGTACCGACAGCATAGCCCTCTATGTAACTTTCAGACGTGGTACAGAGACTGTTTATCAGAGAAGGGAGGTTAAGCCGCTTACAATAAAGGCAACAGAGAGCAAACTGACATTTCCTAATGCCTTTTCGCCCAATCATGATGGTGATAACGACACATATAAGCCTTCTGAATACAAATCTATAATAGAGTTCAAGGCCGTGATCTATAATAGGTGGGGACAGAAGATATATGAATGGAACGATGTACGCTCTGAAGGATGGGATGGTACATTCCATGGTAAGGATGTAAAACAGGGCACATACTTCGTTCTTGTAAATGCGCGTGGTGCAGACGGTCGAAAGTTTGTGATCAAGAAGGATGTAAACCTCCTGCGCAGTTTCAATCAGTATGATACAATTACTTCAGAATAAAGTTTGAGGGCTATCCAAATAAGGATAGCCCTCAAACTTTTATGGTGGGTTCTAATAATTCCCACTGTCAGATTTTTGAATTTGTTTCGAGGACAAAATGTTAGCTGATAAGGGAGCATAGCGGGCTATGTGACCTCAGAAGTTAACAGTTTGCACCGAAAGAAAACAAAAAGATGACATAATGATATTCATATAATTGACTAATTTAACTCGTGGGAATTTTTAGAACCCACCTTATATGTATTCGGTTCAATAGTCAATGTGTATGTACCCTTTTGAAATCATGTCGTAATACAGAGCTTCAAGTTCACCGAGCGACAGTTCCTCTGTGCTACGTTCTATGCTGCGTATCAGTTCGTCGCGACGGCGTTCGTCGTTTGTGTCAAACCTGTTCATATTACGATGTTATTTCACATTGATATTCTTGTAATTGAAGCCTTCAACGATTTCAGGATGGAATTCCTTATCCTTAGCCCTTGCAGTGATGTCTTCGAATGTGAAGTTAGAGAGATGGTAAACCTCCTCTTGTTGTTTTACGTTGAAGAATACGTTGCAGTCAACGTCGCATCTGCGCATGGTGATGTGGTCGGAGTAAGACATAGGGCTGTCCTTGCGTCCCTTAAGGTCATAGAACTGTTTCCAAGGTGCTACTAGAATGAAATTCTTTACTGGTCCCTTGATGTCTTCCACCGTAATGTATTCATATAGCTGTGGAGTGTCAGGGCGCATTTTCAGCCACAGTAGGTTGTTTGCCTGTGCACTGATATTAATCCTGCGCAGTATAATGTTGCGGCTGTGGACAGATTCAGAACCGAGGGTAAGGCAACCATGGCAGAAACCATACTCACAGTCTTCGATTATTATGTTTGAGTTTGCACCGTTACCCTGGCTTTCGGCAGGTATCTCCACACCCTCGTATTTTGTCTTGAAGGCATCTGCGTATGGACCCTTTCCGCCTTTTATTGCAACGGCATCGTCGTTGACGGACATATAGCAGTTCTTTACGAGTACGTTTTTCACTACGTCAAGGTCTATTGCGTCGGTAGAAGGTCCTTTTGAAGTGTCAGGCTTGCCGAGCGAGTATATACGCAGGCCAATCATCTTTACATTTTCAGAGTTATATATGTGAGTTGTCCAGAATGCTGAGTTCTGGAGCTTCACACCCTCTATCTGTACGTTTTTACAGTTGCTTACATAAACCAGGCGTGGGCGCTGTTCGTCCTTGTTAGTGCAGGCGCGGTTCCACTTGCGGCGCAACCAAAACTGCTGGTGATACTTCAGACCATTACCGTCAATGGTACCCTTGCCGGATATTGTGAAACCATCAAGTCCGTCTGCATTTATAAGGGCTCCGAAGTATGTGCATGTTTCGCCTTCTATGCGTGTCTTGCCAAGAGGGTAGTCGCCGATGAAATCAGATCCCATAAGCACGCCGCCGTCCTCTATGTAAAGATGGGTGCCTTGCTTGAATATCAGACCTCCGGTCATATATATACCTTGCGGCACGACAATCACGCCACCTCCGTTCTGTGCAGCCTTGTCTATGAGAGCCTGTATTTCAGATGTATGCACACGGCCGTCAGAGAATATACCGTAATCGGTAAGTTTATATTGCTGCCCAAGTTCGCTTAGTTTCACAGCATCTGTATTGTGGAACCACTCAGGAACTTCCGTTCCGTCAGGAAACACGTCTTTCTGGGCGCTTTTCTTTGCTGCCTCTGCTTGTGATAGTGTGAGCACTGCGATGAGTGCCGTGAGGAATAGTTTTTTCATTTTCGTTATCTTTGTTTTATTATAGAATTTTGCGTATATGATTCTGCAAAGTTAATGTTTTTTTTTTATACGACCAAAAATAAGCACATAAAAACGGCTTGTCTTTGACAAATCCGTTATGGATAGAATGTCAAGACAAGCCGTCATGCTACTATTGCAGAATGCTGAGTTCTGTGTTTTACGCTTGTTATCTAAGGAATTTCTTTCCTGCTTTTATCACTATTCCCTTATATCCAGGACCAGCCTTTTGTCCTAGTAGGTTATACGTCTGCTGCAGAGCTTCCTCTTCTTTATGTGTCGTTGTGTAGATGCCGTCTGCAACACTCTCAGCAGCCTTACGCAACTGTGCATGCACGTAATAATAGGCAGGTTTTGCGTTGCAGTTGGAGTCAAAGAGCAGCGGCTGGTTCTGTCGCCATGAGTGGTTGTCTGAGATACCCCAGAACATCAGCGTAGGACAGTTGTCGTTACGCAGGAACACTCGTGTGATGGCAGCCATCTCCTTTGCCTGCTGCTCCAGTGCGTCAGGCGCAGAGGGGTTAGCCAGTGCTATGTCGAGCTCAGTGATGATACAGTTGAGTCCCAGCGGTGCGTAG
>JAEEGH010011504.1_pt1 | contig 20054 bp, 11 predicted proteins | sample 9134181 | NCBI WGS metagenome assembly JAEEGH01 (sample SAMN16246544, study PRJNA631951) | gut metagenome | biome: gut microbiome; feature: rumen; material: DP-attached | host: Bos | place: Iran: Karaj | collected 2018-10 | reverse complement strand
CAGGCGGTGAAATCAACCGTCACCGCAACCCGCTCTACCCCACCACCAGTGCCGAAGACAGCATCAGCATCCGAGCCGTGCGCCGCGTGTATGGCCGCGAGGCTGGCATCGAGTTCGACAAAACACCTCATCCCTACGACATCTACAAGATAGCCATGGGACAACTGCCTGGCGACAAGGAAGCAGCCTTGAAGTCGTGGAATGAGATGGCCACAGCCTTGGCCGACGTGTTGGCCAACGCCATTTCGCTTATCGATGGCATCATCGTCATCGGCGGTGGTTTGTCAGGAGCTTGGCCTGTCTTCATGCCCATGTTAATCAAAAAGATGAACGAGCCCTTTACCGGCCTCAAGGACGGTCACTCATTCAGTCGAATGGAGACCGAAGCTTATAACCTAATGGATGCACAAGACATGATTCGCTTCACCGAAAAGTCGGGCAAGATGATCAAGGTGCCGTTCAGCAACCAAGAAGTTTGGTACGACCCCACCAAATGCGTCGGCGTGGGCGTCACCAAGCTCGGCACATCATCAGCAGTGGCCATTGGCGCATATGCCTTTGCCATAGAACAGCTGAAAAAATAACAACCAACTGTAGAGACGCGCCAAGGCGCGTCTCTACAGCGTGCCAAATTCCTGCACTTTTTTATATCCTTTTGACTATCAAAACCAAAAAACTTATCAACACCCACTGTTGATAAAATGCGCTTTAAAAAGTCGAATTTTTAGAGCGACATATCCGCTTCTTTCTTAATTTCGCAAACTGAACGAGCGTCAGAAAAAACGCCATTGTTTTGCCCATAAGAGTTTAAAAACCAAAAAGATGCGATTAAACCATACGCAATTGGAATTGGATGGAGACCTATTTAGTGGCTTTGAGGAAGCTCAAGAGACCCAAGTTGAAGTTCACCCCTACGACAAGATCATTGAGTCGCGAAAAAACACCACTTTCGCGGCCGAGCAGATCGAAAGTCAGGATGAAGTTCAGGTGGTTGAAAAAGAGCCGAAAAATGACGAAGCCGTAAAGGTCGAGTATCATGCCTATCCCATTGAGGAAGTAAAGGCTGCCGCCAAGGAATACTTCCATGGTGACGCATTGGCTGGTGATGTTTGGGCAAACAAATACGCTCTCAAGGACAGTGACGGCAACATCTACGAGCTCACCCCTGACGACATGCATCACCGAATCGCCCGCGAGATTGCCCGTATCGAGCGTCGCTACCCTAACCCGATGAAGGAAGAGGAGATTTATGAGGTGCTGAAAGACTTCCGTTACATCGTGCCCCAAGGCAGCCCCATGACGGGCATTGGCAATGACTTCCAAATCTCATCGCTGTCGAACTGCTTCGTCATCGGCAACAATGGCGATTCCGACTCGTATGGCGGCATTATGAAAACTGACCAAGAGCAGGTACAACTGATGAAACGACGTGGTGGCGTGGGTCACGACCTATCGCACCTCCGACCTGCCGGCAGCCCCGTGAAGAATTGTGCCCTCACCTCAACAGGTGTGGTGCCTTTCATGGAGCGCTTTTCCAATTCCACAAAGGAAGTCGCCCAGGACGGCCGTCGCGGTGCCTTGATGATGACCATCAGCATCAAGCACCCCGACTCGGAAGCCTTCATTGATGCAAAGATGAGCCAAGGCCGCATCACCAATGCCAACATATCGGTGCGCCTCACAGATGAGTTCATGCAATGCGTCAAGGAAGGCAAGCCGTTCGTTCAGCAATATCCTATCGATTCACCCAACCCGAAATACACCAAGGACATAGATGCTCGTGCCTTGTGGAACAAGATCATCCACAACGCGTGGCAATCGGCCGAGCCTGGTGTGATGTTCTGGGATACCATCATCCGCGAGTCCATTCCTGACTGCTATGCCGACCTCGGCTTCAAGACCTTGAGTACCAACCCCTGCGGCGAGATTCCACTATGCGCCTACGACAGCTGCCGCCTGTTGGCCATCAACCTCTACAGTTATGTTGACCATCCGTTCACGCCCGAAGCCCGCTTCAACCACCAGCTTTTCTCAAAACATGTAGCCATCGCCCAGCGCATGATGGACGACATCGTCGACCTTGAAATCGAGAAGGTGGACGGTATTCTGGCCAAAATCGCTGCCGACCCCGAAGACGACGAGGTGAAACGCACCGAAGCCAACCTCTGGAAAAACATCAAGGCCAAGTGCTTGCAAGGTCGTCGCACGGGTATCGGCATCACTGCCGAAGGCGACATGCTCGCTGCCTTGGGCAAGCGCTATGCTTCTGATGAGGCCATCGCCTTTTCCACCGAGATTCAGAAGTTGTTGGCTTACAATGCCTACAAATCATCGGTCAACTTGGCTGAAGAACGCGGCAAGTTCCCGATGTTTGATGACAAGCGCGAGGAGAACAACCCCTTCATCAAGCGTCTGCGTGCCTTGGACGAAGATCTCTACCAAAAGATGTGTCGTGTGGGTCGTCGCAACATCGCCATGCTGACCATCGCCCCCACAGGCACCGTCAGCATCTGCACCCAAACCACCTCAGGCATCGAGCCAGTCTTCATGGTAGCCTACAAACGTCGCCGCAAAGTGAACCCCAACGACAAGGATGTCCACGTCACCTTCACCGACGTGACGGGCAACTCGTTCGAGGAATACAATGTGTTCCACCACAAGTTCATCACCTGGCTCGAAGTGAATGGCTACAATGTCGACGAGGTGCTGCATTACGACGATGAGAAACTCAACACCGTCATCGCAAAGTCGCCTTACTACAAAGCCACGGCCAACGACATTGACTGGGTGAACAAGGTGAAGATGCAAGGCTCGATGCAAAAATGGGTCGACCACAGCATCAGCGTGACGGTCAATGTTCCAAAGGAAACCACGGAAGAACTGGTCAGCCAGATCTATATGACCGCTTGGGAGAGCGGCTGCAAAGGTATGACCATATACCGTGACGGCTCCCGCGACGGTGTGCTGGTCTCCAAGGATGAAAAGAAAGACGGCCCTTCGACTCCTTCGACTGGCTCAGGGACCTCAAAAGATACCAAAGATAACGGCCGACCTGACGACATCCATGAGAACTCGGCCCCACCACGCCCGAAAGAGTTGGAATGCGATGTGGTGCGTTTCCAGAACAACTACGAGAAATGGATTGCCTTCGTCGGCAAACTCCATGGAAAGCCGTACGAAATCTTCTTGGGCAAAGCCGAAGACTTCTTCCTGCCGCCTTACATCGAGAAGGGCATCATCATCAAGGAGAAAATCAAGGGAGAGACTTCGCGTTATGACTTCCGCTATACTGACAAGGACGGCTATGAAGTGATGATGCAAGGTTTGTCACGCTCATTCGACAAGGAATACTGGAACTACGCCAAGCTCATCTCTGGCATCTTGCGCCACGGCATGCCCATCCAATATGTGATTGAATTGGTACAGAATTTGAATGTAGAGGAAGAAAGCATCAACACTTGGAAAAATGGCATCGCCCGCGCTTTGAAGAAATATGTGCCCGATGGCATGGTTGACGAAAAAGAAAAATGCCCCACTTGCGGTGAAAAGCTCGTCTTTGAGGACGGCTGCAAGCATTGCCGCAATTGCGGTTATTCCAAGTGTGGGTAAACTAAGACGAAAACAGTTGTTTTTTTATCTTCATAATGGCAGGTCGTCGGCGCAAGTCGGCGACCTTTTTTGTACTACTTTTCACAAAGAACGACCAAAATCACACCATATTCCCTCATTGCGGGCTTGACCCGTAATCCCCTACGCGACAGGGATCCCCTTTAGCGCAGGGGATGGCGGATGTTTCTCCCCATGAGGGTAAAATGGGTACGATTAATGCCTAGCAGTGACGCAATGCGACATCAAAGTTGAAACAAGTCTTTCACATTTGCTGTTGTGACAGCAGCAAAGTCTTCCAAAGGCATTCCAAGAATTTCTGCAATGCGTTTCGCTGTGTGAACAAGGAATGAAGGTTCGTTGCGCTTACCGCGACAGGGAACGGGCGCAAGATAAGGCGCATCGGTTTCCAAAACGATTCTATCCAATGGTAGATTGGACAGATACTCCTTTACGCCACAGTTTTTGTAAGTGGTCACGCCACCCAAGCCGAGATGGAAACCCAGCTCAAGGTAGACTTTGGCTTCTTCCTCAGTTCCTGTGAAGCAATGCATAATTCCACGCAATCCTCCGTCTTGTTTCTTTTCTAGGATCTTCACCATCTTGTCAAAGGCATTGCGGCAATGGATGGAAAGCGGCAAATGGAGCTGCTTGGCCCATTCCAATTGGGTCTCAAAAGCATCTAATTGTTCCTTCTCGTATGACGCGTCCCAATAGAAATCGAGGCCGACCTCCCCCACTCCGACATATTGGACACGGGACTGAGAGACGCGGGACGCGGGACGAACTTCGCCCAACTCCTTTTCCATCATGGAAAGAACTTCTTTGTAATCCTCCTTGACTTCTTCAGGCTGCAAGCCCATCATCACTCGGGTGCAGTCGGGGTATTGCACATGCAGTTCGAGCATTGGCGCGATGGTAGAGACATCCACATTGGGCAGAAGCATCATCCTCACGCCCGCGTCAAGGGCGCGTTGTATAGCCTCTTTTCGGTCAAGGCTGAATTGGTGGTCGTAAATATGGGTGTGGGTATCTATCAAATACATGTTCTTTCCTTATTTCGCATTGCAAATGCTAATATTCACTGCTTTCGGATTGCAAATCCGAAAGAGCCTCATCAATACAAGAAATTGTCGTAAGGATATCGAATCGCGTGCATATCGCGTATTTCCTTGTAAAGCAAATCCCTGAACTCCTGATAGTTGTCGCGGTTTTTGGCAGAGATAAAGATGCAGTTTTCGTTCATCTTGGCCATCCAGGTTTTTTTCAACTCATCGTATGAGACATTGCGCTTGGTAGGTGGTGTCAGGTCGTCGGGGTCTTTCTCTTCCCAAGTGTAGGCATCGGTCTTGTTGAAAACCACGATAGTCTTCTTGTCGGCGCAGCCCAACTCGGCCAAGGTCTGGTTGACGACTTCCATCTGCGCCTCGAAGTCGGGATGCGAGATGTCAACCACATGCAACAGGATGTCCGACTCACGCACCTCATCCAAAGTCGACTTAAACGATTCCACCAAATGATGCGGTAACTTACGGATAAATCCTACAGTGTCAGACAAAAGGAACGGAAGATTATCCACAACTACCTTACGCACCGTGGTATCAAGCGTAGCGAAGAGTTTGTTCTCCGTGTAGACCTCCGACTTACTCAACAGGTTCATGATGGTCGACTTGCCCACATTGGTATAGCCCACCAAGGCCACACGCACCAATTTGCCGCGATTTTTGCGCTGTACGGTCTTCTGCTTGTCGATATCCTTCAGCTTCTCCTTCAGCAAGGCGATGCGTTCCAAAATTAAGCGGCGGTCGGTCTCGATTTGGGTCTCACCAGGACCACGCATACCGATACCACCACGTTGGCGCTCCAAATGCGTCCACATACGGGTCAGGCGAGGCAGAAGATACTGGTATTGCGCCAATTCCACCTGTGCCTTGGCGTGTGCCGTATGTGCATTGGAGGCGAAGATGTCCAAGATGAGGCTGGTACGGTCGAGGACACGACACTCCAGTGCCTGCTCCATATTGCGGGCTTGCGTAGCACTGAGCTCATCGTCGATGACGGCGATCTCGATGTTCTCCGCCTTAATGTACTGGTGAATCTCCTCGAGCTTGCCCGAACCGAGATAGGTCACGCTGCTTGGTCGGTCCAAAGGCTGCACAAAACGAGCTACTGGGATACCGCCTGCCGTCTCCAACAAGAAAGCCAGCTCGTCGAGGTATTCTTCCGTGCGCTCACGACCTTGTTGTTTGCTGGCAACGGCGATAAGCACCGCCCTTTCGGGAATTTTTTCGTAGGTTATAAAGTCGCCCATTGGCCTATTGATTATGAGTTTTGTTTGATGATTTCAACCATTTCTGCTGGAGTGACCACAAAGTCCACTTGAGGAAAATGGCGGATGTTTCCTGTAACCAAAAAAGAGTCTTCTTTCGACAATGCCACTTCGTAGAAAACAACATCTTTCGGGTCAGGTAGGATTTCTTTGGAAGGCACCCGATGGGAAGCGACACCATCCGATTTCACCATCTCAATGAACTTTTTGATTTTCTCCATCGGGAGGTGAAATTTCTCACGACACAAAACATCACCATATTCTTTTAGTATTTCATCGCAATACAACGGGGTAATTGATCTTTCTGTCAGAGATTCCAATACCGATACCTTTGGCGAATCCATATTCTTGGTTATCATTCCTGAAACAACCACATTTGTGTCAACAACCACAAAAATCCTTTTCTTTTTCTTCATTTCCCCTCCCTCGCCAACTGGATTTCTTCATTGATTTCATCCAAAGTAAGGTCGGGAAAAGCACCTTGCTCAGCCATCTTACGAATTTCCAAAAACGCTCGACGACCTTCCTCATGGGCGACATCCGCCTCCGACATTTCAATCTCAAAAGGTATCCTTCGCTTTCGAACTACGGTACGGACAAAAATATTGAATGCGGTGGAGGCACTCATGCCGAAGCCTTCGCAAAGCGTATCAAAACGGTTTTTCAGATCTGAATCCAAACGGATGGTATATGCTGCCTGTGACATAATGATGCTATTTTGATGGCAAAAATACATCAAATATTTGATTTATGATGCATTTTTCAAGAAAAAAGTACATAGCACTATATGACGCGAGACACGAGACATTCAATTTGTCTCGTGTCTCGCTGTCTCATATAATTATTAATACTGTCTAAATCCGATAATCTTCCTCACTTCATTCAGTGTCTTCGCCGCGCTCTCACGGGCCTTTTCGGCGCCCATACGAGCAATGCGGTCGAGACGTTCGGTATCTGATGAGAACTCGATGATGCGCTCACGAATGGGAGCGACTGTCTTTTCGAGGTCTTCTGCAAGTTGTTTCTTCATGTCGCCGTAGCGGATGGAGCAGTCGTTCCACTTCTCGTCGAAGTATTTCACCGTCTCAGGCTCGCTAACGATGCTCATCATCGTGAAGAGGTTTTGGATGACCTCGGGCTTGGGGCTGTTGGGCTCGGACGGGCCGCTATCGGTGACGGCGCGCATCACCTTCTTGCGCATGGTCTTCTCATCCTCGAAGAGGTAGATGCAGTTGCCGTCGCTCTTGCCCATCTTGCCGCTACCGTCCAATCCTGGCACCTTGATGGCATCACCACCGAAGTAGTAATTCTGCGGCTCGGGGAAGAACTCCACTTGATAGATATTGTTGAAGCGGCGGGCGCACTTGCGGGCCATCTCCATGTTCTGCTCCTGGTCCTTACCAACGGGCACCCATTTGGCGCGATGTTGCAGGATGTCGGCGGCCATCAATGTTGGATAAGTGAACAAGCCAGCATTCACATTGTCAGGCTGTTGACGGGCTTTCTCCTTGAAGGTGGTCACGCGACCCAATTCGCCGATGTAGGCGTTCATATTGAAATAAAGATACAGTTCAATGGTCTCCGGCACATCACTCTGAATGTAGATGGTGGCCTTTTCAGGGTCGATGCCACAGGCAAGGTATTCGGCCAAGATGGTGCGGGCCGAACGCTGTATATTTTCGGGTTTGGGGTGCGTGGTCAGCGAATGCCAGTCGGCGATGAAGAAGTAGCAGTTATAGTCTTCCTGCATCTTCACGAAGCTACGCACGGCGCCATAATAATTACCAAGGTGAAGGTTTCCGGTGGGGCGGATGCCGCTCAAAACGATGTCTTTCATCAGTTATCAGTTATTCAGTTGTTCAGTTGTCTGTTATTTGGGTGCAAAGATAGGAATTTATAGGGATTTTCTTCGCAAAGAAATATGAAATATTGACTAACGTCGAATCTTCGATTTCAACGTAGTTAAATCTTTCAAAAATCGTTTTTTGTCAGATTTTCTTGCCGAAGGTAATCCCACAAAAAAAGCCCGTCTCATTGTGAGACAGGCTTTCATAGTTCGATTTGAGACCGTGGTCACCGCACCACAAATTTCCGCGTCTCGCCTGCAAAGGTAATGAAATACATGCCTTGCGGCAATGAAGACACATTAATCTGCTGATTATCAGCGTTTATGTTGCCTAAAAGGACGGTTTGACCCAGCAGGTTGGTGATACGGTAGGTTTCCACTGGTAGAGACGGTGTGCACACCGTCTCTACAAACAAAACGCCGTTTGTAGGATTAGGATAAACCGCAAAGGTCCCTGCGGTCCCTGAGCCTGTCGAAGGGCCGTCCTCCTCCACGCCATGCACCTCCGAATAAATCGCGTCGCAGTCCTCGTCGCCGTATTTGAAGACCAATTCGTCCTCAACCCAATAGCAGCGCAGACCTTCCACGCGTACGCCATCGCCGTTATCCATCAGCCTCTCGGGGAAGAAACTGGTGAGGTGGCCGATGCCGCACACGATGTCGCCGCTGAAGAGGCCTTCGGGGTCGCTTACACGCATCACACGATAGGATATGCCCTCGTATTCGGTATATAACACGTCATCTACACGCATAGTAAGGGTCTCCGTGCCGACCTTAATGACCCAACTGTCGCCTTCTTGGGCACCAAGGTCATACAGCACGGTGAACTCTTCCAAGGTCTTGTTCCACCAATACAGCTTGCCGTCACGCTCATAGACATACTCGTGTGTCTCTTCAGTGTGAACGCCCTTGTCGTAAAGCGTGTTGATTTTCACAAGGATATGCGTAGGCTCGTCTTGTACAATGGTATCGCCTGACTGATACATGTATTGGTAAGTGATGCTGCCGTTCTCGTTCTGGATTTCGTAATACCATTCGGAACTATTAGGAAAGATGGTGCCACCTACTGGAACCATGCCATTTTTATATACGATTCCCTCTTCCGAAGCAATGAAGAACGTGGATCCGAGGCCATCGATGCAGTTCAAGTCGCGGCAGTGCGTCATACCATCGTTGTAACAGTATGGAATACCGATGTGATTCATCTCGCATTCACCCTGCCACCAACCGTTTTCAATCATAATCGGAGACCAATCTATTGAGCCTTTATTCAATGCCCTTCCCATCAAGACACAGCCGTTTGAATCGGAGAATTTGGCCCGAGCGAAATCTCCTGCATATTCATCAAGAACTCCGCTTTCCGTGTTGGTGTAGAAATAGGTGTCGAATCCATTGCTCGTAATCAAGAGGTTATTCTCGCCATTATTGAAATAGCCGTACAATTCGACCATATAATAGGCACCAAACTGTGCAGCAAACTGATACCACGAATCACAATCCAATGTCAGTTTTTCCGTCCAGGTCGCGCCACCATCCGATGTAATGAAAGCATGGAGTCGTCTTTGGAATTGCGCATCTACATCGGCGATAAGCAGGCACCCACCAATATAATCATAACAATTTTCCATATACATCTCGCAATAATCGACACGTCCAAAATCAAATTGATGCGAACTGAAAGTTTGGCCGCTGTCGTCACTGCTCCAAAGGATACCATTGTCATCGAAAAGATACAACAGGCTTTCATTACCGTTAGGAAGCACAACGAATTTGTTGTTTTGGGTCCATGACGGTTGGTCAAGCGACACAAATTCGGTGTTCGGCAGTTCATTCCACGTCGCTCCGCCATCTGTCGTTTTCACTATGATGCCCTTGTGGTTCGTTTCATCCCAACTGCAAGAGTCACCGCAAGCGTATCCCACTTCTGAGGAAGAGAAGGCCATATGTATCATGTCATAACCAGGTTTCTCGTACACCACATCCCACGACCTGCCTGCATCGCTGGTCTTCAATATCTTTCCGTTCTCACCGCAAGTCACCACTTGGGTCTGGCTAATGCAGTAAACGCCATATAAATCCTCCGAAACACCCGTTTGGAGTTCCTGCCAGCCCTCCTGATACTGTATGTTGGGATTCACTATCTCATCAATTTCCCTAATGCTCTTGTAATAGGTCCACTCATCGCGGTCCCAAACAAAAGAATGGAAATAAAGATGATTGTCACGACCCTTGAGAAGCCCCAAATCTGGGTCGGGAGCGCCGTGTGACTGTGGGATGCTTTCGCCGTACTGCGTATAGGTCTCTCCGTGATCGGTGGAATAAAAAAGCGACTCGCAGTAATTGTCCAGACGTTTCATCGCGAAGATGACATCATCGTCTGTTAGCGCAAAACGATCGGCATTGACAAAATAAACGCCGTTGTCGTAATAGAACGTCCCAGGGCTGGAGGCCAAGATGTTCCCTTGGCTGTCGAAAGCCATATCCCTTGCGCCGCCTTGCGTTTTCATTGTCCAGTGGGTCAAGTCATCTAAAGTCGCAGTGTAAATTCCGGTGTGTTCCACGGGATAGGTCCAGCTGTAGGCGCTAACATAGACATTTCCAGCATGATCTGCCAAGATGCTACCAAACAGCGCATCATCTATGAAATCAATGGAGGTCTCGCTCCACGACTCGCCACCGTCAAAGGTCCAGAAGAACTTGTTGCGGTTGGCCATAAATATGGTGTCGTTGGAAAGCGAGAATATCCCTTCAACCCAATTGGTGGAAATACCCGAGGTCTGTTCCTGCCAAGTGTCGCCATTGTCGTCGGAATAATAGAGCCGGTAGTTGTTTTCATTGAAAATGAAAATACGATTATTCTCACTAACCAAAAAATGATTCGAGCTGACATAACTCAGATCATAGTTCAGTTCCCATGTCGCGCCTTCATCCTGCGAGCGATGGAAGCCGCTATAGCCCCAGTTGCTAAAAATGCTGCCGTCGGCGGAGACACCAAGAAAATCGCCTTCCATTCCGATGGTTTTCCAAACATTTTGCGCCACGCCGCCAAGGGCGAAGCCTGCCAAAACCGCTAAAGTTAATACTAATCTTTTCATGGTTGAGTGTTTTTGATTGTTATCCTTTATCACGATTAACGCACCACAAATTTCCGCGTCTCACCTGCAAAGGTAATGAAATACATGCCTTGGGGCAATGACGAAACATTAATTTGTTGGTTATCAGCGTTAATGTTGCCGGAAAGGACGGTTTGGCCCATGAGGTTGTTGATACGGTAGGTTTCCGCTGGTAGAGACGTAGCGCGCCGCGTCTCTACAAAGAGAACGCCGTTTGTAGGATTAGGATAAACCGTAAAGGTCCCTGCGGTCCCTGAGCCTGTCGAAGGGCCGTCCTCATCCATACCATGTACCTCCGAATAAATCGCATCGCAGTCCTCGTCGCCGTATTTGAACACCAGTTCGCCTTCATTCCAATAGCAACGCATACCTTCCACGCGCATTCGGTCGCCGTCGCCCATCAACCTTTCGGGGAAGAAACTGGTGAGGTGGCCGATGCCGCACACGATGTCGCCGCTAAAGAGGTCTTCGGGATCGCTTACGCGTAGCATCCGATAGGTTCTGCCTTCGTATTCAATTTCTTCAACCGCGTCCACATGCATGTCGATGGGTCTTGTTCCGACAATGATTTCCCAATAGTCGCCCACTTCGGCTTCGTAATCATACAATACGGTGAACACTTCCAAGGTCTTGTTCCACCAATATAATTTGCCGTCACGTTCATAGACATACTCATGCGTCACCTCGTCACGCAACCCCTTGTCGTAAAGTGTGTTAATCCTCACAAGGATATGCGTCGGCTCGTCCTGAATGATGGTGTCTCCAGCCTGATAGAGGTATTGGTAAGTAATCGTCCCATCCTCATTTTCGATTTCGTAGTACCATTCGGAACCGACTAAGCCACAATCCTCTTCGAAATTGCCACTTTGCCAACAGTCAGCCCATGCGGAACGATAAGCCTCTTCACACCCACAAGGCAATATTACTATTTCTTGATACTCCGCTTGTGGGAATGAATATCGGTCACATTGGGCAGGATTTGGGTTATGACAAATCACGGTTAGTCTGCCAGTCGGATTATCAGGACGAAATGCGCCAAAACCAATGCAATTCACAGATTGTCCCAACTCAACCATACTCAAGTTATCACAAAACCCAAAAGCATCATTACAAATGGTATCTACATTTTGAGGAACAACAATTTCGGTCAACTGAGAGCAACCTCTAAAAGCCCAGTCTTTGATTTTTTTCAAGGATTCAGGAAGGATTACCGATTGGAGTTCAAAACATCCATAGAACGAATAGGGCTCGATTGTTTCAAGCGACTCGGGCAAATGGACGGACTTAAGATTATTACAATTAGAGAAAGCACGTTCACCTATAGAAAACACAGAATTGGGTATGTAGATGGATTCCAGACTTTCACAAGCAGAGAAAGCCCATTTTCCTATCGAAGTCACGGAATTGGAAATGTTTATCGAATCCAGCCCCGTGCAATGGTAAAAAGCCCTATCGCCAATGTGAGTTACGGTTTCGGGAATATCAACAATGGTCACTTCCGATAAGTTATAAAACGCCAATTTCTCAATACCTGTAACCATATATGCAGTTCCCATATAAGAGACAGTTTCAGGTATTACAAATGCCCCTTGGTACTGGGCACCATTACTCCATGTCACTTCCACCGTGCTGTTATCTCTGATGATGTAATACAAGTTGCTAGCCTCATCGAAAAAACATACCCCAATCCAATCATTCAATGAAGGAATATCGTTGGCATTGAGAATGCTCTTCCAATACTGTCCATTACCGTGGAAATACAGGTGCTTGTCCTGGCCCTTGTAAATGTTGCCATCGCGAATCAAACTGGAATAAGGCTCATGTAATTCCATAACCTCACCTACATCAAAAAAGTTATTGGCATCGTGTGGAGAATAGTTCAAAACCGCATGGGTATCATCTATATAACGTAATTTGTAAACGACACCATTTTCAGAGACAGCTATTGATTGACCGCTAAAAATGAAGTATCTGTCATCTTGAATATATACCTCGTTGCCACAAATACCCAAGAACGCATTGCCATCAGGACCAAATTCCATATCCTTTATAACACCATCAAGCATGTACAACCCTTGCCATGATGATGTATTAAGGATGTTTGTTCGCATAGGACCTACTTGATATTGCGAATAAAGCATATAACTGGCATATAAATCGCCGGATGCATTAACGATTACATCACAAAGCTCATGGGGCATCAAGCCACCATCATGAGGGGGAATTTTGTATATGTATGTCCAAGTCGCGCCCCCATCAATGCTCCAAGCAAAATCTCCGCCTGAAGACCAACACACAATAATGTCATTGGTTGGCGCAGTAATCCCTCCGAACTCCACCATACCAGATACTAAAAAGAAGGGAATTTCAGATGTCTGCTGCCATGTGTCACCATTGTCATCGGAATAGAATAAACAAAAATCATAGTTGTCTTCTTGATGCTCTCCGAGAACAAAAATTCTTCCTTCTTCACTGATAGCGAAACCGTTTTCAAAAAAACGGACATCAGGATTTGGTTCGGAACTTAGCACGACCTGCCAAGTCTCGCCTTCATCTTGGGAGCGGATGATTTCATCATAGTCAAAGTGGGCAGAGTAGGCGAAAACACTTCCGTCTGATGTTGCACCCATTAAAGTGCCCGGGATGTCTATGGGTTTCCAAATATTGTCTTGCGCCTCAAGGATACCGAGGCAACCGAGGCAAATCGCTAAAGTTAATACTAATCTTTTCATGGTTGTATGTTTTTGATTGTTATTCATTTATTTGTTTCGGTTTGTAGGGCTGTCGTATTATGGCAGCCGCAGTGCCGTTTTGTAGAGACGCATCGCATGCGTCCGCCAGTTGCGTTGGTGGACACACGCGGTGTGTCCCTACAGGGTTATCGCACCACAAATTTCCGCGTCTCACCTGCAAAGGTAATGAAATACATGCCTTGAGGCAATGATGAAACATCTATCTGTTGGTTTTCATCCGTGATTTTACCCGTCAATAGGGTTTGGCCCATTACGTTGGTGATACGATACGTTTGGTCGTGTAGAGACGTTGCGCGCAACGTCTGTACAAATAAGGTACCGTCAGTCGGATTAGGATAAATCACCAATTCCGTCAAAGGAGTCGAAGGGCCGTCCTCCTCCACACCGTGCAGTTCGCTAATGACTGCGTCGCAGTCCTCATCACCAGGTTTGAACACCAATTCATCCTCAATCCAGTAGCAGCGAAGGCCTTCCACACTGATACGGTCGCCGTTGTCCATCAGCCTTTCGGGGAAGAAACTGGTGAGGTGGCCGATGCCGCACACGATGTCGCCGCTGAAGTAGTCGTCCACATCGCTTACGCGAAGCATCCGATAGGTCTTGCCTTCGTATTCGAAATCTTCCACGGCATCCACATGCATCACGATACTTTCCGTCCCCACTTTGATTTCCCACTCGTTGCCTACTTCAGCATTGAAGTCATAAAGCACAGTGAACTCGCCCAAGGTCTTGTTCCACCAATACACCTTGCCGTCGCGTTCTTGGATATATTCGTGCGTCACTTCATCACGCAGACCTTTGTCGTAAAGGGTATTGATCTTCACAAGGATTTGCGTCGGCTCATCGTTGACAATAGTGTCGCCAGACTGATTAAGGTGTTGATAGGTAATACTACCGTTCTCGTTCTCGATTTCGTAATACCATTCGTTACTTAATGGGAAAGTTGCTCCAATGTCACTAATCTCCAGAATATTGATGCCATTGAATTGATAGGGACTGTAAAAATCATAGCTATGCCATTGGAACACCTCGCCAGTGGCGGTGAACGAAGAGCCTACATGGAGGGTGTCTTGGCCTATGACAAGCTCGTTTTCTCTCGCAGCCCCAATGAAATAAGGTTCTATAAGAAATGCCTCATTATCATCCGTGACAAAAGCGTAAACCAGATAGTCATACAACTCATTGGTAATAACCAATCTGCCATGAAGCGTCTCTATGTAATCGTAATAGTCCGCGTGGTTGAGATTGATCCAATAGTAAGGTTTTAGATTGTTGCCAATGCGCATGCTGGAAGTCGTAAACTGGGCGGTCACCTCCTTGCCAACAAAAAGTGTGTCATTGTCGAGGTTATAGTAATGGAAGATATAGAGCGAAGTATTCGTCCAATAATCATACAACCATTCATGGACATTGGGGGTATAGTACAAAACATCATTGTGCTTAAAAGCAAGTTCCAAATCAAAAGGAGGATTCGCCCCAATAGGCGGGTTAGGTACATTTACCACAGCGCCAACCATAGTACTATCAATAGAGGTTTCCATTTCAAGGATGTCGAGAGTGTTGAATGGTGCTCCGAAAAGGTCATAATGCGTAGTTTCTATGCCATGGATTTGCGCCTGAACGCCTTCATCAAAAAGGTCGTCGTTGATATAATTGTGCTGCATCTTATCCACAAGGGTAAGGTAATGCCTCTGGTCTCCTTCATCCAGCAACAAACAAGGTGTATCAACACATGGAGTGGAAAGGTAAAGATCACTTTGTAAAGTGAGTGAACCATTGGCGGTGAAGTTGGGTTCGTAAGGAATGACATTGGTCAATTCAAGAAGATATACAGTGCGACCATAGCAGTCGATAATACTGTCGGGAATACCAGTTAGGGTGTATCGTATGGAATCTGTCAACTGTATGCCATCGAAATCGGGGAGTTCTTGTTCTGTTTGCATTTCTCCATTAATGGTGATAATCCATCGTTTGCCATATCTCCTATAAATCTCATCAAAAGTCGATTGATCCCCAAGGTACCATGCGCAAACATCATCGGTACTTTCTATATCGAAGTATCCTTGCATCAAATAACCGATAACGGATTGGTATGTTGGATTTTCAAGTCTCTCAATATCAAACACCCTAAAGCTGTCGCCATTTTCGTCATGCATAATGGAATAAGTTCCAACGGCTTCGATTTCAGAGCCTAACGGAATGGTAGCAGAATTGACAATGAGCTCATCAGCGTCGGGATTGGGCCAATAACCATTCACGGTTATATATAAAGCCACATTGTCCTTGACGATGGCCAAGCGGTTGTCGCTGGCATTTTGCTCGAAATAAGGGGCGGAGACTCGCGTCAAGACACCACTAGTTTGGATGTTATCAGCATTTCTGCGGCTCTTATAGTACAGTCCATTGCCGTAAAAGTACAAATGATTGTCATGACCTTTGGAAAGGAAACCGTCCTCGCCACCAGGAGCAGGCTCAGCTAAAGGAAGAGCTTCTCCTATTTCGGTAAAGTTTTCTCCGTGGTCAAAGGAATAGGCCAAAACAGCCGAATTATTTTCAGCCATATTCCATCTGTATACAATGCCATTGTCGGCAATTCCAACATTTTTGGCATGAACAGCATAAAAGCCAGGTATATGCTCAAAGCCAGAAAAACCTCCATAAACACCGCAAACCACATTGCCATCAGGGTCAAAATCCATGTCCCTGACGCTATAACCCTGAAATGCAACAAGTTCCCAATTGCGCATATCAGAAAGGGTGGAATGGTAAACACCGATGTTAGACCCGACATAATACCAAATGCTAACATACACATCACCGTTTTCATTGACGAGTAGGTCGCTGATTTCTTGGTGGTCTTCCATGATGGCTATGCGAGTTGAGTCCCAAGTGGCACCACCATCAAGTGTCCAAATCAAATAGGGTGAAGAATAACCGACAAGCGTGTCGTTTGATGGGGAGCGCATATCCATGCAACTGAACCAGTTGTAGCCTGTATCATTATTAATAGGTGAAGTCTGCTGCCATGTGTCGCCATTGTCGTCGGAGTAATTGACGATGCGGTCGCATATCAGGAATATCCTGCCTTTGTCTCCGATAGCCATGTTTCCGAAACTGTCGGTGAATACGGTTTCCCATGTCTCGCCATCGTCATGAGAGCGCACCAATGAGGCAGGATAAGTATCAGAACTTATACTGTACAGGTCGCCTTGGGCATTTACCCCCTTTAATGTACCCGGAAGATTTAAAGGATTCCATATTTCATGCCCATCAATCAACTCACCCTCAATATAGATGTCATCTATGCGGACAGCGGATTCTACCATTCCATTCAAAGGGTAATGACGGAAGGCAAGATAGACCTCCTGACCAGCATACTGGCTTAAATCAACAGTGTAAAAAATCCATTCATCTGGATAAAGGGAAACATGAAGTGTCCAATCCTGCAACATAGTAAAAGCCGAAGGGTCGTTGTTTACCGTAGTGGAAATGGCTACACCAAAATGTTCAGCTGGATGTGACTCATCTAAAGCACGAGCATAGAAACAAATATAACTGTTTTCTTGGCTCAAGGTCACTCGGGGCGAAACGAAGTAATTGTCTGGCGTTAAGGAATCTCCAGTAGCGCCATCCAAAGAATAAGACAGCACCAACCCATCAGAAACATTGCCAGACAATCCACCATTAGTAGATAGTTGCCAGTTATTCCCGTCGCCATCCGCATCGATGGTGGTCCATCCATAAAGAATACCATCGTCAAATGTGAACGAGGCTTGCGCCATACTAACAAGCGCGAAGGCGAGCGAAATCACCAATGTTAATACTAATCTTTTCATAGATCTAATTATTTGATTGTTATTACTTTGTATTTCTAATTTTATTGCTTCGCAAGAAATCTTTCAAAAATAAGTTGAAAATCTTTTGAAAATATATTTATTTGATTTTGAGTGATTTTATAATGATTTTTCTATGATTTCTCGGCCCTGGCCGATCCAATCATACAGCATTTACGATTTCCTCAAAAGTGCGGTTATCATCCCCGAGGTCCATCTTCATCTGTTTTATGCGGGTTTTGCGTTTGTAGTAAGAGTCGGTTTGGGTGTCCAACAGGATGGAAATCACTTGGTTGGAGAAACCGTTCTTGGAGAGACAGCAAATGCGCACATCCCACTTGCTTAGTTTAGGGTAGAGTTGCAACAGCCGCTGCGAGAAGCCGTCGAAGACCAAGTCCGTCAGGCTGATGAAATCGTTCCAGTCGTTGTCGGTCAGCTCGAAGTTAAGCGAGTCGTTGTTCACTTCTTCTGTGAGGGCTTGCGCGGTGGTCATAATCTTGTTTCGCGTCAAGATTTTCTGGATCGACATCAAATCCTTCGGTGGAAGCGACTGCTGGCTACGCCTCAACTCGTCGTTGGTGCGGATGAGGTTCTCCATGTCGCTCACCAACTCGTGGATGCGGTTCTGGTCGCGCTCCACTTGCCGCCCGAAGTGCTCCATCTCCAACTTATGGTCGCTGATTTTCTTCCTCACAATCAGGAGGATGACGAGCAAGGCTATCACCGCCAAGGCGATAATCAGGTAGAGTTTCAGGTCGCGGGTGCGGTGCAGGCTCTCCAATTCGCTCTGCTGGGCTTTCAACTCGTATTCCGCCTTGATTCTTTGCATGGCCTCACTGGAGTGCTCCGCGTCGGCTTGCACCAGGTTATCAGAAAAAAGCGTGTGATATTTCACCGCTTGTTGGTAGTCGCCCTCGCTGTAGGCGATGGCGTAAAGCGTTTGATATACCGACATTTTCAGTCCAGCGCGCTCGCTGCGGAGGGCTTGGTTCAAGTAGGACTTTGCCTTGTCGTTTTCGCGCGTGTAATAATAAAGGATGCCCAAGGTCATGTGGGCGATGTCGGTGTCGTTGTCGTTGAGGCCGATTTCCAAGGCCTGGTTGACGCTCTCGATGCCTTTGGCGAAGTTGCCCGTCTCCATGTAGTAGTCGCGGCCCAACTCGAGATAGAGGTCAGCAAGCATAGCTGGGGCGTTGATGAAGGTGGCGACGCGGAAGGCCGAGTCGTAGTATTGCTTGGCTTGGGTGTATTGCTCCTGCGCCCGCACCGCCCGACCGCTGTTGCGATAAGCGTTCATCATGCCCGTGGAGTCGGCGGTCTGCCTAAAACAATTCAGCGCCTGTTGGTGTTGCTTGAAGGCATCCTCGAAAAGGCCGTGTTTGAGGTACATCGCGCCGAGATTGTCGCAGAGCTGGCCTTCCAATTGTATGGTCTCGGCAGTCTTGTCCGAACGCTTAACGAGTTCCAGCCCTTGCAGGAACTTCTCGGCGGCCTCTTCGGAGCGGCGTTGCTCACGCAGTTGCACACCTTCATCATATAAGGTTTGGGCTTGTTCCAAGCGCTTGGTTGGGCTGTCGCAGGAAGCCAGTGCGAGGCAAGCGATGGCTGTTAAGATCAACGAGTGTAAAAACGTCTTCATGTCTTTTTCGTTTTGTCATCGCAAAATTAACCAGAAAAAACATTTGTCAAGAGGTGTGGGGCTCACCAGAAGGCGATGTCCCTACTTTTTTTGGATGTCCTTATTGGTTTTTATTGAAAATCAACAATGTAGCAATTAGTGGCAAAAGGGCTTGTCCCTACTTTTTTAGATGGTAGAAGGGCTGTTTTTCGCCAGAAAAACTATGTTCTAATCAAAAAATAACTATTTTTGTGCTTTCAATCTTTACGCCTATGCAAGTACTGAAATCCAACATACGCACTGACTCTGAGGAGTTCAAGCAGAACGAGAAGAACTTCCTCGCCTTGATGTCGCAATACCGCGAGGCGATGTCGGCTTCGATGCAAGGTGGCGGCGAGAGTGCCGTGGCCAAGCACAAGAAACGCAACAAACTGCTCGCTCGCGAGCGCATCGACCTGCTCATCGACCCGAACACGCCCTTCCTTGAGCTGTCACCGATGGCGGCCTACGGCACCTACAACAACGACTTCCCCTCGGCAGGCATCATCACAGGTATCGGTGTGATTCAAGGCAGAGAGGCGGTCATCGTGGCCAACGATGCCACGGTGAAGGGCGGCACTTACATGCAATACACGGTGAAGAAACACCTTCGTGCTCAAGAGATTGCCATGGAGAACCACTTGCCTTGCGTCTATATGGTCGACAGCGGCGGTGCCTTCCTGCCAGAGCAGGACACGGTCTTCCCCGACCGCGACCACTTCGGGCGTTTCTTCTACAACCAAGCGCGTATGTCGGCCATGGGCATCCCACAGATTGCCATTGTGATGGGCATGTGTACTGCAGGTGGCGCCTATGTGCCGGCCATGAGTGACGAGACCATCATCGTGCGCAATCAAGGCACGATTTACCTCGGTGGACCACCTTTGGTGAAGGCCGCCACGGGTGAGGTGGTCACG
>JAEEGH010011503.1_pt1 | contig 20055 bp, 16 predicted proteins | sample 9134181 | NCBI WGS metagenome assembly JAEEGH01 (sample SAMN16246544, study PRJNA631951) | gut metagenome | biome: gut microbiome; feature: rumen; material: DP-attached | host: Bos | place: Iran: Karaj | collected 2018-10 | reverse complement strand
AGCAATGAGCTCTTCAACCATTTCTTTGTTGTCTGGATCAAGGGCGTCTTTATCAATATCGATTGATTTAACGGTTTTGTCACCCATAACTACAACGGTAACAGCGCCGCCTTTACTAGTAGTAAATTCTTTTTCTTCAAGTTCTTTTTGCTTTTTTTGCATTTCTCTTTGCATTTTTTGAGCTTGAATAATCATTTGTTGCATGTTCATTTTCTAAGGTCCTCCAAGGTTATATGGATATCTTTTGGTAATGGTAAACGTGAAATCTGTCTTAAGTTTTGATATGCCTTAACAAGTCTAGTTGAATCACTTCGTGATAAAGCGTAGACAAACATATCATGACCAAGCATCTTATGTAAGATTTCAGAAATTCTATTTGAGTTAGTTTTAACATTGACTTTCGATGCAAGTTTTTCAAAATCATAAACCAACAACAAGACATTTTTGGTAGCGACAAGCGGTGAACCATCTTTAAGTAATGCTACTAAATCACCTAATGTTGGGTGGCCTAGATATGCATTAAGTTCGTTCCAACGCTTTACGATATTGAGACGCAATTCCCTTTCGCCGAGAACCATAAATTTAATGATCATATCGTCATCAAATTCGTATTTATCTCCGGAAATTTCCACAGATTTTTTCTCATTATCGTCATCAACAAGCCAATCAGGGGCAACCGTTTCGTCAACAACCTTTTCCACTTTTGGCTCAGACTTTGGTTCCGGCTTTGGCTCAGCTTTTGGTTCTGGCTTTGGCTCAGCTTTTGGTTGTTCAACAATAGGTTCAGGTTTAACTTCAACAATTGGCTCTGGTTGCGGTTCTGCCTTTAGTTCTTGCGCAGGCGCAACAGAAGATTCAATAACAGGCTCTGTTTGAGGTTCTGGAATTGGCTCAGGTTTAATTTCAGGCTTTGGCTCAACCTTCTTTTCGACTACCACTTGTTTTTTAACAACAACTGGTGCTACAGCATCTTCATATGTAAGAAGTTTTAGTAAAGCAACCTCGAACAATGTTTTAACATTGCTGGCTGTCTTGAAGTCTAATTGAAGTTTTAAGAATGTTCCAATCATTTCGTGAAGCTTGCGAATTTCAATTTCATCAGAAAGAAGTTGTGCGTCGCTTTGATTTAATGTTGTGAGTTCATCAACATTTTTGGTTTTCTTATATATAAGAACGTCCTTAAGGATTTCTAAAATATCTTGGGTTAAACGGGCAATATCGATACCACCTTCAGAAAAGTTTTTAACTTTCTCTAAGGTGGCAGATATATCTCCAGCATTAATGTCTTGAATTAAACCAACTTTTTCTTTGTTTGAAATAAGTCCAAAGATTGAATAGACATCTTCAACACTAAGTGAATTATTTGAGTAAGCTAAAATTTGGTCAAGAATTGATAAGGCATCGCGCATTCCGCCGTCAGCAAGAGAAATAATTGCTCTAACAGCGGCCTTGTCATATTGAACGCCTTCCTTTTGAAGAACTGTAATCATTCTTTCTTCAATATCTGCATCTGCTACTTTAGTAAAGTCATAGCGTTGGCATCTAGAAAGAATTGTTGGAATGATTTGATGAGGTTCGGTGGTTGCTAAAATGAAGATGACGTGTGCTGGTGGCTCCTCAAGAGTTTTAAGCAAAGCATTAAAAGCATTGTCTGTCATCATATGAACTTCATCGATGATGTAGACCTTATATTTACCTTTAATTGGAAGGTAGTTGACTTTGTCAATTAAGTCTCTAACTTGTTCAACACCATTATTAGATGCGGCGTCAATTTCAATTACATCAGGATGTGATCCTTCAATAATTTCCAAACAGTTAGAGCATTTATTGCATTGATGTCCAAAACCTTCCTCACAATTAAGAGCTTTAGCGAGCAACTTTGCCATTGTTGTCTTTCCGGTTCCTCTAGGACCACAGAAAAGATAAGCATGTGCAATTTTGTTGTTTGCAAGAGCATTTCTTAAAGTTCTGATTATGTGTTTTTGTCCTGCGACTTCATCAAAGGTTTGAGGACGATATGTTCTGTATAATGCTTTATATGCCATAAAAATTTACCGATATAGATTTTACTTCAATTACAAAGTAAATAAAAGTATAAATGACCAAAATTAATATAAATATTAAGAAATATGGCTTTTACTTTATCAAAACTTTTCTTTATGGTATAATCTTCACCGCTTATGGAACAAAGTATGCTTAAAAGACTTCAAGCATCTGAAGTCAGATTCGAAGAAGTTGAAAAAGAATTATTAAATGAAAACATCATGAAAGACATGAAACGCTTTCGTGACCTTTCTAAAGAAAGATCCGTTCTAGAGCCAGTAGTTGAAGGATATCACAAGTATTTAAGAATCATTTCAGACATTAAAGATGCTGAACTTATGATAAATGATCCTGATCCAGAGATTGTTGAACTCGGCCACAGCGAACACAAACGCCTTATCGAAGAAGAAGAAAAACTTTGTGAAGATTTGAAAATCGCCCTTCTTCCAAAAGATCCAAATGATGATAAGAACATTATTGTTGAAATTCGTGGTGCTGCTGGTGGAGATGAAGGAAACATCTTTGCTGGTGACTTATTTAGAATGTACGTTAGATACGCCGAATCTCAAGGATGGCGTATTCAAATAATTGATGAAAACCCATGTGAAGCGGGCGGTTATTCCTTAGTATCATTTATGATAAAAGGTGATAATGTCTACTCACGCTTGAAATTTGAATCTGGTGCACATCGTGTTCAAAGAGTTCCTAAGACGGAAGCTTCTGGAAGAATTCACACATCAACTGCGACTGTTTTGGTTATGCCTGAGATGGAAGAAATTGATGTTGAACTTAAGATGGAAGACATTCAAGTTGATACTTATCGTTCTCAAGGCGCCGGCGGTCAAAACGTTAACAAGACTGAATCTGCTGTTCGTATGACACATAAGCCAACCGGAGTTGTTGTTTCTTGCCAAACCGAAAAATCACAAATTCAAAATAGAGCTATCTGTATGCAAATGTTAAGAGCCAAGATTTACGCTAAACTCCAAGAAGAACAAGAAGAAAAATTTGGTTCTGAAAGAAAACTTAAAGTTGGAACGGGCGAAAGAAGTGAGAAAATTCGTACTTATAACTATCCACAAAACCGTGTTACCGACCACAGAATCGGATTTACTATTCAAAAATTGGATAGAGTTATGGAGGGTGACCTCGATGAAATTCTTAACGCACTTCAACATTTCGACCAAGAACAAAAAATGCTTGGCGATTCAAATAACTAATGACACTTTACGAAGTTTATAAAGATTCACTTACAAAATTAAAGAATCCAGACACTGATGAACTGTCTGTGCGCATCCTTTTGTGCCACAATAACGGAATTAAATCAATGTCTGGTTTTTATATTCACAAAAATGAAAATATCCGTGATTTACCGTTGTTTTTAGAGCAGTTTAACCGTTTTTTGGGTGGTGAACCGATTCAATACATTCTTGGCGAAACTGAATTTTTAGGTTATGACTTTTATGTTGATAATCGCGTTTTGATTCCAAGACAAGAAACTGAAGAAGTTGTTACTCAAGCATATTTAAGAGCGCTTCAAAAATTTGGGGATAACGTAATTAACGTGGCTGATATTTGTTGTGGATCTGGTGTTATGGGAATTTCTTTGGCTAAGAAGCTAAAAGTTAGATATTTATTTATGTCAGATATATCTGATGATGCAATAGAAGTTGCTAAAAAGAACGCTGTTCGTAACGATGTTATTGCTAATTTTTTCGTTGGAGATGCTTGTGACGAACTTGTAAAAGCGGGGGCAAAAGTCGACCTTCTAGTTGCGAATCCGCCTTATATTTTAAATCGTTCAGAGGTTGATGAATCTGTTCTTAAATATGAACCACACTTAGCTTTATTTGCTGATGAAGAACTTTCAGTCTACAAACGCATCTTTGAGGCTTTGCCAAAAATCAAAAACAAGAAAATGTTATGTGTATTTGAAATTGGTTATGATTTGAAGGAAAAATTGACAAAATTATTGGAAAAAACCGTTAAAAATGCCATATTTGGATTTGCAAAGGATATTAACGGAAAAGAAAGAATTCTTATTTTAGAGTTGAGGTAGTAAAATTGAGTTATGAAAATTCTTAAGCAAAATCAACTTGATGAAGCCGCAAAGCTGTTACAAGAAGGAAAGGTTATTGCCTTTCCAACAGAAACAGTTTATGGGTTGGGTGTAGTGTACGATGATCAAAATGCATATGATAAACTTTGCACTGTCAAAAGACGCCCTCCAGAGAAACCTTTTACGTTAATGCTTTCTGATGTGAAAGATGTTGGAAAGTATGCAGACTTAAACGACGTTGCAAAAGCTTTAGTAAAAGCATTTATGCCTGGTCAATTCACAATTATCACCAAAGCCAAAGAAGGCTTACCAGCATGGTGTGTCTCTGAATCAGGCAATGTTGGTATTAGAATCGCTGATTATGATTTGATTCGCAACTTAATTAGAAAAACAGGAAAACCACTTTTAGTGCCAAGCGCTAATAAGTCAGGAGAAAAACCAGCAACAACCACATATGAGGTTCTAGATGCCTTTGAAGAAGAACTTGCTGCAGTAGTTGAAGGTGAATCAATTAGCAACATTCCATCTACAATTGTCTTTGTGGGAGATAAATATAGTGACATCTTCAGAGAAGGCGCTGTCAAAATAGACGAAATTAAGAAAGTTATTTCGGAGGTGAAATAAAAATGAAAGTTGTAATCGCAAGTGACCACGCAGGTTATACATATAAAAAAGAGATAAAAGATTTTTTGAAGTCAAAAGGTATTTCAGTAATCGATGTTGGAACAAACTCAATTGAATCCTGTGATTATCCTATTTTTGCGCACGAAGCAGCACTAAAAGTTGCAAACGGCGATGCTGATTATGGAATCCTTGTTTGCTCAAGCGGAGAAGGAATTGCAATTGCTGCAAATAAAGTCAAAGGAGTACGCGCCGGAATTGCATACAACGATGAAGTTGCAGGTTTAATGAGACAACACAACAACGCGAACATGATTGCGTTTGGTGCAACATTTATGAAACTCCCTGATGTCTTAAGACGAATTGAAATTTTCCTCAAAACACCATTTGAAGGTGGTCGTCATGAACGAAGGGTCAACGAGATAGAGCTATAAATCTCAAAATTTCTTTCAAATTTATTTGAAAAAATGCGTCAAATCGCATTTTTTCTTTTTTGTGGTGGATATATATAGTGATGGGGAACAATTTTATCTGCCCTAGATGTGGCAACCAAGATCCAAAATATGTTGGCTATCTAAACGGAAAACCATATTGTCGTTTTTGTATTACCATGAAAGGAAAACAAGCGGACAAGAAAAGAAGATCTTATGGATCGGTTGTTTTGAAGCTGGATTACTCGCTGTCAAGGAATCAAAAGAAATTATCAGAACAAATTGTGGCTAATTACAAAAACAAAATCGATACCTTGGTGAACGCGGTATGTGGTGCGGGAAAGACAGAACTTATTTATTCTGTTATGGCCTATTGTTTAGCTTTGGGTAAGTCAGTAGCGTTTGCGGTGCCAAGAAGAGATGTTGTTATTGAATTATCTCAAAGAATTCATATGGTTTTTCCCAATAATTCTATTGTTTCGGTATATGGCGGCCACACAGAAAAACTAGTCGCAGATATTATTGTTTTAACGACGCATCAACTATATCGATATGAGAAGTATTTTGACTTAATCATACTTGACGAGATTGATGCGTTCCCATTCAAAAATAACAAATTATTGAACTCAATGTTCTTTAGAGCGATTAAAGGCAACATTGTTATGATGTCAGCGACTCCATCTAAGGATGTCATTGAATATTTTAGTCAAGAAGGAAAACAAATTTTAGAACTAAATACAAGGTTTCATAAACACCCTTTGCCGGTTCCCCAAGTGGTAAAAAGGATTGGAGTATTCAAGATTCCTTATCTAGTTCTTAAACTTAAAAATTTAATTCGAGAAGGTAAAAAAGTATTTGTTTTCGCTCCAACCATTAATAAGTGTGAATTAATATACAAAATTCTAAGAATTCCCGTAAAAAACGGCACTTTTGTACATTCAAAATGCAAAGATAGGAGCAAAAGAATCGCGGCTTTTAAGAACGGGAAATATGACTACTTGGTCACAACGGCTGTTCTAGAAAGAGGCGTAACTTTCAAAAATTTGCAGGTCATTATTTATGATGCCGATAATGAACTATACAATTCTCAAACACTAATCCAAATCGCAGGAAGGGTAGGTAGAAAAATAGATGCTCCAGAAGGTGAAGTCATTTTTCTCGTCAATAAAAGAACGAGTGAAATCAGTGATGCGATCTCAACAATCGAAAGCAAGAACAGACATTTGCAAAATATGCTTTAAACCAATTGAACAAAGCAGCTTTCATTCATTGTTTTGCAAAGACCCAACGATATGTCATGATTGCTTGTTAAAATTCGGCCCTGTTCTGAAGACATTTAAAGTCGATGATGTTGAATGTTTTCATCTCTATTTTTACAACGAAAAAGTGCAAGAACTTTTGTATCAATTTAAGGGTTGTTACGACTACGAGTTATACTCAGTATTTTTGGAATATTATTTGCCTTATTTAAACATTAAGTTTAATAGGTATGAAATTATACCAGCCCCATCATCCCAAAAAAGCGATAAAGAAAGAGGCTTTAATCATATTGAAGAAATGTTCAAAAAACTGAGGTTGAAAACGATTAAATGTATCCACAAAACGAAACAGAGAAAACAGGCAGATTTGACGACAAAAGAAAGAGAAAAAATTGGTGAATATTTAACGATAGATGATGTGGATTTAAGTGGAAAGAAAATACTATTGGTTGACGATGTATACACTACCGGTTCAACTATCAAATCAATGATCAAACTAGTGAAAGAAAAGGGGGCTAAGAAAATTAAAGTTTTGCTTATGTCAAAAACAATTGATTTGGAAAAGAGATGATAGAGTTTATTTTTAACGTGAATAATTAAGTTGCGCTACCAATTATATTTGGTAAAATACTAAATTGACCCTTTAAGGAGTAACACTATGGCAAATTTCATTGAAAAATTATTTAGAGTCGACGAGAGAGTATTGAAAAAATACAGCAAGATGGCCGACAAAGTTTTAGCTTATGAAGAAGAGATGGCTAAGCTTTCAAACGAAGAATTACAAGCAAAAACCCCATATTTTAAGGATCTTTTGGCAAAAGGTGCAACACTAGAAGATATTAAATTCGAAGCCATGGCAGTTGCTCGTGAAGCCGCCAGAAGAACCCTAGGTCAATTCCCATACAAGGTCCAAGTTATTGGTGCTCTTGTTATGCATGATGGTGATGTTGCTGAAATGAGAACCGGTGAAGGTAAAACCTTAACCGCTACAATGGCAATCTATCTAAACGCACTTGAAGGTAAAGGCGCATACGTTGTTACAGTCAACGAATACCTTGCCCAACGTGACGCTGAGTGGATGGGCCAAATCTATAGATTCTTAGGATTAACAGTCGGTTGTAACATTCACGATTTAACAACCCAAGAAAAACAACAACAACATTTATGTGATATTTGTTATACAACAAACTCTGAGTTAGGTTTTGACTATCTAAGAGATAATATGGCAAACACAAAGGCTCGTAGAGTTCTTCGTGGTTTACACTACGCCGTTATCGACGAAGCCGACTCAATTTTAATTGATGAATCAAGAACACCACTTATTATTTCAGGTCAAGCAAGAACAAGCGCTTCTTCTTATAAGACATATGACTTGTTCGCAAAAGCACTTAAGAGAAATGTTGACTTTGAAATTGATATTAAAGAAAAGACTTGTTCATTAACAGAAGCAGGTAACAGACGTGCTGAACAACTCTTTGGAGTTGAAAACCTTTATGGTCCAGATCATCAAGAAGACTTACACAGAATTCAACAAGCTTTAAAGGCCAACTATATCATGACTCGTGATGTCGAATATATGGTTGACCAAAATGGTGAAATTCAATTAATTGACCAATCAACAGGTCGTATTCTTAAAGGCCGTGAATATAGTGATGGTTTGCAACAAGCTATTCAGGCTAAAGAAAACGTCAAAATTAAAGAAGAAACAGTCACGATGGCTACAATTACATATCAGAACTTCTTCAGGCTCTTTAAAAAGATGTCTGGTATGACAGGTACAGCTAAGACTGAAGAGGAAGAATTCCAAAAGATTTACAACATGAGAGTTGTAGTCATTCCAACAAATAGACCAGTTATTCGTGAAGATGCTATCGATTATATCTATGCACATAAGACCGAAAAACTTGCAGAACTTGTCAAGGAAGTTAAAGAAAGACACGAAAAGGGACAACCAATTCTAATTGGTACTGTTTCAGTTGAATCTTCTGAAGAAGTTTCAAACTTACTTGATAAAGAAGGTCTTAAACACGAAACATTGAACGCTAAAAACCACGCTCGTGAAGCTGAAATTATTGCTCACGCTGGCGAAAAAGGTGCAATTACAGTTGCAACCAACATGGCTGGTCGTGGTACCGATATTAAGATTAACGATGAAGTAAAAGCCTTAGGTGGTTTATGTGTTTTCGGCACAGAAAGACACGAATCTCGTCGTATTGATAACCAGTTACGTGGTCGTTCTGGCCGTCAAGGTGACCCAGGATTTTCTAGATTCTATGTTTCATTTGATGACGATCTCCTAAAGAGATTCGCCGCAGAATCAATTCAAGCTCGTATTGAATCATTTGGTCCAGGACCACTTGAATCAAAACTTTTCTCTGCCGTTATTACTAACGCTCAAAAACAAATTGAAGGTCAAAACTTTGATATTCGTAAGAATCTTCTCGATTACGATGATGTTATTTCAAGACAACGTAAAGCAATTTATGAAAAACGTGATGCAATTATTTATGCCGAAGACATCACAGATATGATTGAAGAATTCTTCAGAGTTGGTGGTTATTGCTTAGCAAGAAAAGCTTTACCAGAAGGCACAAACGATGATCTTATTTCGGGTGAACTATTAAAGAAGGTCCTTGAGCCAAAATTTGTTCCAGCTGGTTCATTTAATGAAGCACTTTATGATGAGGCTCCACTTGAGGATGCTGGTCAAGATTTAGGTGACTTCCTTTTAGACAACTACTACATCCGTCGTAAACAATGGGGTGAAGACATCGCTAAACAAGTTGAAAGAGATATTTGTTTACAAACCATTGACCAAAACTGGACAAAACAAATTGACACAATGGCAAGACTTCGTGAAGGCATTCACCTCCGTAGCTATGCTAATACAAACCCACTTCAAGATTACGTTAATGAAGGACAATCTCTTTTTAGAGAGTGTTTGGAAAACATTTCTCAAGAAGTTGTTTTCAAGTTCCTCAATATAATTGTCCAAATCAAGAAACCTGTTGAGGAAGCTCCAAAAGAAGAACCGGAAGCAACTAAACCAGCAGAAGAAGACGTCGTAGACGTCGAATCCAAAGATAAAAAGGAATAAGATGAAAGAGCTCCAAGAATTACGCTTAGAACTTAAAGAAGTTACTGAGATGGTAAATAGGCTCGGTGACTCTCTTTGACCTTGCTTTCTTAGATAGCAAAGTTAAAGAACTAGAAGAAAAACAAAATGCTGAAAACTTTTGGAACGATCAAAAAACCGCTTTAAAAGTTATTGAAGAATATAACGACGCGAAAGAAGAACGCGATACATATCTAAAAATTGAAAAGACTCATGAAGAAATAAAAGACCTTCTTTTTGCAACCTCAGAACAAGACGAAGATATGCGTGCTTTGCTCGAGGAAATGTTGGACGATTTAGCAAAAAACACCAGGATTTTCCGACAAAAATTACTTTTTAAAGGCGAATTTGATAGGCATGATGTCACATTAGAAATTCACTCTGGAGCAGGTGGAACTGAAGCTCAAGATTGGGCTGATATGTTATCAAGAATGTATGTCCGTTGGTGCGAAAGACACCACATGAAATTTTCAGTTGTAGATCAGCAACCAGGTGAAGAAGCCGGAATTAAATCAATTGTTTTTAACATAAGCGGCAAAAACGCTTACGGACTTCTTAAATCCGAAAAAGGTGTTCATAGATTAGTGAGAATTTCTCCGTTTGATGCTAATAAAAGAAGACACACTTCATTTGCGTCAGTTAATGTCGTTCCTTTATTCGATGATGATGTCGATATCACAATAGACGAAAAAGATTTAAGAATTGATACATATAGATCCGGCGGAGCGGGCGGACAAAACGTCAACAAAGTTGAAACCGCAGTTAGAATTACTCATATCCCAACAAATATTGTTGTTTCCTGCCAAATTGAAAGGTCCCAACTTCTCAATAGAGAAACAGCCATGAAAATGTTAAAGAGTAGACTTTATCAAATGGAAGTTGAAAAGAAACAAGCTGCTTTAAAAAATATTGTCGGAGAACAAAAAGATATTGAGTGGGGCTCACAAATCCGTTCGTATGTTTTCTGCCCATATACATTAGTTAAAGATAATAGAACCAATTATTCAGAAGGCGATGTAGATATGGTTATGGATGGTGAGTTAGATGGATTTATCTATGCATACCTCGAAGATTTAGCAAGACACACAGAATTAAAGTAATGGAATATAGAAAATTTGAATTAGTCTCTAACTTTAAACCTACTGGAGATCAACCAACTGCGATTAAAGAACTTGTGGAAGGCATAAATGAAGGCAAAAAACTCCAGGTTCTTTTAGGCGCGACTGGTACCGGAAAAACATTTACAGTCGGTAATGTTATTGAACAAGTTCAAAAGCCAACGTTAGTCTTGGTTCACAACAAAACATTAGCGGCGCAATTATATGCTGAGTTCAGAGAACTCTTCCCTCATAACAGAGTTGAATATTTCGTTTCTAACTTCGACTTTTATCAACCAGAGGCATATTTACCAAAGAGCGATACTTACATTGATAAGAACGCTGTTATGAATGAAGAGATTGAAATGTTAAGAACCTCTGCAATCAACTCAGTATTAGAAAGAAGCGACACAATTGTTATTGGTTCGGTTGCATCCATTTATGGACTAACTGACCCAGATGAATATAGAAGACTACTTTTCGATGTTCGTGTTGGTGAAACAATTGATAGAAAAGCATTTATCAACAAATTAGTAGATGCACAGTATCAGCGCAATAACTTAGATATTAAACCAGGTTATTTTAGAGTGCGCGGTGACGTAATTGAAATCTGCCCTCCAATCTCAGATGATTTTGTAATTAGAATTGATACATTTGGAGATGAAGTGGAAAGTATTAACAAAGTTAATATGTTAACTGGAGAAGTGAAAGAAAGCTATAAGACATATCCTATTTTCCCAGCGTATGACCACGCATCTACAAGAACAAGAATTGCTGAAGCGGTCTCAACAATTTCAGTGGAGCTTGAAGAGAGACTCAAATTCTTTAAAGACCAAGGAAAGTTACTTGAAGCAGAACGTTTAGAAATGCGTACCAAACAAGATATGGAAAGCATGCTTGAGTTTGGAATGTGCCCGGGAATTGAGAACTACTCAAGACACATTGATAAGAGAAAAGCTGGACAGCGACCATTCTCATTAATTGACTATTTTCCTAAGGATTTCCTGATGATAATTGATGAATCGCACGTTTCTCTCCCTCAAGTTAGAGGTATGTTTAACGGTGATAGATCACGAAAAGAAACCCTTGTTGAATATGGGTTTAGATTACCGTCAGCACTAGATAACAGACCACTCAATTTTGAAGAGTTTGAATCACTTATGCCACAGGTCATTTGTACATCTGCTACACCGGGTGATTACGAAATGGAAAAGTGCGGTGGAAAAGTGGTCGAACAAATTATTCGTCCAACAGGACTTTTGGATCCAAAAATCGAAGTTAGAAGAACACTTGGGCAGATTGATGATTTGATTCACGAGATTAAAGAAAGAATCGCTAAAAACGAAAGAACAATGGTAGTTACTTTAACTATTAGAATGGCTGAAGATTTAACAGAGTTCCTTAAGGAAAGAGGAATAAAAGTTGCCTATCTACATAATGAAACTAAGACTCTTGAAAGAACGGAAATCATCTATCAACTTAGAAAAGGAAAATATGATGTTTTGGTAGGTATTAACTTGCTTCGTGAAGGTCTTGATATTCCTGAAGTATCTTTAATTACCATTCTTGATGCAGATAAGGAAGGATTTTTGCGTTCAGCGCGTTCACTAATTCAAGTTATTGGTCGTGCAGCAAGAAATGCAAACGGAAAAGTAATAATGTATGCTGATAGAATTACAGATTCAATGGCAGAAGCAATAGGCGAAACTAATCGTAGAAGAGCAATTCAAGAAGCTTATAATGAGGAAAACGGAATTATCCCAACAACCATCATAAAAGAGATTCGTTCGCCACTCGGAAATATTGAAAATTCCCAGGAAATCGCAACAAAAATCAACAAACACTCAACTAGAAGCGAGATTGAAAGAGAGATCAAAAGACTTGAATCTGATATGCGTGCCGCAGCCAAAGCATATGACTTTGAAAGAGCAGCCGAAATACGTGATATCGTATTTGAACTTAAAGCATCTCTTGAATAAAGCATTTGCTTTAGTAAATATATTGTGTTAAATTATTCAAGCACAAAGGAGAAAACGACATGAAAGCATTAGACATTATATTCTTAGTAATCGGTCTTATTATCATTGTTTTATCCTTGCTCCAAGGCGGTAAGTCAGAAGGTGCTTCCGGTGCTATTACCGGTGGCGGAATGAATGTCTTTGTTAAGACAAAGGAAAGAGGATCTGAAAAGATCATCACAATCTTAACATTCATCTTCGTTATCATCTTTATGTTCTTAGCCCTATTGGCGAGCGTATTAGCATAACAAACTAATTCACAAAGATATGCCTGAGAAATCGGGCATATTTTTATTTCAAAAAAGGAGTAGCACAATGAAGAAAACAGATTTAAAAAGGTATGCGTACCTTATTACAAAAGTTGGCGCTAACGTACAAAAAGGACAAGAAGTAACTGTTTACGCAAATCTTGATCAAGAAGAACTTGCAAACTACATAGTAGAAGATTGTTACAAATTAGGCGCAAAGCTTGTTTCGGTTGAATGGATTTCAGATAAAGTCACAAAAACCCAATATAAGAGAGCGAGCGTAAAAGCATTATCAGAATTTCCAACTTGGAAAGAAGAAAAACAAAAACATATTAATGCTACATTACCAGCAGTAATCTACATTGAATCAAGTGACCCAGATGCTCTTAAAGGAGTTAATCAAAAGAAGGTTTCAGAAGTTCATAGAAACACAACAGCTAAGGTTAAACCTTATAGAGATCAAAGAGAAAATAAATATCAATGGACCATCGCTGGTGCAGCATCAAAAGCATGGGCAAAGAAGGTTTTCCCTGGTGTTTCAACAAGCAAAGCTGTAAGTATGCTTTGGGACGCTATTATGAAGACTTCAAGATGTAATGAAGATCCAATTAAAGCATGGGAAGAACACGAAAAAGACCTAGAAAAAAGAACTTCATATCTAAATTCTTTGAATTTATATTATTTACATTATGAATCAAGTAACGGAACTAACTTCAAAGTTTGGTTAAATGAAAATGCACTTTGGTTAGCCGGTGGTGAAACCATAAGAGACACAGGCGTATTCTTTAACCCAAATATTCCAACAGAAGAATGTTTTACATCTCCAATTGCTGGTAAAGCCGAAGGTATTGTTTATTCAAGCAAACCACTCTCATACAACGGTGAACTAATTGAAAACTTCTCAATTAGATTTGAAGGTGGAAAAGCTGTCGAAGTTAAAGCTGAAAAAGGCCAACATTTATTAGAAGAAATGATTCATATGGATGAAGGCGCTTGTAAATTAGGCGAAGTTGCTCTTGTTCCATTTGATTCACCAATTAATAACACTGGAATTCTCTTCTTTAATACTTTGTATGATGAGAACGCAGCATGCCACTTAGCGTTAGGCATTGGATTCAATAACACAATTAAAGATTTCGAAAAGTACACAAACGAAGAAATCAAGAAGATGGGTGTTAACGACTCTGGCATTCACGTTGACTTCATGATTGGTTCTAAAGATCTTAATATCACTGGTTATACACGAGACGGTAAGAAAGTCCAAATCTTCAAAAACGGAAACTGGGCATTCTAGGATAAGAAAAGGTGACTATGTCACCTTTTTTTTAGAAACTTCCTTCTATTTCAATATCTATTATATTCGCGAAATCAAGCTTGCCTTGTTCTAAGATAAGTTTTCTATTTTCTAAATCAATCCTTCGAATTGTTGAACTTATAAAATAAAGATACCCGTCATTAAAGAACTTTATTTTTACAATCTGCCCTTTTTGGTATGACTGAAGAACATAATTAATCTTCTCTTTTTGGTCTTCAGTTAGAATTGGTTTAGGAATTTTATTTCTTTGATATTTCATTTCCTCAAGACAAGTAGCTTGTTCAATCAAAGAGGAATACGGCGCCCATTTTTTCATACCGCGATCGCTCATTTATGGTGTCCTCCAATTTGATTATGTCTTTCTTTAGCTGTACTTTCCTCTAATAAAGAGGAAGCTCTTAGAATTGTGTCTTTTCCATATTTACGTTTAAGACTATCAATTGTTTTAGTCATTTCTTTCTTTGTTTCATCAGTATGACCAACTTCAAACAAATTTAGTTGTTCATATTCGCCTGATTCGAGTTGAGAATAGTTAATATAAACCGCTCTAACTTTATGATTTCCTATGTATTTCTCGTAAATTTTTAATAGATCTTCGTAGATTTTATCGGTGTCATCGGTTGGATAATCTAATGTTATTTGATGTGAAAATCCACCACCCTCAGAATAGGTATAACGAATTGCAACACCAAGTCTTCTAGTAGTTTTGTTATGTTCCCTTAGTCTCATAGCGAGGTCATCATTCATTTCTTTGAGGATTAATTTACCTTCTTCTGGAGAATAGTCCTTAAAAAGGACTTGTCCAATTGAAAATGATGTATCTTGAGGAATATATTTATCTCTTAAGTTGGTGTTATCAATGCCGTTAGCGTGTTCCCAAAGTTGTTCACCCATAATACCAAACTTTGCTTTAAGTAAGTTCTTGTCGGCGTTCGCTAGTTGTCCAACGGTTTCAATACCCATTGCATTAAGTTTTGCCTCATAACCATAGGAAATCCCCCACATTTTTGTTAAAGGAGTAATTTTCCAGAGCTTATTTTTAACATCTGCTTTAGTCCATTGAGCAATATATGGAGCACGCTTCTTTGCATCTGTGTCTAACGCCACTTTAGCCATTAGCATGTTATAAGATATGCCTGCGGTAGTAATTAAACCTGTTTTCTTGGTAATGGCCTTTTGCAACTTTCTAACAAGCTGATATGGTGTGCATTCGTACGCCTTAAGATAAGGTCCAAGATTAACAAAGAATTCATCGATTGAGTAGATGTGAATATCATCCTCGCCAATATAATCTAGAACGATATTTATAATCTCAGCACTTTTCTTAACGTATAAACCCATTCTAGGTTGAGCAAAGATTAAACCTTCAATTGGAGGAAGCTCTCTTCTACGACATCTAGATGGGACGCCTTGATCTTTTAAAAATGGAGACACGGATAAAACGATGGTGCCTTCCCCTCTAGTTGGGTCACACACCACTAGTGGTGTTGTAAAAGGGTTTAAATTCCTTTCTACACACTCAACAAAGGCATAAAAAGCCTTCATATCAATGACAGCAATGCTTCTATCCATGTAAATATATTTTATTTATTTTTCTTTAAGACGTCTTCATACATCTTAATAATTTGTTTTACGGAATAATCAATACTATATTTATCAGCCATTCCGACGTATTTTTTCGCTTCCGCCTTTCTTTCTGCGTCATGCGAGAGCCAATAATCAATTTTTTGAGCAAGGTCTTTTGGATTTCTTTCTTTGAATTTGCTCATTTCTGATAATGCGAATTGACTTGTAGCGGTGTATTTACCTTCTGCAATAATTGGAACAATACCGATTTGGATAGCTTCCATACAAGATAAACCTTCAACTTCAATAAATGCACAGTGAATGTATAAGTCGACATTTAAAGAAATTTTTTGAAGTTCATCTAATGAATAGAAACCAAAGATTGGAGGATTTTTAATAACTCCTTTTGTAACTAGCTTATATGCTAAATGGCGCAGTTTCTTCTTTTGTGGGCCTCTACCTGCGAAGATTAATTGAATGTCATTTGCAAATTTTGAATACTTCATTGCATTAAGCAAAGTCTTCAAATCTTTTTCATTCGAATATCTTCCGATGGTGATGACATTATATTTCCCACGACCAATTTTAATAGCGGATTCCTTGTCTTTTCTTGTTAAGAGGTCTTCTCGTACAAGACCATTAGAAATAACTCTTAATTCAGCCTTAAAATGGTGTCTAGCAAGTCTTTCTCTAACATTCTCTGTTGGGCACTGAACTATGTCACATTTGTTAAAAACAAAATGCTTCCAAACTTTCATGGTTGTTTGGTTAAAAACTTTGCTCTTTTGAAGACCAATAGATGCAAATAAATTTTCTGGATGTAAATGGTAGGTTCCAACAAGTGGTTTACCTAATTTTTTAGCAATTCTACATGTTGCCATTTGAATTGCAAATGGTTCTTCAATATGAATGACATCGGCCCATTCAACCGCTTTAGTAATGATTTCTTCTTCAGATTTAGAAAAGGAGTAGCCTTGTTTTCTAACTAACTTATCAAATACAGGAATATGATAATCTGGTAAAACAAAATCTGGTTCTGGTCCTTCTGGATCAGGGTTCATTCCAGATAAAGTCTTAACTTCTATTCCGTTTTCAATGAGTTTTCTAACTGTTCTTCTTGCAGAACCAGAAAGTCCATTTCCTTTTGCGTAAAAATTATTAACTACAAATAATACTTTCATAAAAACTTCCTCAGTAATTAATATAGACACGAGTTTCGTATGGTTTTAACTCGTTTGATTCATTTGAATAATTTGAAATAACTAATCTATGATTAGATAATCTATCAATTAGCTTTTCTTTAACAACTTTATTTGTGAAATTACTAATCACGACAATTTCTTTTTCACCAAGTTTACGCTTATAGGCATAAACCTTATTGTCGTGCTTATTTAAACATTCGTAAGTTCCGTTTTTGATGACTTCATTATTCTTTCTGAACTCAATCAACTTCCTATAGAACCTATTAATAGATTGTTCATTTTTAAGGTCTTGCTCTACATTAATAAATTCTTTGTTTGCATTTACCTTAATCCATGGTTCAACGTATGAAAAGCCTGCGAATTCCTGGGAATTCCATTGGAATGGTGTTCTTGCGTTGTCTCTTGTTAATTCGAATAAATGCTTTTTGATAAGTGGTTTTAAGAAGAATATTTTTTCAGCGAGCTTATAAGTGTTTTTAACTTCAACATCTCTAAGCTCACTCATGGATGTGAAATCACCATTAGTCATTCCAATCTCTTGACCTTGATAGATAAAAGGCGTGCCTTGGAGCATAAAATATGTAGTGCCCAACATAGTTGCAGACTCATATCTTAACTTTTTATCGTCGGTTCCAAACCTTCCGACACTTCTACGTTGGTCATGATTCTCTATAAATAGAGAATTCCAACCGCAATTATATAAACCATGTTGCCATCTCTCTACAACTTTTTTAAGTCTTGCTAACTTGAATTTTCTATAGAACCACTTTGCACCAAAGTAATTGTCGGTGTCAGTGTGGTCAAAGTTAAATATCATAGACAATTCTTCACGTTCTGGAGCAACCAAAAGTTTACCTTCATCTAAAGATGAAAGAACAGTTTCTCCAACAGTCATACAATCATAATTGGATAAGACATCTTTATTAAGTTCATGTAAATACTCATGAAGTCTTGGACCATTAATAAAGTATTTCTTTCCAGCAATTGCAAGTGACGGAAACACAGATTTAAACCTTTGATCTTTGCTTATTAAAGTAATGACGTCGCATCTAAATCCATCAACACCCATATCTAACCAGAAACGAAGGACATTTTTAACTTCTTCTCTTACTTTTGGGTTTTCCCAGTTTAAGTCAGGCTGCCCTTTAGCAAAAAGATGGAGATAATAATTCTCATCATCTATCTTTTCCCAAGCCTTCTCTGAAAAGAAGCCAGACCAATTATTTGGTGGTTTTTTGCCATTTTTCCTACCTTTTTTGATTATGTAGTAGTCTCTATAAGGTGAATTTTTATCAGAAATAGCGGACTTAAACCAAGGATGTTCACTTGAAGTATGATTAACAACAAGATCCATGATTAAGCGAATGCCACGTTTATGCATTTCGTCAAGCATTACCTTAAAGTCATCGAGTGTTCCGAACGGTTTATAGATGTCCTTGTAATTCGCAATATCGTATCCATTGTCTTCTTGAGGAGAATCGTAAACAGGCGAAAGCCAGACACAGTTAACTCCCAAATCTTTTAGATAATCAAGTTTGGAAGTGATACCTGGAATGTCTCCTAAACCATCTCCGTTTGAATCACAAAAAGAGCGAGGGTAAATCTGATAAATAATTGCGTCTTTATACCAATCAGTTTTCTTCATGTGCTTTTATTGTGTATAGGCGTGAACCAAAATCTCCTAAAACTCTAACGCAATCGTTATAACCAGAAGCCGACCATTCAGGATTAAGAATGACTGCGCGGTTATTAAATGCTGAACCATAAGCTATATAATTATCTTTTACGCCTGGCATAGTAATGTGTTTAGAAAGCATATTAACCAGCCATCCATTTGGATTAACATGGAATGGGGTAATTATATTAACTAATGCTCCAAACTTACGAATATCGTGGTCAACGTGTATTACATCAGCTCGATATTGCTTATCATCAATCAAGCCCTTTGTGTCTAAGAAAGCTTCTGGGGCATTACTCTTTTGAAGAATATTAAAATGCCCAACAACCGCGCTTTCTTTATCATTAGATAACACTTGCCATTTTCTAAAATTATCAGAGTGACTTTCAAGTATATCTAATTCTCCAAATTGGAAAGTTTCGCGGTTATCTTTATAAACTTCAATAAGTTTCCTGCAACGAATCTTGTCTTGTTTTCCAATTTCTTTGAATATCAATTCATATCCCATAACTCCAAACATAGCGACATTAAATCTAGTGTCGATTGGAGTTTTTCTTAACATTTGTTGAGATGGTGAACTTGACACATGACAAGAAACTGTAGATTGAGGATAACCTAAATAATAATTTTCTTGCATTCTTAATCTTTCAATTGCATCTGAGTCATCACTTGCCCAAATTTGCGGGAAATACGAAAGAATTCCAAGATCAAATCTATTGCCGCCTGAAGCGCATCCTTCGAACAAAACATGCGGGAAATCGCGGGTTAATTTATCCATTACGCGGTATAAACCTAAAATGTAGCGGTGGTAAAATTCACCTGGATTATAGTTATTAAATGTGATGTCTGTAATGTTTCTGTTCATATCCCATTTAATATAATCAAGGCTTGCGGACTTAATTATTCTAGATACATTTTCAATGATGTAGTCTTGAACTTCTTTCTGCGATAAATCTAAGATGAGCTGGTGTCTTGATAAAGCAGGATCTCTTTCAACACATTTAACAGCCCAATCTGGATGTGTTCTATAGCAATCAGAATCAGGATTAACACTTTCAGGTTCAAACCATAAGCCAAATTTCATACCCAACTTATGGATTTTCTTGGAAAGTCCTTCAAGTCCGTGCGGGAGTTTCTTTTTGTTAACGTTATAATCACCAAGACCCGCTTTATCAGAATTTCGATCACCAAACCACCCGTCATCAAGTACAAATAGTTCGGCACCGAATTTTTTAGCGTCCTTTGCAATACTTAGTAGTTTTGATTGTTTAAATTTGAAGTAAGTGCCTTCCCAGTTGTTAATGACCACTGGTCTAATCGTGTTGTTCCACTGGGTTGGAATAACATGGTCATTTATAAAACGGTGCATGTTCTTGCTTGCACCATTAATTCCTTTATTGGAA
>JAEEGH010011497.1_pt1 | contig 20060 bp, 13 predicted proteins | sample 9134181 | NCBI WGS metagenome assembly JAEEGH01 (sample SAMN16246544, study PRJNA631951) | gut metagenome | biome: gut microbiome; feature: rumen; material: DP-attached | host: Bos | place: Iran: Karaj | collected 2018-10 | reverse complement strand
GTATTCGCCCTTGTCGGTCTTTATGGTCAATGTATGGTCGATGTGCGAATCGTTGGAGCAAATCACGTGCAACTTGCCGTCGCCGCCCACGAAAATGGAGCTTACATAAATCTCCGAAAAGTGCTCCACATTCTCCACCTTGCACCTTTGGTCAAAATTGTCGGCATAAAAGATGGTGCCAAAATTGTCGGAGACCTTCACGTTTTTCACCGTGAGGTTGTCTTGAACAAAAGTCTTGCCCTTCTTGCCGTCGGTGACATACAGCGGATACCACTTGCCGCCGCCGTTGCAATACAAGTTTTGGAACGTGCAGTTGCTCACGTTGCCGTATTCGAGCTGAAACATAATGCAGGCGTTGCAATTGTCGTCGTAGCCGTCGTAATGTATCGACGGAAATTCAAACCTGACATTATCAAACATAATGTTGCCGCCCTCGCAGCCTTCGCGCCCATACGTCTGCATACCGTCGATGTGCGTGCCGGTGACATTGGCAGCAGGCAGAAGGTCGCAAATAAAAGTGTCGTAACAATTAAAATTTTTGAGCGGGTTAGTCGCGTCGCCTATAAAACCGCCTATCTTGCAATTGCGGAGGGTAATGTTCACCTCGTTGACGCCGCCGGTAAAAGTGCAGTGCTCAAACGTGAAATACATCTTGTTGGTTTCGTAAGGCTTGGCATTGGCAAAACCATTAAACTTGCAATTGACGAAACGGATTTTCTTTACGTTGGCAACAATGTCGGTCTGCGTGGTCCTCATCTTGCCGTCCGAAAAGTCGTAATCCTTCACTGTGATTTCGTCGGGCGAGGCGTCAATCCTTGCACCCTGCACCACGAATTCCTTCACTCCGTCGGACACCTGCACCCGCACATAAAGCTCGCCCGCATAGCCATCCTCGCTGATTGTGGCAAACGAAGTGTTGGGGTCGCAGCCCGTATTGTACTTGTCGGGAATGCCAGCATAGATGAAACGATTGCCGTTGATAACTTCGTATGTTGACAAGTCGGGCGGGGTGTCGGGGGTGTCGTTATTATCAATGGAAGAGCCATTGTTATCAGAGGGGTTGCCGTTGTCTTTGGGGGCGGAGGGGTTGTTATTGCCATCAATAATATCATCGCCGCCGTCGGAGCTGTCCTTGCCGCAGGACGCCACCATTGTGCATATCAACGCCAACAGCAATAGAAATCTGCCTTTATTGAATTTCATATATCTAAACCTTTATAAACCAAAAAATGCGGACTTACTTGTGGTATGTCCGCATTTTTTGTAATTAACATTCATTTGTGTCGCATAATAAAACACATCGGGTTTTAGTATTCCCACAAATCCTGCTCGAAGTTGAAAATCTGTTCCTTGATCCTGTCTGCCTCGAGGAGACACTCCTGACCTTGCGCGTACTCAGAGATGAGACGGTTGTCATAGACGTTGGACTCGGCGAAGATGTAGCTCGAGAAGTACCTCTTCTGCATGATGTCCTCGAAGTTGAGGCGGGCTGCGTCGTTCTTTGCGTTGAAGCACTCGGCGTTGGAGAGGATTTTGCGAGCCTCCGGGTAATATACCCAGAATGTCTTCTTCTGAAGCGGCTTTTCCTGATCCTCGTCCTCAGGACGGTAATAAACCCTGATGGGGCAGATGCCGATGATGCGCACTTCCATTACGGAACGCTGCTTGTCAAAAAACCACAACTCTTTCATCAGGTACGATTTGATTTCGGAGCTTTGGTAACGGTTGTCGATGATCTTGGTGTCGATGCTACCGTCGAGGTTCTCCACCTCCATTGTCTGCTGGTTGGAACCCATAGCCTCGTGTACCTCCTTCTCGGTCATGATGGTACCAAATTCGTCGCCACCCGACTCAGCGTAGGCGGTGAGACCCTGTGTGTGGATGCCTTCGAGAAGCACATCGATAAAACTCATACGCCCATCCTGCGGCTCTGTCGGGAAGTAAAGGTGATGGTTTGCCCTCTCGGTGAGCTCTATGCGTCGCCAGATAATCTTGGACCACATCACATCCGATTCCCTGACGTACTGATATGGAACAGGCTTTCTATTGATCGTGTGTATCTTCTCATACGGAAGACCGAGCAAGACCTGGGCGTGGGTCTCTACTGCGTTCACACACTGCAAAATGGCAGCCGCTGCCATCAGAAACAGAATTTTTTTCATAATTTTTATATCTAATAATGAGTAACTACATAAGTAAAGAGAGTTCTAATAACCTCTGTATTATTAAAACTCTCTTTACGTGTCAAATATTGTATCAAGTTACAATATTTTTTTAAGAAATCTTTGCAGTGCGCCTGTTACTTGATCTTGAAGGCGATGGTACCGAGCGAACGGATAGAGCCGTCAGGACCTTTGGCCTTGATGTCCTCGATGTAGACCTTGCCACCCGAGGGAACCTGCGAGATAATCTGCTTCTGCTGTGCGGTGAACGCAGCCGAGTTAGCGGTAGCATCCTGCGAGAAGCCCTTGATGGTAGCCGATACCTTGAAGCTTACAACATTGAACTTCATATCGAAGTCGAAGTTCTCGAGGTCGGCCTTTACACCAGCCTGAGCTGCGAGCTCTGCCTTGGTAACGGTGCCTTCACGCTTGCCAGCAACCTTTGCAACAGGGTCAGGTACACGCTTTACACGGAACTGCTTGCTGCCGAGGTTTTTGGTCTGGCCGTCCACATTGGCGGTAACAGTGATGTTGACCGTGCCGGGCGACTTCACCTGAGCAATGTAAGAACCAGCCTGGCCTGCCTTGGCAATGCTACCACCAGAGATGGAAACATTGAGTTTCTCAGCAGGAACGCCGGATGCGGTGATGTCGATCGGGTTGGGAACGCCGATGTAGAGTACGTTCATCTTGGTCGGAGATACAGAAAGCGACGACTGGCCAACTTCATACTCGCCCTTGAAGGGGTATTCCTTGATTTCGCCGGTGCTCTTGTTTTTGAGCTTGATTACACCGCCGAAAGACCTTGTGCCTACGGAGCTTGTATTGCCGGTGAAAATACCTACGCCCTGGTTTACAGGAATTGGCGAGCCACCTACGAGAATGTCAGGATTCTGGGTAGAGTCGTATGCTGCGATGAAGATCTCAGCCTTGTAGGGCTGGCCAACGAGAACGTAGCTTGACTTGGCGTTTACAACAGCCTTGATGGCGTTGAACTTCATATCAGTCTTACCAATCTGGCTCAAGAGGTAAGAGAGAACGCTGGACTCGGTGTTCCTTACGTCGCTCTGCATCTTGGTCATAAGGGTGAGAACGCCAGCTGCGGGAAGATGCTCGAAGTTGGAATTAGACCACGGCACCATTTCGCCTTCATCGTTCTGCGACTTCATAGGTTCGGTAGAGAGCATCTGCTCGAGGCTTTCCTTAAGGCTTTCCATAGCAGCCTTGGAAGCTGCGCTGGTATCGGATGCCTTTTTGATGATGTCAATCAAGAAATCCCTGTAATTGGTACGGCTGTCCTCAACGGCTTTGCCCTGACCATTCATAATGAAGATTTCGCCACCGACATTGTTGTCGTCCTTCTTTGTGAGAAGGTCGTCGATGTCCACCAAATCCTTGTTCATTGCGTCGGGAATGTCTGCAGCCTTGGCTTCACGCAAAGCGTTCTCGATGCTGTTGTCTGTAGTTGTGTCCGAGAGTTCGAACTGCTTTTTGTAATCGGCGGTGTAGACGCCCTCGAGGGTACCTACCAACGCCAATTTGTAATGCTGAATTTCCCTGTAGGCCTTGTCAGCTGCTACTACCACCTGGTCTGCGAGATCCTTGTACTTGGCGACACTTGCCGAGTCGTTGACCATAGCCTTGACGAACTCGTTCTGTGTGTTGTCGATTACGCCCTCAGTGATTGCATTAGTCTTGCGCAGAGAGCCGTCGACCATCGTAAACGCGGTAAGGATTTCAGCAGAAACGTTCAATGCCAAAAGCGCTGTGTAGAATAGGTACATCATACCTATCATTTTTTGCCTTGGGGTTTCTTTTCCTCCACTCATGTTATCTGATTTATTAAAAGATTCTTACTTAGAAAACTTAGTTAGCTGTACATCTTAATAATAATGTGCTGCTGAGCAAGCCATCAATTAAGATACTTTTACGTTCAATGCGGTGAGCATGTTGCCGTAAACGCCGTTGAGAGCCTGGAGGTTCTTGCCGAGCTTGTTAACTTCGTTGGCGTAAACCTTTGCGCCCTGAACAGAATCTTTAAGTCCCTGGATAACAGAGTCGAAGTCGTTGAGCTGGAGCTCAAATACGCCGTTGATGGCGCCGAGGTTCTTATTGAGCTTGGAGATGTTGGAGCTGTACTCCCTGTTGCCGTCGGTGAGGGCGGAGAAGTCCACCTGGCCGAGCTTCGTGATCTGTCCCTGAACAGAACCCATGGTGTTGGCCATGTCCTCAGCGGAGGAGTTGAACGAAGCGATTGCGGTAGAAGCAGCCGAAATGTTGTCAGTGAACGACTTGGATGCAGCGGCAGCCGAAGATACCGAAGAAAGATCCTTCACATTCTCGTTGAAGTTTGCGAAGTTGTTCTGGAGCTTGTCGAAGAAGTTCTTGCCGCCAGCCTTCTCGAGCATGCTGTCGAATGCTGCGAGCGATTCGCCCGACGAGCCCGCCTTCTTGGGACCAGAGATTTCACCGCTGTAGAACAGCTGGTAACCGGACTGGGTCTTGTCGATGGAGCCGGCTGCAGGATCAACCTTGCAGATGGGGAGAACCTCGCCACGCTTCTCTGCGTTCTCTTCGTCTTCCTCAGTGAAAATCAACTCAGGGAAGATGTTGTGCCAGTGGTACTCTGTGGGTACTGGAGACAAGCCAGTAACGAAGAAGATTGCGGCCTCAGTGAGAAGGCCGACCATCAGCATGACAGATGCGCCCGGGTAGTGCTGGATTTTGAACAATGCGCCGACCATTACGACGGAAGCGCCCCAGCAGTTCACCTTGTTGAAAATGTTCTGAAATTTTCTGGTTTTGTTAAATGCTACCATAATTTTGCTTTTAAAATTGTTATTTAATTAATTGTTTATTGTGCTGTTACACGGCTGTCAGAGCTTGCGCTGTGACAGTCAATTTTCAAACGCTAAAAGTATATACTTTTTATCAAATCAACAAACTTTAAGCCAATTTTTTTTTAATTTTTTTTAAGATTAACTTTTTTGCGTCTGGAAGTGTCTGTATTTATTATCATTAAGCTCTTGACATACAGGCAAAAACAATCGCAACGCGACCAACTTTTGAATGTTGGCCGCATTGCGATATGATATGGAGTATTATGAAATGATTTTAGAAGTTGCCATAATCCCAATCTGTAGCGTTGCGTCCCATGTAAGACCTTACACACCTGAATCCGATGTAGCTCTTAGCCGTGTCCTGGTACTCGTAGGTACGGGTGCCTACCTGGAGGTAGAATCCTACGTCCTTCCAAGAACCACCGCGAACTACCTTCCTCTTCAATACCGGCGGATCGTCTGCCATTGCATTGTAGCTGTAGTCGGGGTTGAGGTCGTGGGTGTAGCTGTATGCCGATTCGTCGAATGCGTTGGAGGTCCATTCTGCTACGTTGCCGGCCATGTCGTAGAGGCCGTACTCGTTGGGAGCGTATGTAGCGACTTCGATGGTCCTTGCGGCGCCGTCGTCAGCATAACGACCACGGAGGGGTTTGAAGTTGGCGATGAAACAGCCCGAATTGTTCCTCGTGTAAGGACCGCCCCAGGGGTACATCGAGAGTGCGAGTCCGCCACGCGCTGCGTATTCCCATTCTGCCTCGGTGGGGAGCCTGTACTGCTCCACCATCGGCTGGTGGTTGGCGCGGAGGTAGTTGTTGAGGAAGTCGGTACGCCAGATGCAGAATGCTGTCGCCTGTTTCCAGTTGACGCCTACAACGGGGTAGTTGTCAAATGCTACGTGCCAAAAATATTTTCTTGCCATCGGCTCGTTGTAAGAATAGGTGTAGTCGCTCATCCAGACGAGAGTGTCGGGATATACATTGATGCGACCATCCATGATGAAGGAGCGGCGGTCCTGGATCGGAACAACGTTGCCTTTTGCGTCGATCACCGTGCCTTCGTACTTACCGCCGGTGAAGTCTTCGTTGAAGTTGTAGCGGTTTTCTTTGAGAGCCGCCTGCTTCAAGTCAACCCAGTAGTAATCGTAGATGAGCTTGCGGGTGTCGATTTCCTGGAGCTTGTTGAAACGCTCTTCTTTAATAAGGTAGAGGTCTTTGATAGCATCGGAGATTGCTTGACGCTCCTCGCCCTTGCCCGACTTGTCCCAAACCTTGTTGCGGTTTTCCCAGTTGAGCCAGCAGGTCTTGGGGTTGTTGGGGTCGTACTCGTTGAGGTCCACCTTGTCTTCGTCCACATGCATGGAGAACATATTGCCGCCCTTGGAATCCTCGCCTACGCCTGCGATAAGGCACATACGCATTGCGATAGAATCCCTCACCCACTCTACGAACTGACGATATTCGTTGTTGGTGATTTCGGTGTCGTCCATCCAGAAGGGATCGACGGTAACGGTCTTGGACTGCGCCGTCATCGAGAAGGGAACGTCCTGGTCGTTAGGACCCATATTGTAACTGCCCTGCGGTATAAAAACCATTCCGTAAGGGTCTGACTCGACGTAGTTTGTGGGGCGGTTGCCCGCGCCGACAAGTTCGCCGTTGCCTCCCTTTTTGCAAGCACCGAGGAGCAGTAATCCCGATGCGGCTGTCAAAATCACTAACTTTTTCATAATACTCTTATATTTTCCGAATTGTTTTTAATCATTTGCTTTCTCTACAGGAACCTGACGCTTCTGACTTTCTGCGCGGGCTTGCTGCGCTCCGGCATGAAACTGTATCCCATCATCACCTCAAAGGATCCTGAATTGGCTTTGCGAAGCTTGGAGACTCCCACTTCGTAGGCAAGTCCTACCTTGATGTCGTTCATCACCGTGAGCCCCGCAAGGAGTGTTATTGCATCTCCGTTTCTATAAGTAACGCCACCCCATACTTTTTTATTGTATAAAATATTAATATTTATGTCGGCTTGCATTGTTTTTCCGTCTGACATTAATATCATTGATGGTGTCAAATCAAATAACGTGTTTGACAAATTAATATTGTACGATCCGACAAAATAATAATGACGGGCGAGGTATGTCGCGCCGTCTTCAGAGAAGTCGAGCGTGGGCTCAGCTACGTGTGTGGACGAAAATCCGAGCGTCAGACCCTTCACATTATAATATATGCCGGCGTCGAGGTCGAATATCATCTTGCGCACCTTGCCTTCGAAGATTGCTTCGTGCTGGTCGGGAAACTGCCAGTCGCCTTCGATGTTCTTATTGAAGATGCCAGCCGCTATGCCAATCGACAATACGCCCGTGCCCGCCTGTATGTGGTGGGCGTAGGCTGCCTTGGCATTGAAGTTTTTTTCAAAGCCGATGTTGTCGCTGGTGATGAAGGCTCCTACCCCACCCTGTGCGCCGAGGAATCTCACGGGCGCATCAACGCAGAGGTTGGCGGTCTTGGGCGCGCCATCCATACCCATCCATTGATTGCGATAGACGAGGACGGCGTTTATCATACCTTCGGTGCCACAGTAGGCAGGATTGTAGCCTGCCTGATTGAACATAAAGTGACTGTAATGCGGATCCTGCTGCGCAATTGCAGACGTAGCCATAGTCACAACTGCAATTAATGCGAAAATTAGTCGTTTCATGCTACAATTTGTGTTTATAGGTTATTTACTTCTTTTTTGCAGTTGTCTTCTTGGCTTTTGCTGCCTCCTTCTCGGGGTCAACGCCCGCGATTTTGAGACAGTCGGCCTCTGTGAGTGTCGTGGGATCGGTCTGTGCGGCAATCTTGTAATACTTGCGCTTGTACCATACCGTAGGATGTCCCCAACGGTCGCGGACGATGCGGAGATTGTCGCTGAACTCGCGGATGAGGTTTTTGCTGTCCTTCTCCAACTTTTCCTTAATCAACTCGATGCAACGCTCGTAGGTGACGGTCATCGGGTCGTCGGTCTTCTTCAACGAGATAAACTTGCCGTCGTGCGCAATGTAGGGTCCAAAACGTCCTACCGACACTTTCATTATCTTGCCTTCGTACTCGCCCACGGTGCGCGGGAGTTCGAGGAGTTTAAGGGCTTGCTGCAATGTGATATTATCGATGGTAACGGGCTTGACGATGGTGGCATAACGCGGTTTTTCGTCGCCTTCGTTGTCGCCGAGCTGCACCATAGGGCCAAAACGTCCCACGCGGGCATATACGTTTTTGCCCGAGGCGGGGTCAACGCCGAGGAGCTTGCCGCTGGTCTCATTGTCGATGAGCGCGAGAGCCTCATCAAGCGTGATGGATTCGATATGCTGGTCTTTGCGGAGGCTTGCAAACACAGGTTTTGCGTCCTCGCTGTTGTCGTTTTCGCCGAGCTGAACGATGGGGCCAAAGCGTCCTATCCTCACCAAAACCACCTTTCCTGTGGCGGGGTCGTTGCCAAGTACGCGCTCGCCCGACGAACGCTCGCCTTCCTCGATGCTGCTCTTGGTAGTTTCGTGGAAGGGGGTGTAGAAGTCGTGGAGCATCTTGGTCCATTCGAGGTCGCCGGATGCAATGTCGTCAAAATATTTTTCCACCGTGGCGGTGAAATTGTAGTCCATAATGTCGGTGAAATGCTTCGAGAGGAAGTCATTGACCACCATAGCAATGTCGGTGCAGAAGAGTTTGTTTTTCTCCGCGCCGGTGCTTTCCTTCTTGGTCTGGCGGCTGATTTTGCCGTTTTTGAGAGTCAGGTTGATGTACTGACGCTCCACGCCCGGACGGTCTTCCTTGATGACGTAACCACGCTTTATAATAGTGGTGATGATGGGCGCGTATGTGGACGGACGGCCGATGCCGAGTTCTTCAAGACGCTTGACAAGGCTTGCCTCGGTGTAGCGCGGATTGGGGCGCGTGAAACGCTGATTGACCTCAAGCTGCTGAAGATCCACCTTGTCGCCCGACTTGATGTTGGGCAGGAGCTGATTGTCCTTGTCGGTCTCGTCGTCGGTGCCTTCGGAATATACCTTGAGGTAGCCGTCGAACTTGACAACCTCGCCCGTAGCCGCAAACTGCTCGCCACAGCTGTCAGCCTCTATCTTGATGTTGGTGCGCTCGATGACGGCATCCGACATCTGCGACGCGAGGGTGCGCTTGTATATGATTTCATAAAGGCGTTGCTCGTCCCACTTCTGACTTACAACAGGCTGCATTGTGGTCGGGCGGATGGCTTCGTGAGCCTCCTGTGCGCCTTTGGTCTTGGTCTTAAACTGTCGCGGCTTGGAATAATCCGCACCGTACTCCTTTATAATATAGTCTTTGCAATTGTTGACACAGAGCGAGCTGAGGTTGGTACTGTCGGTACGCATATATGTAATGTAACCCGCCTCGTAAAGGCTCTGCGCAAGTGCCATTGTCTGGCTGACAGAAAAACCGAGCTTCCTGCTCGCCTCCTGCTGCAATGTGGACGTTGTGAACGGCGGCGCGGGCGAATGTTTGCCGGGCTTGGTCTCGACAGCCTTCACGGTGAAGGTGCTGCCGTTGCATTTTTCCAAAAGTGATTTTGCAGCCGCCTCGTCGTCGAGCTTGCCAAGGTAATCCGCCTTGAACGCCGCTGCATTGTCGGGAATCGTGAAACTTGCAGTGCCCTTGAAACTTGCAGTGCTAACAAAATTGATGATCTCCCTCTCGCGCTCCACGATGAGCCTTACGGCAACGCTCTGCACGCGGCCCGCGCTGAGATTGCTCTTAACCTTTTTCCACAAGACCTCGCTGAGCTCAAAACCAACAAGGCGGTCGAGGATGCGGCGCGCCTGCTGTGCGTTGACGAGGTTGAGGTCGATGGTGCGGGGATTCTTGACAGCTTCCTCAATGGCTTTCTTGGTAATCTCGTGAAAAACAATACGGTTGGTGGTCTCTACGGGCAATTTGAGCGTAACGGCAAGATGCCACGCAATAGCCTCACCTTCACGGTCCTCATCGGATGCGAGCCAGACGGTCTTCGCCGCCTTCACGTCCTTGCGCAATTCGGCGACGACAGATTTTTTGTCGGCGTCGATCTCGTACTTTGGCTCAAAGTCGTGGTCGATGTCGATGCCGTAGTTTTTCTTCGCCAAGTCCCTGATATGACCGAAACTCGGCTTGACGAGGTAGTCGCTGCCAAGTATCTTTGCAATGGTCTTTGCCTTGGCGGGAGACTCCACAATCACTAAGTTAGATGCCATTTGATATATTTAGTTTTGCTATTTTTTACCGTTAATTAAGGCATAGTCGCCTTTTTGGGGTGCAAAGTAACAAAATATTAAGGTGAATGACAAATTTTTTTTGAGTTTAAACACAAATTGGTCGTCCAACATCATTTTTTTGCAATTTTTTTGCTAACTTTGCCCCCCGAAAAACACCAGCAACAAGAAATTGATTTATATATAATTAAAGTCATGTCAAAACAGACTATAAGCAAATGCTCGTTTTGCGGGCGACCGAGAACAGAGACAGAAATAATGATCGAGGGCGAGTCGGTGTACATCTGCAACTATTGCGTGGAGCAGTGCAACGACATCATAATGGAGCAGCGCAAGCAGTCCAACCGCCCCACAGTGTCGTCCACAAGGGAGGATTTTGACTACAAGCCGGACGAAATCAAGGCTTTCCTCGACCAATACGTCATCGGACAGGAGCAGGCGAAAAAATCGCTCTCCGTTGCCGTTTACAACCACTACAAGAGGCTCAGGCAGCGCGTTAAGGCTGACGACGTGGAGATTGAGAAATCCAACATCATAATGGTGGGTCGCACAGGCACGGGCAAGACCCTGATGGCTAAGACCATCGCAAGACTACTCAACGTGCCATTCACCATCGTGGACGCAACGGTGCTCACCGAGGCGGGCTACGTGGGCGAAGACGTAGAGAGCCTCCTCACGCGACTCCTCCAAGCCTGCGACTACGACGTCAAGAAGGCTGAAAAAGGCATTGTGTTCGTGGACGAAATCGACAAGATAGCCCGCAAAGGCGACAATCCGTCCATCACACGCGACGTATCGGGCGAGGGCGTTCAGCAGGGATTGCTGAAAATCCTTGAAGGCAGCATCGTAAACGTACCGCCAAACGGTGGACGCAAGCACCCCGACCAAAAGATGGTGCCCGTTGACACCAAAGACATACTCTTCATCTGCGGCGGCGCATTCGACGGCATCGAGAAGAAGATAGCGCAACGCCTTAATACAGAGGTGGTTGGTTTCAATAGCATCCGTCAGAGCGGACAGGTGGACCGCGACAACCTGTTGCAGTACATCACCCCCGCCGACTTGAAGTCATTTGGCCTTATACCCGAAATCATCGGACGTCTGCCGCTCCTGACGTACCTCGAACCCCTCGACCGTGCGGCACTGCGCAACATCCTCACCGAGCCCAAAAACGCCATCACGCGCCAATACAAGAAACTCTTCCAAATGGACGGCGTGAAGTTGGAATTTGAGCCCGAAGTGTTGGACTACATCGTGGACGTCGCCGAAGAGTTCAAACTCGGAGCGCGCGGCCTGCGTTCAATCTGCGAGACCATTATGCTCGACATTATGTACGAAATACCGTCGATGGGCATCAAGGAATTTACAGTAACGCTCGATTTGGCAAAAGAAAAACTCGAACACGCCGACTTCCTCCGCCACGCGATGGCAAGTTAGGAAAGAGGAGATATTTAAAGAGGAGAGAGGAAAGATTAAAGATTAGAGAGGCACGAGGAATCGTAAATCGAAAATCTAAAAATCTAAAAATCAAAAAATCTTATGGCAGACAACGGCAATTTCATAGACTACGTAAAGATATACGTGCGCTCAGGCAAGGGCGGCGCGGGTTCGGCACACCTCAAAAGGGAAAAATACCGTCCTAAGGCGGGTCCGGACGGAGGCGACGGCGGACACGGCGGCAGCGTCATACTCAGGGGCAACAAGCAGTTTTGGACGCTCCTGCACCTCAAATACCAAAAGCATATTTTTGCCGAAAATGGAGTTTCGGGTATGAGGGACACTTGGCACGGCAAGGACGGCAAGGATGTCATCATCGACGTGCCGCTTGGCACTGTTGCACGCGACGCCGAGACCGAGGAATTTCTCTTTGAGATTACCGAAGACGGCGAGCAGCAGGTATTGGCAAAAGGCGGACGTGGCGGACTTGGCAACGTGCATTTCAAATCGTCCATCAACCAAACGCCGCGCTACGCACAGCCCGGCGAAGACTGCGAGGAAGGTTGGAAGATATTGGAACTCAAAGTGTTGGCAGACATCGGACTTGTGGGATTCCCCAACGCCGGCAAATCGACATTGCTCTCGTCAATATCGGCGGCGCGTCCAAAAATTGCCGACTACCCATTCACAACCCTCGTGCCGCACCTCGGCATTGTCGATGTGGACGGCAGCCACTCTTTTGTAATGGCTGACATCCCCGGCATCATCGAAGGCGCATCCGAAGGCAAAGGCTTGGGACTCAGGTTTTTGAGGCACATCGAGAGGAATCCGCTGTTGCTATTCCTGATACCCGCCGACAGCGACGACGCCGCAAACGCATACGAAGTTTTGCTCTCAGAACTCGGCAAGTACAATCCCGAACTTTTGGACAAAAAACGCATCATCGCCATCTCCAAATGCGACTTGGCTGACGAGGAAATCATCTCCGACATCAAGGCAAAACTCCCCGCCGACATACCGTGCTACGCCTTTTCGTCATACACGAAAGACGGCTTGAAACAGTTGGTCTTTGGCATTTGGGACGTCTTGAAAGAGGACATCGAAGAAGCGCAACCCGCTGTCCCCGAGCCTGTTCAGTCGTTCTTTGACGAAGCCGCGCCGGAAGAAGACCTCGACGAAGACGAACTCTCGCGCAGTTCAGTCAAGGAAAGCGACGTGTGGTAAAAAAATTTGCACCGCCGCAAATTATTTATTACGTTTGCAACAACAATTAATTCAAAAAAAAACACATATAAAAATGGCTAAGAAAGAAACGACCGCACCGGTTGACGCCAAGGCTGAAAGGCTGAAAGCGTTGCAACTGACTCTCGATAAGATTGACAAGGACTTTGGCAAAGGCACGATAATGAAACTTGGCGACAAGGTGACCGAGGACATACCCTCCATCCCGACAGGTTCCATCGGCCTTGACGCCGCAATAGGCATCGGCGGCTACCCGAGGGGCAGGGTGATTGAGATTTTTGGACCTGAATCGTCAGGCAAGACCACCCTCGCAATCCACGCCATAGCCGAGGCGCAGAAACTTGGCGGCATCGCTGCAATCATCGACGCCGAGCACGCCTTCGACCGCACCTACGCCGAAAATCTTGGTGTTGACGTCAATTCGCTCCTCATCTCGCAGCCCGACTGCGGCGAACAGGCTCTCGAAATCGCCGACTCGCTCATCCGCAGCGGCGCACTCGACATCATCGTCATCGACTCCGTGGCAGCCCTCACACCCAAAGCCGAGATTGAAGGCGATATGGGCGATTCCAAGATGGGTCTGCAAGCACGCCTGATGTCGCAAGCCCTCCGCAAACTCACCGCAAATATCTCCAAGACAAATACTTGCGTCATCTTCATCAACCAATTGCGCGAAAAACTCGGCGTTATGTTTGGCAACCCCGAGACCACCACGGGCGGCAACGCTTTGAAATTTTACGCATCAGTACGCCTTGACGTGCGCCGCATCGGTCAGATAAAGGACGGCGACGACGTTACCGGCGGACGTGTCAAGGTGAAGGTTGTCAAAAACAAGGTTGCGCCGCCGTTCAAGAAGGCAGAGTTTGACCTGATGTTTGGCACGGGCATTTCGGCAATCGGCGAACTCGTTGACTTTGCCGTTGATATGAACATCGTCAAGAAATCCGGCTCGTGGTTCAGCTACGGCGACAGCAAGCTCGGTCAAGGTCGCGACGCCGTCCTCAACCTTCTCGGCGAGGACGAGGCTCTCCGCTCCGAAATCGAGGGCAAAGTACGCGCACAACTCCGTGGCGAAGATTACAACCCCATCGAAGACCCCGACAGCGACACCGCAGCAGGAATGGCTGCAATAGCTGCGGAAGGAAAAGAGGGGGAAGAATAATATTTGATTCCACATTACAATTTTTCGGGGGCTTACACGCCCCCGTTTTTTTTTCAATAACAAAATCTAACATTTTTTTCACATCCTCTTTATACTCTTTTTGCATTAAGGTACTATCTTTGTCGCTGATTATTAACGATAATACAGCGATTATGAAAAAACATATACTTACAACCATAATGGCAGCAATTGCCATCAATGCTGCCGCGCAGGACATCAATTGCGCCAAGGAATATTCTATGTACAAGGAGTTTGTGAACGTGGAGGCGTACTCCGACGCGAGGGAGTCGTTTTGGAAGGTGTTCAAATCCTGTCCGCAGTTCAGCAAAAACATCTACATCGACGGCGTCAAGATTTACCACGACCTGATGAAAAAGGTCGGCGAGGACGACGACGCACTTGCCAATGCTTACGTCGATACCCTTGGGATGATTTATATGCAGCGCATCAAAAATTTTGGCGAGGAGGCCAACGTCCTGAGCCGTTACGGACTCGACGTGATGAAATACCGCCGCAGCGACACCGCCAAATTGGAGGGCTACCACATCGTTGGCAAGGCTATCGCCGTAAATCCCAACGACCCCGACATCGCTGCCACAACCACTTATATGCAGACGGCGTGCAACTTGCTCACCAAAAATCAGATTGACAACCAACAGTTTTTCAACGACATAGCACCGTTGATAATGACCACGTACCGCCTCCGCCCCTCCAAGAGCGAGAAGTACGGCGAAAATATCGACCTGATGCTTAACGCTGTCAAGAGGGTTGCGACGCAGAACGCGACATCCAAGCCGACCTTCGACGAAATGTTTGTAAAAGCATACAGCCTGCCCGAAAACATTGACGAAGTGTCCGCGCTCACCAACACGATGAACGTCTTCAACGCCGATGGCAACGACCTCTACGCACAGTGCGCCGAGCGTCTCTACAAGCAGAACCCAACAGCCGAGGCCGCCGCGTCGATAGCCCGTTACAATAGAAAACAAAAAAACTACGACGTAGCCGCCAAGTATTACGCCGAGGCTGTATCAATGGAGCAAAACGCCCAAAAGCAGTCTGACTACCTCTACGAAGCCGCCACTGTCGCCAACAACCTCAAAAAATACCACGAGGCAATCTCGTTGGCTAAAAAATCTGCCGCCGCCAATTCCAAAAATGGCGCGCCGCTACTCCTGATTGCCGCCATCTATATGGTAAACGCCAATAGTTTTGGCGACGACGACTACGCACACCGCACTGTCTATTGGGTAGCCGCCGACTACGCCCAAAAAGCCAAGGCAGCCGATATGAACCTCACCGAAGAATCCAACACGCTGACTGCCAAGTGCAAACAGCAGTTTCCCAAGAAGGAAGAGGCTTTTATGCACTCCGTCAAGGCGGGCGACGCGGTGAAGGTAAAATGTTTTGACACAGAGACCACAACAGCACGGTTTTAGTTTGTAATGTGGGCGGCTCGCCCTCGCTAACAACATATACTGACGGCTATTCCGCAAAAAAATAAAAAAAAGTTTAAAAAAAATTTGCATATAAAGGAAACCTACTTTATATTTGCGGTATGGAAAATACGAACCGCAGTGAGTGCGCCATTTTCCTGTCAACCTGCCCGTGAGAGCGGCGGTTGGCTACTAAACTAAAATTGTTTTCATATCTTGTTTGATTTTAAGTGTTATTTTTTGAAAAAAGTCCGGTCTTTTTTTATCTCCGGACTTTTTTAATGAAAAATAACCGCGAGAGAACTAAAACTAAAACCGTATGTACACTGAAAACGATATCAAATATTTCGCCGAGCGCGGAATAGCCACAGAGGAAATCGACCGTCAGATCGATTGCTACAAAAAAGGGTTTCCTTACCTTGCCATCGTCAGACCCGCCACAGCAAATGACGGCATCAGGTGTCTGAGCGAGGAGGAAATCAACAAATATGCCCAAAAGTACGCCAACGAGGCGGACAATATGAGCATTGTAAAATTTGTGCCGGCATCAGGCGCAGCGTCGAGGATGTTCAAGGATCTCTTTGTATTTGCCTCGGAGTACAACAACACCCCGGAGCAAAAACAGAAGTTCAACGACCCCACCAACCCCGCACGCCGTTTCATCGACAACATCGACCGTTTTGCATTCTACGACAACCTCCAAAAGATTGTCTATGGCAAGTATGGCAAGTCGGTGAAAGAGATGTTGCAGGATCACAAGCCGAGGGAGCTCGTGGAGAGCGTCATCTCCAAGGACGGCCTCAATTATGGCAACCTGCCGAAAGGTTTGATAGAATTTCACCGTTATAAAAACACCTCGCGCACTCCCGTAGAGGAGCATATAGCCGAGGGCATACAATACGCCAAGTCGGGCAAAGACGTCAAGATACATTTCACCGTGTCGCCCGAGCACTTGGGATTTTTCACCGCATTTGTTGACAAGGCGAGGATTTCCTTCGAGGAAAAATTCGATTGCAAGCTCGACATCAGCTTCTCCACGCAGAAGGCTTTCACCGACACAGTGGCTGTGGACGACAACAACGAAATCTTCCGCAACGACGACGGCACTCCCCTATTCCGCCCCGCCGGACACGGTTCGCTCATCGAAAACCTCAACGACATCGACGCACGCATTATATTTATAAAGACAATCGACAATGTAGTGCCCGATTCGCGCAAGGCTGCCACCGTCAAGTACAAGATGGCTCTCGCGGGATACCTCTTGAAGACCAAGGAAAACATCGCCGATTATATAAAGGTGTTGGAAAACAACCCCACCACGCAGCAGCTCGACGAGACATACGTGTTCATCACCAAAAAGCTCTGCTGCGAATTTGACGAATCGTTCCTCAACCTCCCCGACTCAGAGAAGGCACAGGTGATGCTCGCGAAACTCCGCCGTCCCCTGCGCATCTGCGGTATGGTGAAAAACGAAGGCGAGCCGGGCGGTGGTCCATTTTGGGCCAAAAACTCCGACGGCACCACCTCGTTGCAGATTGTGGAATCGTCGCAAATCAACAAGGACGACCCCAAGAGCGCGGAGATAGCCTCGAAGGCCACACACTTCAACCCCGTGGATCTCGTGTGCGACGTTACGGACTGCGAGGGCAACAAGTACGACCTCCGCAACTACACCGACCCGCAGACAGGATTCATCTCGCACAAGTCCAAAAACGGCCGCAACCTCAAATCCATCGAGCGTCCCGGACTTTGGAACGGCGCGATGTCGGATTGGATTACAATCTTCGTGGAAGTGCCAATCGAGACATTCAGCCCCGTGAAGACCGTCCTCGACCTCCTGAGGGAACAACATCAATAAAATAATTTTACAACGGAAAACACAGAGGAAATCTGTATTTTCCGTTTTTTTCCGTTGTAATTGAAATACAAAGATTGACCAAAAATGTCGTTGATACTTAAAAACGGAACTTTCATCAACCACGAGACCCTCGAATTCAAGAAGGCGGACGTGGTGGTAGAGGAGACGAGCGAAAAACTCGCCTTCCACGAGAGTTATGAACCGCAGCCGGGCGACACGCTTGTAGATTGCTCCGGCAAATACATAATGCATTCTTTTGCAGACGCTTATATGCGCCCGGGGCTTTCGCTCGCAGCGCAGGCCAAGGTGTTTACCAAAAAAGAATCCACGTATTTCAGGTACGTAAGCGACATCCTTTGGAACATCGACAAGTGCATCGACAAGGAATTGTTGTATGCATCGGCACTCTACGCCGCGCTCAACGCCGTGCGCAACGGCACCACATTCGCCATCTGCCGCAACGAGTCGCAGACCTTCATCGAAGGCTCGCTCTCAATCATCAACGCCGCGTTCAACAAGTTGGGCGTGAACACGTTGCAGAGTTTTGCGGCGTCGGAGGCTGACGGCTACGCCACCGCCGAGCGAGAGATTAAGGAAAACGCCAATTACCTCGAATCCAACCAAGGACTTATGGGCATTGCGGCGTCGTACCTCGCGAGCGGCGAACTCGTCAAGGAGACCGCCAAGCTCTGCCAAAAGTTCAAGACGGGACTTCTCGTAAACGCCGCCGAGGACAATATCGACCAAACCAACACTATGCGCGACCACAGGAGAAGCGTCATTTTGAGGTTTTACGAGGCAGGATTGATGGACTTTTCGTCAACGATTTTGGCTAATGGCAACGCCATCACCGACACCGAGCGCGACTACATCAAAAACAAGCCCGTATGGATTGCGCACAATCCGTATGGCAACTTCCAACGCGGCATCGAGCCTTTCAATTCGATTTGGCTCGAAAACATCGTGATGCTCGGCTCCGATTTTTCGTCGGTGTCGATGCCCGATGCGATGCGCCACGCATATTTTCAAGCAATCAAGACCGACAGCGAGATAGACCTCAATACAGCCTTCAAGCGTCTCAACGCCGCACACAAGTATCTGAAAAACAACGGATTCAAGGGCGACGGCGACAACAATCTGATTGTTTTTGAAAATTGTTCGCCTTTTGAACTTGACCAAAATAATTTTGCAAAACACCTAATGTACAACAAAGACGTGATGGACATCCGCCTCGTGATTGCAAATGGCAAGATTATTGCAAAAAATGGTCATACAACATTGGAGGACGAAAAGGAATTATTGAAATTTATTGCCGAACAGGCCAAGAGAATCAACTGTTAAACATTTTTTTTATTACTGCTAAGGAATTAAACGTACAAGGAAAAACAACATCTATCTTTTTAGAACTTTTTTGAACTTTAATTGAGACGAATTGCAACGGATTAAAACGGATTATTTTGTACAATAATTCGTTTTAATTCGTTCTAATTCGCATTAATTTTTGTTCGGAAAAAAAGCCACGCCTTAGGCGGGGTACAATTAATGGAACTATGTCGCTACGCAGCCTGCTCATACCGTTTTCTTGGATTTACCACGGCGTAACGTCGATGCGTAACTCCCTGTACGACAACAAGGTATTGAAGTCGTATCGGTTTGATGTGCCTGTTGTCTCCATCGGCAACATCACCGTAGGCGGCACGGGCAAGACTCCGCATACTGAATTGATAGTCAATATGTTGGAGGATGATTTTAAGATTACTATCCTCAGCCGTGGCTACAAGCGCAAATCCAAGGGCTATCTCCGCGCCACAGCACAATCCACAGTAGCCGACATTGGCGACGAACCAAAGCAGATGGCGCAAAAATTTGCCGGCAAGGCGGAAGTCGTAGTCTGCGAAGACCGCGCCGAGGGCATCAAGCGCATTACCGACGAAGACAAGGCGGACAATATGATGATAATACTCGACGATGCGTATCAGCACCGCAGCGTTTCGCCCGCCGTCAATATACTTTTAATCGATTACAACCGCCCCATCTTTGAAGACCACTTCCTGCCGTGGGGCGACCTGCGCGAATCGCCGAAGGAAAGCAGCCGCGCCAACATCGTCATCGTCACCAAATGCCCGCCCGACGTCAAGCCGATAGACCGCCGCGTCTTCGCCAAGCACGTGGGATTGCTGCCAAGTCAGTCGATTTTTTTCACCAACTTCAATTATATGCCGATGAAGGCTGTCTTTGCGGAGGGCAACAATGCCGCGCCCGCAGTCACCGAGACGACGCAGATACTGCTCGTCACCGGCATTGCAAATACCAAGACGATAGAGGATTACGTGGCGAAGTCGTTGTCCAAAAACATAACGCACATTAAATATAAGGATCACCACAATTTCAGCAAAAAGGACGTTGCGAAGATTGCCAACGCCTTTGCCGCACTGCCCGGCAGCGACAAGGTGATAGTCACCACCGAAAAAGACGCTGTACGGCTCAACGAAATGGACTTTTCCCCCGAACTGAGGCAACGTATGTACTACCTGCCCATCGAGGTCAATTTTGTATTTGACGACGAATTAGAACTTAAAAACGAAATACTCAAATATGTTACAGAAGATAAAAGAAACTACCGGCTACATACGACAGTGCGTCAATTTTGAGCCGGAAATAGGCATCATCCT